>JACCDG010713140.1_pt1 | contig 34347 bp, 37 predicted proteins | sample 7442471 | NCBI WGS metagenome assembly JACCDG01 (sample SAMN15323444, study PRJNA562643) | freshwater metagenome | isolation source: river surface water | place: USA:Blue River Watershed | collected 2017-08-17 | reverse complement strand
AAGTACTTATTTTTCTTTATCTAATTTAAACAACATACCATTTGGAAGATCTGTATCATCTTTAGCTTCTGACAATTCAAGATATGCTGTTCTTTCTGGAGGTTGTTCTACTGGAAAAGCTCCGGGATTCGTAAGATTGTATATTGAAGTATACGGAGAGCAAAACGATACTGTTGGTTTTAGAAGACTAGACTTAGAAGAGCCAGTTAATGCTATGGCTAGGCTAGATGGTATAAGTTCTGTAGATGTTTCTATAAAGTGTTATGATGAAAACGGATCTCTTATTACTGGTGATATTAATGTAGAATTGACTGGATATATTAAATTTCCTATAGAGGGAGAATCTGGCTCTGGCGGCGTTCTTGGATCTGTTTTTGGCAGAAGAGGTCCAGGAGCAGATGCAACTTTTATGAGAAAAAGAATAAGAAGAGGAACAAAAGTATTTCCTGTTCGCTTAGATCCTAAAAATGTTATAGTGCATAATGGAAAGGGTGAGGCAAAATTATCAGGAAGATCTGAAGACCCATTAAGGGATATATCAGAGATAGCCGCAGCGCTTGGAGACGACCTTTCTTCTGAAATAGACTTGGCTGGAGATATGCCAAATCAGACTGTTATACGTCAAAGTTTGTCTAGATATCCTTATCAAATAGTTGTTTATGGAGAAGTTGTAGATGATAATTTATATGGTAATACAAGTTTTGTAAATGTATCTGGTAATCAATTTGAAGAGTCAATTTCATTCCCTGAACTTCTTGATCAAGATGAGATAGTTGACTCTGGCGATTTTGATTTTGCGAATCCTATGCCTCCCTTTAGGGCTGGTTATGGAGGATTGAGCGCCACTAATCAAGATATAGTGCCTCCTCCTTTTATTAATTTAGGAAGCGTACTAGAGACTAGCCAGGTAGGAGTAATAGGCCCCATAGGGGACACTGATTTGTTTGAATTTGTAGCCCCCGTCTCTGGAGTTTATACTATAGCTATTACTAATAGGGGCATAAGCACTTTAAAATCAAAAATAACTATATTTTCATCTAATCGTGAACCTGTTAATAGTGGTGAAGTTGTCAATGGAGTTATAAACTTTACTATCGGTGGTGGCATAGGAGATCCTACAAATGATATTAATTTACAGGCGGGATCAAAATATTATATATTAGTTTCATCATATGATTCCAATACCAATCCAAATAGCAGTGAAATAGCCAATGTCGTAGGAGAATATAGATTAAGAATTGCCGTTCCGCTAGAAGAGTCTAGCAACTTATTAAATAATAATGTGCAGGGAAATAATGATATAGTCTATGCTGCCGCTGGTGGCGGTCAGGGTTCGGGAGCGTGTCCGTTTGAATGTCCCGTATGCATAAGAACTGGTGCTGGTTTAAGCGGTCTTTCATGTAATGGATCTAACAATACTATTTGTTTTAATTTAATAGGAGTATCTGGTCAAAATAACGATGGAAACAATGTTCAAAATGCAAATTATGTAGATCCAGAGTTTGAAAACAATTCTCCAGCTAATCTTAATAATCCTCAGCCTCCAAGTTCTGTACCTGAATTGCTTGACTTTATAAACATAAATATGGCTTCCGTATTTGAATATTGGTCTGCGGGATCGAGTATACTTAGCGAACCAGAATCTCCGATAGTTCAATACTATTCAGACATAACTTGGCTGCCTCAGGTGAGAACCAGAATATTTACTGGAAATAATTCGTATATTAATGCTAAAAACGAAATAATAAATATATCCAAAACTAATCCATTTGGATGTTCTCCTGTATTTGATGCAATATCTGAAAACGCCAGAATAACTATACAAAATTTTGAATCTGATTCAATTAAAAAATCATTTATACTTATAACTGATAGTGATGAAAACGTCTCATCAGTTAGTGTGGAAGACTCTGCTGATGAGATCAATAGTTTGTCTGGAAGAAGAAAATCTCCTGTCGTAATGGGTCTTTTGAGTCTTGTAGACCCAAGATTTGTTTCTTCTGCTTTATCTAGAGCAAACGCTGGCAATACTGTTCTCTTACCTTCCTTAACTGGTGGAGGAACAAACGTCATAAGATCTTCTAATGACATAGAAAGATTTGTAGATTTTAGCATATCAAGAAGCGCTGGTTCCGTAGGATCTGGCACTTATGATGCAATAATTGATTTGCAAAGAGAAGCAGTTATAATAAATGTTAATCCTGTATTCGAAATACCAAGCGGAACAGATGGTAGATATAAAGTATCTTTTTCAAATGATGGAGCAATTTATTCTAATGAAATTTCTGCTTCGCACGGAGAATCAGTATCTGGTCCTCCTAAGTTGATAAGATATATAAAACTATCAGTGTTCTTATATCATCCGTTAAAAGATGTAGTAAGAGATGATGCGGGAGTTCCTGCTCCAGAATATCCAAAATTATTAAAGGTAGAAGTTTCCGTCAACTACGGAGCTATATCAAACATAATTACGAAGCCATTATATTCTTTAAGTTCTCCAAGTCAAGTTGTTATTTCTGTAATATCTGACAGAAACGATCTTGCTAAAATTTCTGCTTCTGCATCATCATATTTTGGATATGAATTTGATGACTATGCAGTAAAATATCATAAGGTAGTAAACGATCACGGAAAGGTTGTGTTTAGCAACAGGCCATATTCAGTATCTCCAAAAATGAGAGATACTTTGATAAAAAAATACGGCATGTATTACGAATCTCCCCGAGGTGGCTGGTTTGAAAATTCAGTTATATATGTCAGAGATGGTAATGGAGATATTATTGAGTCATCTGATTATGTTTCAATACCGCGTAGTGGAATTATATTATTAAAGACAATCGCTAAGGAACCACTGACCTTAGAAGTTTCAAATGAAAGCACTATGAGCATAGCTGTAGAAGTTTCAAATGCTTCATATGACAGTGCTGTAGGCATATCTGGCATATCTTATTTAACAACATTTGTATCTGATGGAGAAGGAACGTTAGTAAATCAGCCTCCTTTAGCCGTTGATTTGAGTATATCTAATGCGCCCATATCTGTATACGAAACTGTAATCTCTGTATATACATATTTAGATCCAGAGGGAGACCAGGAGAATGTGCAAACCACACAAGTAAGATGGTATATAAATGACATTGAGGTTGAGTATTTAAGAGGCTTTAGAAAATTCAATGATTTTAACGACCCAAGCGATCCAATATTTACATACGCATTGTCTAGAAACTACGCTAGAGAAGGAGCCGAAATAGGTCAGCCGGGAGCATTGCTAGCTGCTTTAGATAATGTTTCGTTCCTTAAAATAGGAGACAGAATAAGATTCTCAATTACTCCTCATGATGGATATCAATTTGGTGCAGAAGCAAGAAGTCAGCAATATACTATTGTAGATATAGCGTCATCTCCTCTTCCTCCAGTATTAAGAGCTAGAAATGTACAAACTCAAGAGGTAGGAGACATTGCCACTAATTTAACTGCTTTATTCTTAGATTTTCAACTATTCTCATCTAATTTAATGTCCCAAACTAATGTGCGTTGGTATCTGACTTCTTCTTCTGGGGTGGAGTCATTGATAAGAGAAACTCCATTACTCAACAGTATACAAGTTCCTAGTGTTTACATATACCCAGAAGACAGAACTCCAGGAGGTCAGCGTATAATTGCAATAGGAAATATAATAAGAGCTGAATTCTTCATTCCAGCAACTGCCAGTTCTGGCGAAATAGTTCTTTCTAGCAATTCTATGATTATAAGCAATATTGTGCCACGAGTATCGATTGAGATAAATGGACTTCTAGGTGCTGGTGGTTTGCCTGGAGAAGGTGGCGTATTCACTGTGATACAGTGTGATTATCAGTTTATCGATCCAGACATAAACGCTGGAGAGAGTCAATCAGATAATAGCTTGGCATATTTTGAGATACAACCTCCTGGCTCGATTGATTTTATCATAGTAGATGGAGTTGATCCGAAAACAGATTTATTAGATGTAACTTCGTATTTGCAAGGCACTAACTTTAGGGTAAGAGCTATACCTTATGACGGTATTAACTTTGGCATAACTGTGTTATCCAATGTATTGACAAAGCAATAAAATGATTACCGTAGGCGTTTTACATAGAAATGATACTAAACTGGCAGACATGTTTATTGACAGATTTATGTCTTGCAATGAGTCAGAATTATGTAAAATAGTATGGCTAGATAACGCCAGCACTGATAACTCCGCAAGCCATGTTAAGAGAAAACTAAGAAGTGATGATATATTTATCTCATCGGAAACTAATCTTGGAGTAATAGGAGGAAGAAATAAAATATTTGATATTTTTTCTAACGAATCATCCACTCATTTGATTTTTCTAGATAATGATCAAATCGTATCAAATGGATGGCTTTCTCATTATACTAATAGTAATAAATTTGACCACGCACTATCTGGAATTGAGGCGTGGCAATTAGATGGAAATTTTAAGCCATTTAAGATGTGCACTTCTAAAGATTCTTCATTTTCGTATGTAGGTTGCGGAGGAATGTGTGTTCCTAGAGAATGTTTTAATAAAGTAGGCAAATTTGATAGCAAGTTGGGAATGGCATATTTTGAAGATCCAGATTACTGCTTTAGGTGCATAGAAGCGGGAATTCCTATTCAGTGGTGTCCAAATAAAAATATATTGCATCTCGCTCATCAAACGCTTGGTAAAATGAAAGAAAGATCTGCCATGTTCTCCAATAGCGCTCAATATTTCAGAAATAAGTGGAGAGAAAGAAAAGATTTATTAATGAGAGGTAGGAATGAAAATTTCCATTGAAGGCAATTGTGACGCTTCAAAAGGTGGTAGAAACGGCTTCTTAAGCATGCTTTCTTTTTGTTTAGAAAGATATCATGGTTTTAAGGTAGTAAAGTCCAATGAAAAATCTGATGTTCATTTAAATTCAATAAATGGGTCTATTAAAAAAGGTGCTAGAAATTTTCTTAGAATAGATGGAATATATTACGATAAAGAGAGGCTGGGCAAAAATAAGCCTATTATCAAATCTGCTTTATCTCATGATCATGTCATATTCCAAAGCCAATTTTCAAAAGAAAATTTTGAGAAGATAACTGGTAATAAAGTCAATTCTTCAATCGTATTTAATGGAGCGAAGAGACTGGCATCAATTTCTGATTCAAGAGACAGACTTATGATAGGTTGCTCTGCCAAATGGAGAGTAAATAAAAGGCTCGAAGGTATAGTCGCAGCAATTGACATAGCTAGAAAAAAAACTAGTAAAGATATAAGGCTTAAAGTCATAGGAGAGCCAGATGTTAATCTACCTAATTTTTGCGTATGTACTGGCAAGATAAATAACAAACTTGTGCAAAAAGAACTTTCTACATGCCAGGGATTTGTTCATGTATGTCATATAGAATCTTGTCCTAATTCAGTAGTAGAAGCCCTAGTGGTTGGGTTACCAGTATTATGTAACAATATAGGAGGAACTCAGGAGATCGTTGGCGGCAGCGGAGTAATTTCTAATATAGACACATGGAACTGGAAGCCAATTGATAGTATGGATGATACAAAATTGTCACCAGTACAAATAGGAAATCTTTCTAATTCTATTTTAGAATTGATATCTTTTGATAAAAAAATAAAAAGAGATGATCTACTCATTGAAAATGCTGCTGCAAAATACGCTAATATTTTTAAGGAAAAATAAATTGAAAAATACAGTTATTATGCAAAGTTGCAGTAAGTTTAGTGACATATGCATGTCTACTATCAAGTCAGTTCAAAAGTACAACTTCATTAACAACATAATATTGGCTACTGATGACAAGAAGATAAAAGGTACAAATATTGTTAATTTAAAAGTTATTCTTATGGAAAAAGACATGGGCTTTTCTTCCAATATGCTTGAAGCTATATCTTCATGCGATGAAAAGTATGCATTAGTCATATTAGATGATTATATTCTTCCCGATCCAGTTGAGCAAAAAGTAAATCAGCAAAAACTCTATGAAGATGCTTGTGATCTTATGAACAATTTAGAAGATGTAGCCTGTGTAAGACTAAATATATTTGATAAAAGTTGTGCTGATTTTTCAAACTCTTACAATGGCTTTGTTAAAGTTAAAACAGAATTTAAATATATATGCTCTTTACAACCAGCTGTATGGAGATTGAATAGCTTGAAAAAGATTTTAAAGAAAGGAGAAAATGCATGGGAGGCTGAGTTGAATGGCTCAAAAAGAATGAGAAAAGCGAATATGCACGCTTATGTTTCTACATTTGAGGCTATGATACATATAAACGCTATGAGACATGGAAAATATGTAAGAGATAAGTTCGTAGATTATGCAGATAAAAATAATATATTAGTGCCATCAAACATGGATGTTTTTGTAAAGACTAAGAGCAAAGATGGAAAAACATCCAACAAAAGCGTAGTTAATTTATCTAGATATAGGTCTAAAAAGGAATCCCAATGAAATTGGGAGATATCATTAGGTCAGACATATCAGGAATAAAAGCAGATGGTTCTCATCGAAAACTTTCTTTATCAGTTATAAGAAAACCATTAGACTCAAAAAGTATTTCTAGAATTCAACTTCAGACAAGCATAGTAGTAGCATCTCATTACAAATGGTTCACGGGAGAAAATGCACTTCCTAAAAATTGCATAAAATTCTTCCATTCATTTAACAGCAATCCAGATTGGGTTAAAATACCCGTAGCTTCGCTAAGCGAGTCAGATATGGTTGACAAATCTTGGTGCGGCGGATTCAAAAAAGGAAGAGTTCAAGACGGAGTCTTGATGGTCACACTTGATCACGATGCAGGCATGAGCACTAAAGGATTTTTCATGACAGCAGCAGTTGCGGCTGCATGCAAGAAAGATAATATAAAACTTACAATTATTGACTATGGTCGTGGCGGAGGCTGGTCTGAGGATCTGCAAAAGGTCAGAGATTTTTTACAAAGAAATGGAAATGAAATACTAAGAGGCAAGCCTGATAATAATCAAAAAAGACTTGCAGATGTTTTTAGATCTCATAAGGTATTTGTTTGCTCTAGCATATTTGATGCATCTCCTAAAACTGTTAGCGAATCTCTTTGCAGAGGCACAAGAGTAATTATGAATAATAAATGCCTTGGTGGATTAAAATATATAAACAGCATGACTGGGAGGTCTATGGATATGCCTGCCAATTCTCGCAACATGTGGGATAACTTTGATAATGTAGTTGAAAATGTAAGAAAGAATATTTCAGAAGAAATACAGAATAACTATGATCCGTCAGAAGTGTCTTCTTATTATCATTCCCATTGGGGTCTTCTGAACACTAGCAAGTTGCTTGCCAATGAACTCAGGAACAACTTTCCAGGATATGTGGCAATTTGTTATGATGAATTAAAAAAGCATTTAATAAAAAATATAAGAGTATGAATAGTAGAAAACTAATAATCGTATCAAATCACGCCTATCCATTTCATGTTGGAGGCTCTGAGACCGTCATCAGGCACTTATCTAGAAAGTTATCCAGCAAAGGCTGGAAGGTTTCTATTATGAGCTCTGACGCAAACAGGGTGGCTAAGGTTGGAGATGTCGAGATAGAGCCTGGTTCTGTGGAAAAGGTAGTAGCAAGAGCCAAAAAACTTTTGGAAGAAGATAGGATACTTATATATAGTGATGCTTCTATATGCGCGATGGCCTTGCTAGATGCTATGCCGTACATAAAATGCAAAGTGCTTCTATGTACAGTAGGATGTAATGCAGCTATCTCTAACCCAAAAATGGTAGAAAGTTTTAAAAAATATAAAGATAAGATAGAGTTTGTAACGCATTCTGCTGATTATGACGATGCCCGTCTTCTAAAAAATAACAATATACCATTTAGGGTAATACCAAATGCGGTAGATGGGTCAGAATTTTTTATACCAAAATCTAAGTTTAAAGATAGAATGAATATACCCAGTAGCAGCATGGTAGTCCTTATGGTTGCTAATTGTTTTCCAAATAAAGGACATGAAGAAGTGATACAATTGCTAGAGAGGAATAGCAATTCATTTCCTGAAAATTGCTACTTTATTTTAGCCTGTTCTACTCCAGCATGGCCAGTAGCCAAAAGACTGACTATGTCAGTATCTGAAAGGATTGCAAGAATAAGGCGACCAAAATGCTTGGTTCTTAAAGACGCATCAAGAGAGATTGTATGTGAAGCTTTTGCGGCATCTGATGTAACTTTAATGACTAGTTTAAAAGAGGTTGCTCCAATAGTTATATTGGAATCCATGGCTTGCGGTATACCTTGGATAAGTTTTCCAGTAGGTAATGTGGCAGAATTACCTGGCGGTGTAGTCGTCCCTTGTAAACAAAAAGATAATCAAGGAAATCTTAGGCCTTCCATGTCAGATATAGATGTTTTTTCTAGGGAACTTAGAGAGCTTTTGCATAATGAATCAAAAAGAAACGACCTGGGATCTGCGGGAATAAACATGGTCAACTCTTGCTTTAACTGGGAAATTATTTCGGAAATGTATAATGCAGCATTGCAATAGTATAATTTTTTCTGGCATTATGGCATGTCATAATGCTGAATTCTATATAGAGGATTCTATAAGATCATTTTTTTCTCAAGACATAAAAGAAAAAGAATTAATCATAGTAGATGATGCTTCTACCGACCAGTCTATAGTAAAAGCAAAAAAAATAGTTTTATCTCTTGGAATTGTTGATAAGGTTAAATTTATTAATTTTGACAACAATAGAGGATGCGCCGCAGCTAGAAATGCTGCTTTGAATATTTCTAAAGGTAAATTTTTATGCATATGGGACGCAGATGATTATCATGAAAATGATAGAGTATCTAGAATAATTGAAAACATGAATAATAAAAACTTGGCGGTCTGCGGAAGTTGGGCTAGAGTGGTAGATAAACAGGGTAACATGTCTAAAACCTATGATTATCCTCCAGAATATCACGACCAAATAGTGTGGATGCTGCCCGGAAAATTAAATCCAATGATAGATCCAAGTTGTATTATTAGAAAAGAAGCACTTATTAGGGTCGGAGGATGGTCAGAAGACCCTAAGATTAGCCTTGTTCCAGACCTGGACTTGTGGTTCAGGCTGGTTGATCATGGCTTTAAAATGGGAAACATATGCGTCCCGCTAACATATTATAGAGTTCAACCTTATTCTAATACTGTTAGTAAAAAAGATGATATGATCAAACATCATGTAGAAGTAGTAAAAAGATATCATGGAAGAGTGGAGCTGAACCGTCATGCAACAAGTGTCAAAAGCTAAAGAGTGGTCTGTTGAGGAAAAAGAGTATCTTTTTCTTGCAAAAAACAATAGCGTACCATATGTGGTAATAGCGCGCAATTTAAATAGAACTGCAGAATCATGCAAGAGCATGTGGTTGCGCCACGACTGGTCAAAAGAGCCTTTTTACAGCAAAACAATGAACATGGTAAAAAAGGATAAAAAGGCGGCTTTTGAAAACAGCATTGCAAATTCTGTAGAGCAAAAATTAGAAATGTTTCGCATGCGAAATGACATGATATCTGATCGCATCGAAAAGGCTATACGCAAAATACCAAAGATTAATGTTTCTCCTTATAGACCAAAAAATAAGAAGACGATAAAAAAGAGCGAAGACATGGCGGTTGTTCTTAGCGATCTGCACATTGGTCATGCTCATACGCTGGAGGAAACTGGTGGTCTATCGGAATATGGAGTGGATATATTCAGAAAAAGGCTTAAGAATCTAGAAGTTGCTGTAGAGAGTATCTATGAGTTACACACTCACCTTTACAATATACCAACATTGCATGTGATGTGCTTGGGAGATATAGTTGACGGAATGAATCAGGCGGGCAGTTGGTCTCCTGTGTACATAGACACTCCGATATTTGATCAGATGTTTATTGGCGTAAATGAGATAGCATCCATACTCTCAAAATGGCTTACAGTTTTTGATAATGTAGTTTTTTACGGAGTAAGGGGAAATCATGGTCGAATAGCTCCTTCTGGAGCAGAGAAGGATTATGCCAACTGGGATAGTATGGCATATGAGACACTGCGTTTAATGTTTAAGGATAATCCAAGAATAAAATTTGTAGTGCCTAGGACTTGGTGGATTATGGAGAAGATAAGAGGTAAAAATTTCTTGCTAGTGCATGGAGACCAGTTTAGACCAAAGGGTTCTGCTGCAAAAGGCTTGGAAATGTTCTCCATGTCTCAGTGGGGAATGACGGGCAAAAAGCCTGATGTAACCATATGCGGTCATTTTCACGAGTCATCTGAGATGACTAATAATTTTGGAAAGATAGTAGTGAACGGCAGCTTTGTTGGCGGAGATGTTTATTCTATAAAAAATCTTCAGAAATGCGGCAGGCCAGAGCAAAAGATATTCGGCATTAACGAAAAACACGGCATATCTTTTAGGTATGACATAGACCTGGAGGCTCAGAGATAATATGCTTAATTTACCTGAGTGGGCTAGTGGTTACATAGCAAAAAAAGGATGTCCTCAATGCGGTACTAGCATGGGAAATTCAAAAATCAATTTTGTAGGCATACGTGAAGGTGGCGATGGAAAATACTACCTTTGCTTTGACTCTGTATGTTCCACATGCCAGACTCAGGCTAATACAACTATTATAACTGATGTAGAGTTTAGTCCAAAGCAGTTGGCTGCAGAGATCTTTGCATCATGCAGGGATGATGTTGAAGACATGCAGCAACAATATATATATCACAAGAAAAAGGGCAAAAGAAATAGAAATAGTAATAGAATGAATGCTTTCAATAAAGAAAGTGCAAAATTTGTAGAATTTCTAAAATCTTGTGATGTCTATGAAGATATTTTGAGGGAAATAGGTCTTACAGACGAAGAGATTAAAAAATATGCAAACGGACAATAAGTCACAAAGACCCTTATCAGAATTTCCTCTGGTTAATTTTCTATGCAAAAATATATGTGAGGATTTAGGAGTACCTCTAACTAAGGTAAAAGTATCTAACGATTTTAATGATTCTTGCTTTCATCTTCCCATTGGATCTTCATTCTCCAATGGTCAAATAGAATTGATGAAATATGCTATATATAATTCCTGTAATGCTGCTGGTCGTAGGGACTTGGTAAAAAGTGCGGAAGAGGCAGTTGCTGCCGCCTCTGGAGTAATACAGATGATTTATGGCTTTTCTGGAGTAGCTAAAAATCAAGATGTAAAATCCGTCAGACTTGACCAATTCCCAGTGCCATTTTTATGTGCTAGAAATATAGTTTCACCATTGTGTGAAATTAAGTTTTGTAATATGCCAATATTATTTGTGAACGACAACTTAACCCACAATAAATGCGTAGATGAAGTTGCTCATGTTAATGCAAATATATTTTCTAAAGGCGCTTTAGATTGTATGGTCTTAGCCTGTTTTATAGAGATGTCTGGTCACGATGTAAAGGATTGTTTTGTCAAACTTATTACAAATAGAATGGGGCTAAGGCTATTAAATCAATTGCTTGCAGACTGCTATGAGTCTGATCAGAATGAGTGTGATAATTTCATGATGATGGCTTATTCTTTTGCTGATATAAGGACGGGATTTGACATTAAGAGTAACGACCTTAGTCATGTTAAGCATTCTTCTTTTACTGCTCCTTCTTTTTGGATATTTGGACTAATAGAGAAGATGCTGGCCCCCGTAAGGGGAGTAAGAGATAACATAGCTCAAAAATGGGCTCCTATTTCAAATGAAATATGGGAAAGAATAGACAGCAGAAGAAAAGAAATGGGCTTACCTCACGCTCCCATGGAAGTAATGCTTCGTGTTCAGTCCGAGCCTTTTTCTTCAGAAAACGATTCGGAGACACTACAATCACGGTTGGAGGATGTCCGACTTTGGAAAATAATGAGATAATTTTAGAAGAATTAAAGAAGCTTCTTATGAAGACTGATTCTTCTTTGAATTTGATGGTTAATGGTCGCTTTATACCAGCTTATGAAAAAATTAAAGGTATAAGACATATTATGTACAATATGATTGCGGCTATGAGCGATGCTGATAAAGGTAGGGAAAAATCATGCATAGAAAACAATCAGAAAGAGTCAGCGGAAACGCAGTAGAATTTGGAGAAGGATCTATTCCCTACAATTCAGGCAGCATGCCTATGGCTGCTGGCTCTTCAGTGAACAAAAAGAATAAATTATTTTCCAAAAGACGCATCTATCAACTAGGAATAACAATTCCCGATGCAAGACCAGAATCAAGAAAAAGTTCAGAAGCAAGTAACTCACAATCTGATAATAGATAATGTTACTACTCGCATAGACCCTCCTATTCGTGGTGACCATCATGCGGTGCTTAAGAAAAAGCTAGGATATCAACCAGAAGAAAGCTTCTGGATGACAAGAAACAGCAAATTCTGGGATGGATGGATAACTACCCTTTGTTTTGATAGGGCTAGATGCAGATGTCAAGAAAAAAAAGATGGCATGCATTTCCCAACAGGATGCCTTTCTACCGTAAGAAATTATTTTGAAGAAGAGGGCGTTCAATACAAACTTGTTGATGCTAGAAATAAAGTTGAAAAAACTGGTAGACTTGCTCTAAGCAACTCTGTTACACTCAGAGACTATCAGAAAATGATCATACATTCGGCCTCAGGGAAGGGCAGGGGTATAGTTCGTGCCGCAACTGGCGCTGGAAAAACAATTATAAGTGCTGCTCTTATAGTAGAAATGGATGCCCTTCCAGCAGTATTTCTTGTTACAAGCAGGGACTTGATGAAGCAGGCCAGAAATGAACTGGGATCTGTTATATTAAGTGATGGAAAGCCAGCCAAGATAGGCGCTATTGGCGGAGGCATATTTGATCCAGCGGAGATCACTGTCATGACGGTTCAGACCGCTGTTAGATCTATAGGTGAATCTTACAAGAAGTATGATGAAGAAGATGATGAAGAAGATGATGACATAGATGACGCAAAGAAAAACAAGATTAAAGATATCATAAGCAATTGCAAGACCATGATTTGCGATGAGGTGCATCACTGGAGCGCCGAGTCTTGCCAGTCTGTCAGCAATAGCATGTCTCAGGCTAGGTATAGATTTGGAGTGTCAGCTACTCCATGGAGAGAGCAGGGAGATGATATTCTTATAGATAGTTGTTTTGGAAAACCAGTGGCTGAGGTAAGCGCTAGTGACTTGATAAAATCAAAAGTTTTGGTCAAGCCTCATATTTATTTCATACCAGTATCCAGCAACATTGGGGGCTCATATCACGAAGTCTATAAAAAATGCATAGTAAATAACGATCACAGAAATCATATAATATGCTCAATGGCTAATCAGTTATTTTCTGCTGGTAGAAAGATACTAGTTCTTGTAAAGATGATCGAGCACGGAAAAATGCTAGAAAGAATTATTCCTAATTCTGTATTTATCAATGGAGAGACTGATAAAAAGAAAAGGGATGACATTCTGGATAAAATGCGTTCTGGATATCCCGGTGTTGTAATAGCAAGCACTATATTTGATGAAGGAATCGATGTAAAGCCTTTAAACGCTCTTATATTGGCTGGCGCTGGCAAGAGCTCTACTCGAGCATTGCAGCGCATAGGAAGAGTCATAAGGTCTTATCCTGGCAAGGAAGACGCTATAGTCATAGACTTTTTTGATGATGTTAAGTATCTCAGAACTCACAGCAAAAAGCGCGAAAAACTTTATAGGTCGGAAAGAGAATTTCTAGTAACTAAAATAGGCAAAGACGTAGACTTCTTTAGTGGATCTGTATTATGAATATAAATGACATGATAATGGCTGCAACCAGAAATGCTCCGCCTCCGCCATCCGATAATGATAAAAGTTTTATACCAGATTTGTTTCTAGGTCAAAATAGTTCAAATGTAGTTTCTTGGAATGATCCAAATTTCTTTGCTGGAAAGGGCAAGAATATATATGAATGGAATCTTAAAGACATGCTTAATTACTGTGAAGAGCAATATGCCCTTACTTATGGTAAAAAGCCTGCGTTTGCCGTAAGACCAGCTATGATGGCAATGAGCAGTTTAAGGCACTCAATAGAGTCTAACTTTGGTAAAAAAGATGTAAATCCAATCATGAGAGCTTATATCGAGTGGTCTGTTAAAAACATCAAAAAATACTGGAAAGGCAAAGTTGATTCTTGGTACCCTCAGAAAATGGTTGCTGATGATCGTATAAAAAATTTCATAAGCCATAATGCTGTTGCAAAAGAAGCAAAAGAAAACAATTCTTCTGAAGAATTTGTAAAGAGACCAATAAATCCCATTCTGTTGGAAGAATTCTATAGGGGAGATCCTTGCGAATTCGTTTCTGCATATGGGATAGTTGTTGTGGCGGCATTCTTAATTAAAATGAAAGAATTTTCCCATGAGGATGCGGTTAATTTCGTTGTTGATTCCTGTGTGAGATTGATATCTTCTGGTAAATCAACGGAATCTAAAATACTGAGAATAGACGATCATTACCGTCCGTTTGACAGATTCGCTGAAATAGATCCTGAAGGATTGTTGATTTCTGTAAAAAACAAACTTAAGTAGACTACTATAATTAAGCAGTGAAAAGTCTTGAAGACATAATATCTGTGCAGTTGCAGCAACTGCAAAAGCATTGTCCGTCATTTTCAAAAGTCGGATATTGTGGTCGTTCAAACGCTTGTGTATGTTCTGCAGTCGCTGAGGTGAACGGCTACTGCATGAAAACCTTGCCATCTGGATTTGAGCACTCCGACTTGGGAAATCTCAACGGTATAGCCAATGGGTGCCGCGTGCTGCCAGAGTACGTAGTTAGAAGGGTGCTTGGCAAGATAGGAGAGTATTGTTTTGGCGAAGACATAGCTGATTCTATACCAAATCGTACTCAACTCAACCTTATGAGTAAGATGGACATCAGGTTTAATGAAGGTCATAACTTGATCATACATGGTGGCAATGCGCAAGGCGGCAGTAGGAATAAGATTCCATTGGGAAAAACGCTAGTGGCATCAATAGTTATGAGAGAAGCGATATGGAGAAGAATGTTTTCTTCAAATAAGGCTTTCTCGTATATGTTTACCTCGTCTGAAATGCTAATTGAGTCTGTTTTCTCAAGCAAAAGAATGAAAGAAATTCCTATGGCCAGGACTGTGGACTGGCTGTGTATTGATGATATATATACAGGCAGATCTCACCTTTCAAGTGTGCTTGACGAAGTGGTTAGTCATAGAATGTCCGTTAAATTGCCTACTATAATTGTATTGCAATTTGATGCTGCTCAGAATGTGGAAGTGGAAAACGATATAGGGCACTTCGCTGCAAAAATGCTCAGACAAAGTGGTAGTAATTTCGTAATCAGTATACCATGAATCATAATGCAATAACATCACAGCATAAGTTACTAGCCTTAGCTTGCTCTTACACTGATGTATGTCAACATCTTGTTGCTGACAACAAGATAGAAGACTTATTTTATGATCCTTTGCATAAAAGAATTTTAAGAGCAGCATTGTGGAGCGCAGACAGGAAGGCAAAACTTACTCAAGAATCTTTTGAGCACTATTGCTCTTTCATTGAAAAAGCAAGCCCAGCAGAATTGGTCGCCTCTATTCCAGAGTTTATGCTTGTAAGTTCTGGAATTGATATAGATAAAAACGACATTGACATAGTAATCAAGGAAGTAAAAAACGATTATCATATAAGGTGGTTCAGACAGCAACTTACGGACATAAAATCCAACAAAGGAAAAGACTTTTCTTTAAAGTTGTCATCTCTGCACGATCAGCTAGGCAAATTGCTTGCTTCTTCTGAGTCTAAAATATTTGAGTTTTTCGACACGGGTACTGCATGCGCTCCCTTCATTGAAAGGCTCAAAGAGCAGGCTCGTAATCCAGAAGATAAGATAACATGCGGAATAAAGGAGATAGATGAATGCATGGTTGTTGGATTTAGGCCAGGAACTTTGACTCTTACTGTGGCCGATGTCGGAGGAGCAAAAACCACTATGATGCTCAACATCGCCTTTAACATGTTTAAAAAAGGTCATAATGTTCTTTTTGTGCCTTTGGAAATGCCTTTTGAAGAAATATTCAAAAAGTACATGTCCAGAGAGACGCTTATTCCATTTGAAAAATTTGCTTCTCCGCATGATATGGCTCCAGAAGATTGGAGAAGACTTGAATCAAAGAATAAGGAATTAGAGTCCAGCAAGAGCAGGCTTGTATGGGCTGATGTTAAAAGCAGGCCTAGCGTTCAGGAGATTAAAGCTGCCATAGAATCTAAAATGGCATTTTTTAAGCCTACTATAGTGGTCATAGACTACATAGCAAACATTAGACCAGATGGAGACAAAGATAACTGGCTGGCTATTGGAGACATCCTAAAGGATCTTAGAGCTATGGGGAAGCAGCATGGATTTGCCATATTGAGTGCTGCACAGATGACCAGAGACGGAATAAAGAAACTTAAAGGGGATAAGGATCAGACTAAATCTCCCGGCTCTGAAGACCTTAGAGGCAGCCATGAATACTCGGCAGACGCTGATAATATATTTGCTCAGGCTCCTTGGCCAGACGAACCAAATAGAAAACTTATGCTTTTTTGCATTAAAGCCAGATACGGAAAGAAAACCTTTGATGGTAAGAGTTATGCCTTGCTTGACTTTTACCCAGAGTGCAGCAAAATAGAAAGTTCATTCTCAAACAACTTTGATGCTTCAGATGAGGATCTTAAGAAACACATGGATGCCTTGGTGAATGGAATGTCTGCCGCCAATTCTGGAGATAAAAACTCTAAAAAGTCATCAGGCAAGGCCGTAAACGACGACTTCTCTTGGTTTGACGATGCATAATGATCAAATGAATAGCGATATCAGAAACACTGTTAGACTAAGTGTTGGTATACGCGAGTTTTTAGAATCCAAGAAAATATATCCAGCAAAAAGCTATGGAGGAAGGCATGTATATAAATGCCCTATTCATGCTGGAGACAACTCACCAAGTTTTTATGTTTACGAACCAGAAGATAGCCATGATAATTTCTTTTGTTTTGGATGCAAAAAGTGGGGCGATGTAGTCGATCTTCGCAGCATGATGGATCGCATAAGCATAATGGATGCTTGTTCATTTTTTTGCGAAGAAAAAAACATATCTCATTTATCAAGAATATCTGAAGAAGATCTTTTAGACACGGAAATAGCAAATTGGGATAATGGAGAAAGAAATAATAATGATGTCAAAGATTTCAGTGTTCTTTGCTTTTCTATGGCCAAGTTGTTTAGGAACATGCTAAAATCAAAATCAATATCCTACGAAAACAGATTAGTTTTTCCAATAGAGGTAAAGAATATTATGGCTGATTTTGATAAAATGGTGAGGAATAAAGATTACGACAATGCGCAGAGAAAATATCAAGAGTTAAAGTCAGAGTTTAAAGATGCCTGATTATTTGGACAGATCAACTTGGACGGGGCTTAACTTCAGCGATAAGGTGATAAAGTCTTGCCGAGGGCGATATAAGCGAGTATGCGAACACATGCTGAAGACTGAGCCTAATGCTCCCAAATGGATGCTGACAAGCGATGTCTTGATAGAGGCTTCTGGAATAGACAGCCCTCCATGGAGTGTTCACTTTTTTCATGATGGACACACGGTAATATGGGATAGTCCATCACGAAGACTTACTGGTCCAGATATGGCTTGCGTTAGAGCTATGTCTATAGCCCTGATAGCCGCTGGATGGAAAAGACCAGAGCCATCTCTGCATGAGATAGATGCTAATAAAAACTTTTGGAAACAGATGTGGGAAACAGGTATAGTTGATTCAAGACAGATGACTAATGATTTTGGATCACGAAGAGTATTTGGAGAATAAAAATGCCGATCATATCAGACAAGCATGTAATAAACATATCTTTCAAGCATGTAGAGAATGATTCTCAGGGAAAAGAAAACATCATAGATGTCAATGCATTTTTAGAAGACAGCCTGATTAAAGTTAAATTAAAAATGCAAGGCAAGACATTAGTGGCTACTCTTTCTTCTTTGAAAGAAATAATTTCTTATGTAGAAAACGCTACTAAGATATCCAGTAGCGATGCAAGGACAAATGAAATAGTAGTTCCACAAACATTTAGCCATTCGTCATCTAAGACTTCTTCTTTAGAAAAAATAATATTTAACGAAAGAAATTTAATTAGCGGGGCAAATGGTCCGTCAGAAAGAGAAGTTTCTACAAAAAATTATGCTAGCCCTACAATGATAGCAATGTCTGGAGCCATAAGTTCTGCTCAAGTTGGAGATAGTAGCGATGAAGAGGTTTCAGTTATAATAAATCCTGCATCTGTTAGCCCGAAAGGCAAGGCTGTAAAGAGCAAGCTGAGGAGAGTGGAGGCTCTTGATCTTAGTGTTCCCAGTAATATAGATGAAGAAGGAAGAATATCAATTGATCTTGACGGTGAATCTCAAGAGGATTCCGAGTAATGGAATATAGAGCAAACTTAGTGCCTATGGGCAAGATGCCTGATCCAGAGATGATAAAAGAGGGTACTCTTTGCGATAGATGTGTCGCATACGATTGCTCTAATCCGATAGTTAAACTTACCATAAGTGTATTAGGTATAAATAAAAGAATGAAAGTATGGAAGACTAATACAAATAGGTTTGCCGTAGTTGCTTGTGAGGGATTTAGAGCAGATACTGTTTCTATGGACGAAGAAGATTATGCTGAAAATCAGTAATAAAGACTACACTCACATACACAATCATACTGAATATTCTGCATTTGACGGTCTCAACAAGATATCATCATTTCCTATGGAAGCCAGAAAGATGGGCTTCAGATCTTTAGGAATAACTGATCATGGAAATGTTGGCGGTCTAATAAAGTTTTTCAACGAGTGCCAAAAAACAATAGACAAGGATGGAAATAAAATTGAGTACGCCCCAATTATACCGCTATTGGGATGTGAATTCTATTTGGCAAAAAATAGGTTCGCTAAAACTAAGCAGGATCAGCCCGATGGTCGCAAAGGTAATCGTCACATAGTATTGATAGCGAAAAATTGGGAGGGATATCAGAACTTATGTAGGTTAAGCGAATCTAGCTGGGTAGAGGGATACTATAACGATCCTCGCATAGATTTTGATCTTCTTTGCAAGCACCATGAGGGACTGATATGTTCTACCGCTTGTCTTTCAAGTGTGGTTAATGCTAATCTTTTACATGGAAGATATGACATTGCAAAGAAGACAATCGCAAAATTTAAAGACATTTTCAATGATGATCTTTATTTAGAGATGATGTTTCATGGAATAGACGCAGAAAGGCTTATCATACCAGATATTGTTAAGCTTGCGGATGAAATGAATGTCAAGCTAGTGGCAAGCAACGATTGTCATTACTGTAAAAAAGAACATGGCATATCTCAAGAACTTCTTATGTGCATGTCTACATCCCGTTGCATAAAAGATCCTAAGCATCTTCATTTTCCATACGATGAGTTCTATCTCAAATCTGCAGAAGAGATGGCTTTAATATTTGGATCAGTACCAGATGCATTATTTAATACCAATGAAATAGTTGATAAGATTGACATCGATAGCATTAAGAAGAACTTTGGAGGCATGAAACTTCCCGATTTTCCTCTTCCAAGTGGATATAAAGATCCTCACAAATACTTGGAAGACATAGCATGGACTGGATTGAGGAAGCTGAAACTTGATGACAGCTTGCCTCATGTAAGCAGACTTAAACTAGAGCTAGATGATGTTAAGATAGCAAAATTAAACAACGGATATGATTTTGCAACTTATTTCTTGATAGTTAGAGACTATATAAATTTTGCAAGAGAAAAAGGAATACTTACTGGTTGCGGTCGTGGATCTGGATTCGGTTCGCTATTGTTAAAATGCATAGGCATAACATATGGAGTAGATCCAATCGAACATGATTTGCTATGGGAAAGGTTTTTAGGTTTTGACTCAAAAAAGTTTGTTCGTATCGAGGACTTTGTAACAAATGAGTAAGTCTGAAGCTGAAGACAATCGTCTTATGGCAATTATCGAGGAGCTTAATGGCAAGGGATTGCCACAAGATGTAGTCAAAAGGTGCACGGATGAACTTGTAATAATGACCATGTCTGATGGCTTTGGCAAGGGCGACATTTTAGATGATTTCTTAGACATACGCAAGAGGCTAAACAACAGCATAGCAAATAAGAATGATATAAATTCTATGCTTGCATATTGCTTGGGCATGACATCTAAAAGCCCAGATGGAGATTTGTCAAATTTTCTTCCGGTCAGACGAATATTTGCTAGAGCTGGTTTCCCAGATATAGATGCAGACTTTGATCATGAGCGTAGGCAGGAAGTGTATGACTACATAATAAACAAGTATGGAAGAGAGTACGTAGGCAATATAGGCACATATCAAACTCTCAAAATGAGATCATATGTTACTAGAGCCGCCAAAGCGCTAGATATAGCGGATGCTTTTCATAAAGGTAAAGATGAATATGTATCTAGAAACAATGAATTTGTTCGTCGGATGATAGACAGTCTTCCTGAACAAAGAGGTGCCATACTCAAGGTTCAGGACGATGAGGGAGAAGAGCACGAAATAAAGACCGTAAAAGACGCATATGAACATTGCTCAGAATTTTCTCAGTGGGTGGAAAAATATCCAGAAATATTAAAGCATTCTTCTTTAATAGAGGGCTTGTGCAGCAGTTATGGAGTCCATGCTGCAGGAATCGTGATAAGTAAAATACCATTGTCTGAGATAGCTCCGCTTAGAGGTACTGGAAAAAATGAAGATGAACATGGAGTATCTTTTGCTACTCAGTTTGCCTATGAAGATCTTGAATCTCTTGGTCTTATAAAATTTGACATACTTTCAGTAAGTACATTATCTGTAATATCTGAATGCCTAAAATTAATAGAAAGCAGACATGGACTTAAGATAGATATAGAAAATTTGCCATTGGATGATCACGAGACATTCAAGCTATATAGAACAGGAGAACTAGCAGGAGTGTTCCAGTGTGAAGAGCGCGGAATGCAAAAGACTATGGTTCAGATGAACGTAGACTCATACAAAGACATATGCGCAGGTATTGCTCTTTTTAGACCTGGTCCAATGGCGAGCATACCTAAATATTGCGCTAGAAAAAAGGGCAATGAAAGAATCGACTACATGCATCCTTCATTAGAGCCTCTTTTGAAGCGATGGCTTGACAAGACCTATGGCATACTTGTTTATCAAGAGCAAGTCATGCAGATATGCAATAGCGTGGCAAATTTTTCCATCGCAGATGGATATCAAGTAATCAAGGCTGTAGGAAAAAAGAAGTTTGATCTTCTGAAGAAATTTAGAAGCAGATTTGTAAAGGGCGCGGAACAGAACTCAGTTCCTACGAATGTCGCAGAAAAATTCTGGGATGATTTTATCATGCCTTTTGCCCAGTATGGATTCAATGCCTCGCATTCTGCTTGCTATGGGCTTATATCTTATCAGACTGCTTATCTAAAAGCTCATTTTCCCAATGAATTTATATGCAGTTACTTAAATGTAGAAATGAAGAAGAAGGATTGGGATAGAGTCGCTCTTCTTGAAAAAGAAGCAAATAGAATAGGTATTTCTATAGCCAACAGGAACATAAATACTGCTTCTATGAATTATACCTTGAGAACCGTATCTCACCCCATACATGGAGAAAGTCATACCTTAATACCTCCTATAGTATGCAAGGGAATGAGGGTATCTGCTGCGGAGGACATAGTTTCAAAAGCTCCGTTCAAATCTTTTGAAGATTTATGCAATAGAGTTGATACTTCGGTAGTCGATACTGAAGCTATTGAGGCTTTGCGATTAGCTGGATTCTTTAAAATAACTAACAATCCTGTGGAAAAATTCATAGCCTTGAGGGACTCAATAAAGAAAACTCGCAAGAAGGGCTTTGCGTCTACGGACATGTTTGGATAATATATGAAATATAACATTAAAAAAAGCATAACAAGAAAAGTTAATACAGGTTCCTACGAAAACATAATGATATCTGTTGAGATAGAAAAAGAAATAGAATGTGCAGAATCTGAAGTAAGTTATAAATTGGATGAACTTTCAAAACAAGTGTTGGAAGATTATATAAGTACCCATAACATGGTTATGGACGAATTAGGCATATCCGAAAAGCGAGCATGGCAGGAGCAGGGGAAAGTTATTTCATCTGTTCCATCTAGCGAAGAACTAAAAAATATATTTGGTGAAGAAAATGACTGATGATCTTGATGAAATTTTTGGCATACCAATGCCTGAGAAGAAAAATGAAGAGACAAGCGGATCTGAAGAGGCTGCTTTTTCTGACACGATGAATGATTCAAATGGATCATCTTTTTCTGATCAGACCGAGAAGCTTGAAACCGCTGTATCAAAGTTGGGAAGGTCTTCTAAGGTAAAAGTTGGAAACAAAAGCGGTGGCAAAAATGAAATACAAAATACTCAAGATGGATCGAATTCTAATGAAATTATCCAGCATAGTGATTCCAGAGTCGAAAAGCATTATGCCATGGGTAACTCCGAGCCGTCAAAACAAACTGACCATGAAGAAAAAGTGGATACCTCAGTATCGAAAAAGACCGTAACTAATACTGGCAGTGGATATGGCGGTATATTTCATGGATTTGTTTTAGAATGCAACGATTATGAACTTTCCAATTTTTATAATATAAAGCAAGATGCTTTAGCTACTTGGCTCCTTCCTGGAGGGGCACTGAATTTTTCCTCTATAACTGAAGAATTAAGACAGGCAAGACCTGATCTTTCCAAAGTAGTGTTTGGGGATATGGAATCCATGTTCATAGCATTGAGGCAAATACAGAAATGGAAAGACAGGATAACATCTATGCAGGTAGATATTAATCAGCAATATTTTCCATGGAAAAGGGCGATGGAGTTATTTAGAGGCACGCTTGCAAGACACAGGTATGAAAAACCATCAGAACGCCAAGAAGGCGTCGTAATGGAGCACATGGGTGACATGGTGATGTATTTCAGTAAATTAGAATCAATTCATGCCAGTATCTCTGCGGTGGCTGAAAACTTAGATGCTGCTTTTGAGTGTATTAGTAGGCAAATTACCATGTCAGTGTCTACAATTGGTAAAGACACTGATCTTGTCGAGAAAAAAGTTAATGCCATGAGTTCTATCGAATCAGACATGAATGATTTTGACAAAATTGGTGATGTAAAAACGGTAAAGAGTAATGCTAAGACTGCCTTTTCGGGATCTAATAAGAAAGATCAAAAGGCAGGAGAGACAAATTGGATCTAAATAAAAAGGAAAAAATATGGGCGTTGTAGATTGGACATCTATTTCTAATAAGGACAAGGGTAGCTCAAATGGAGTTACATATTTAAAGCTTGAGGCTGGAAAGTCTTATCGTATAAGACCAGTTGGAAAGCCTTATCGAATATTCCAGTATTACATTGAGCGTAATGAGGCTCAGGGTGGAGGATTTGGAAGGGCTTATACTGAAGACGCAGAGAATTGCATTGTCTTTAAGAAGACGGGAGAGAAGGCTAAAGAGCGTTTTGCTGTCAATGTCATAGACAGGGCAGATGGAAAGCTCAAGGTCCTCGAGGGGGCAGTAACTATCTTCAAGCAGATGGCAGTATGGTCTAAGAGTACTGGTCTTGATCCTGGCACCAAGGACGGCGGAGACTTTGCGATAACTGTTGAGTGCCCAGGTGGAGTAAAGAAGAACACCCGGTATCAGTGCCAGTTCCTTGGCCCAGCAGCGTTTTCAAAAGACGAAACTGACATGATCAAGAAGCAGGGTCTGTACAAGCTTGATGAAATATACAAGCCAACACCTCAGTCTGATATCATGCAGAAACTTTTTGGTGAGTCGTCTGCTTCTAAGTCTTCAAAATCTAGCCCTGCTCCAGCAGCCAACTTGGAAGAGTCAGACGATCTTGACTTTTGAGGTAAAAAATGGCTAAAAAAATAAACACTAGCGGAAGCGGTACGGCACTTGCCAATCTGAAAGGATTCAGATTGGGAGGCCGTAGGGACGTAGACAACACTGTGCCTTGCGGTTATACGGCACTTGATGTAGCCATAAGTGATGGTCTTGTAAAGGAGTACAGCCATTTACGAGAGCATGGGTTTCCTCTTGCAAATATAGCCATACTTTACGGTGCAGAAGGCTCTGGTAAGAGCAGTCTTGCATATCGCATATGTGGCTCCGCCCAGCGTAAGGGATGGAACTGTGGATGGATAGATGCTGAAAACAGCTATTCTACTAGTCTAGCGAAGATAAACGGAGTTGACACCGACAAGTTGCTTGTTGCTTCTGTTGCTGACTTCGCAAAAGGTTCAAAAGAAGATATTTGTGCAGAGATGCTTCTTGATAACGCCTTGGATGCTGTTAGATCAGGTGATATCAAAGTGCTTGTCATAGATAGCATAGCTTCTTTGGTCAGTAGAAGGCAGCTAGAGGCATCTTCAGTAGGAGATGAGTTCGTAGGAGAATTGGCCAGGGTCTTGTCTAGATTCTTGCCAAAACTGAGGGCTGCTGCTCAGGAAAAGCAGGTTCTAGTTGTTCTCATAAATCAACTTAGGAAAAAGGTTGGAGAACGCAGTTGGGTGCCCGGAAGCGACGAAACTATGCCTGGCGGTCATTCTCTTAGGCACAATGCGGACATAATACTTAAGATAGAGAAATGTCTTGGCAAAAAGCGCCGGATAATGATGAGGGACGAAGATGGCAAGGAAAGGATGATCGGAAGAGAGTCTATGGTTACTATTGAAAAGACTAGAAATAGCAGACCAATAGAAAGTGCTCTATCTGTTCCTATATACTTTGAGCATTATTTCCCAGATATAGAGGAAATAGCTTTTGATGTAGGTCGCTATCTGAAAATTGTCAAGGTTCGTATGAATGTTTTTTATTGGGCAGAAATAAAGGTCGAAGGTAAAGACGCATTTATTGAAGCCTTGAAGAAGGACGGCAATCTTGAGAAGTTAATAGCTGAAATTTCAGAGCAGTCTAAGAAGGAAGATTATATTATACCTTTTGAGTTGCTTGTTTGGAATCGTAAAGACCACGATGAAATGTCTAAAAACATATTTGTCGTAGACGAAGAATAAGATGTCACAATCATTTACAGAGTTCGAAAGAGACAAGATAGTTGATCTTGCTCATCAGACGCTCTGGGAGAAAAGCGAGGAATCTGAAAAGATGCTCGCTTATCTTTATTCTAGGCATTTGGACGATTCCACTATAGGTGATTTTAAGTTGGGTCTATGTCCTTCTCGTAGTAATGTTAGATGGATATCTGGCAGATTAATAATGCCTCTTTTTGATGCTTGGAACAATTGCGTTGCTGTTACAACAAGATCCATAGAAAAGGAATCTTCTAATAGAGGTCATTGGCATGAAAGTTTTGAGAAAAAGTATGAGTTGTTTGGAATTAATGTAGCTGCTCCTCATATTTACGAAAAGGGTTACGCTATAGTTTGCGAAGGTCAATTTGATGCCATGCACATGCACGCATGTGGATTTAAAAACACAGTTGCATTATTGGGAAGCAAAATGTCTATGGAACAATTTGCTTCTATAGCAAGATGGTGTGATGAGATATTATTGGCATTTGACTCTGACGATGCTGGTAATTTGGCTAGAAAAGATGTATTTAACATGCTCCGTGGAAAAAGCATGATGGGTACAAGGTCAATTAAAATAAGAAATATTTATTTTTCTGGAGCAAAAGATCCAGATGAATTTATTTCTCATTTTGGTTGTGACCACATGGCTACTATAATAGAAAAGACAAGAAGTAAAAAATGAGCAATACCAATAACGACAAGTTTGACTATACAAAAAGTACCTACGCTTTTTCTAGGATGATGGATTGTTTTCTTAAATGGAATAATGCCAAAAGTTCTGGCGGGCGTAGTTATAGCGTATTCCATCCAAGTGCGTTTGGCAAATGTTTAAGGAAAATGCAGTACCAAAAATACTCAGATGATGGTTTGATTCCCAAGCCTGATGTCAGTCCAGAGCCTAGGATGATAAGGATATTTGATACTGGTCACAGTATGCATAGTCGTTGGGCTTCTTACATGGAGCAACTTGGCATACTTCGCGGTGTGTGGGAGTGCTCTAATTGCGGCAATCTTGCTGGAGTTGAAGATCAGATAGGGATATTTAAGCCTTCTGAATGTGAAAAATGCAGCTCTAATAGATGGGAGTATCAAGAAATAACTGTAAAAGATGATGATTTGAATATGTATGGTCATTGTGATCAGGTTCTTGATTTCTCTAAAATAGATAACAATTTTCTCTCCTCAGATATTGGCAAGGAAATAGGTGACATGCTTTCTTGGCTGCCTCCCAAGCCAATAATAGTGGACATGAAAACTATTGGTAAAAATCAATGGAATAAAATAGATAGAGAGGCTCACTTCTATTACATTGTACAACTTACCATATATCTTCATATTCTTAATCTAGATATGGGCATAATTATTTACGAAAGAAAAGATGATTCAGAAGTTAAGATGTTTAGGGTGGAAAGAAATGAAGAGATGTGGAGCTCAATAAAACATCAGGCAGTAACTATGCGCTCAATGGCCGAAAAGAGGTCACTGCCTCCACCTAGACCAGAATCAAAGTCTGATTATGAATGCAAGTATTGTGAATACATGGAAATATGTCACGCAAGTCCCGTATGGGACAATCCAAAGTTGAATGAGATAAGATTAAAGTTTTACCCGTTTGATAATTTATAAGGAGATTTAAATGAGTAATGAAACAAATAATGACAATTCAGTTAATGCAAATTCTTCTACTTGTGCCGTGCTTCGCATAAAGGGTATGAAGGATTCTGACAAGTCGTCGCCAGCAGTTAGGGAATATGTTCATAAGGTTGCTGGAGCAATAGCAAAAGAAATTGAGAAAAATGAAGAAGTAAAGATGAAGGCTGTTGGCGTTCTTAGCATAAGCAACGCCCTTAAGGCCTATATCGTGGCTAGAGACTTTGTCAAGAAGTCAGGATACGACATAGGTATGATAGCCAATTTTGACAAGGTTGAATTTGGCGAGGTTGAAAAGACCGGAGTGACATTCACTGTTTTCACTCTTGACCAGGAGGCTGCATCTTGAAAGAACTACTTCATAAAATACATTCAATTAGAACTTTAATAGATGATCTATCTGTCTCAAAGAAAGAGCTTCAGGAAAGGATTAGTGCCTTGGAGACAGAAGAGCAAAGCATTAGAAAAGAAATACTTAGTTTAATGCAATCAAGCAACAAGCGTCATGTAGAGATTGCAGGACTCGCCGAAGTCAAGGTTCAAAAAACCGCTAGATCCTATGAGACTCTTGACGAATCATCTTTAATTGAATATCTTAAGCAAATGGGCAGATACGAGGATATAGTAAAAACCACTACAAAGATATCAAGTGCTCCTCTTACCAAGTTCTTAGATGAATTACGTTCTGCCGATGCAATCCCAGATTGTGTCAAACTTAAGGAAGCCGAAGATTCTTTGAGAATAACTTTTTCTGATCCGTCAAGAGTTTCTAACATGCAAAAGAACTTTCCAGAAAAGAAGGCAAGTAGCAAAGTCGAATCATCATGGTCGGCAGATGATTCAGATCAGCTAGATTCTATTTAACAACATGAATGAGTTAACTGGGATATGTGCAGGCGTCGACTTAGACGAGTCTAAGTTGATGCTTGTTTTTTCTGTAGGTACGAGCGACGGTCAGCTTGTTAAGTATGCATGCACTTGTGAGAGTTTTGCAAGTGGGGCTGGAATAGATGCTGGCAAATTAAACGTCGATGACTGGAGAAAATTTTGCCATGCTTTAAAAGGGAAAAAACTCACATTCAAAATAGAGGAGGGCATCCATGAGTAATAAAATTGAGAATAAAATTGGTATAAGAATATTTGGTTCTTCAGATTGCCATCACTGTTCTAAAATTAAGGAAGAATTCGATCAACTAGGTATTGTCTATGAGTTTATAGATGCCAATGCTGATGATACTCAAGAAATATGTGACGAGTATAATGTTAATGTCCTGCCTCATACCCAGGCAATAAGAGATGGCAAAATAATATTTGAAAAATCTGGGCCATATTCGGCTTCGCATTTTTTAGCAGATGTTTCCAAAAAGTTGTCACGCGGCAGGCAAGAATTTCCTATCGTAAAAAATGCACAAAACGGATGCCCTGGATGCAAGAAGAAGAATTAAAATCAGCTTTGACAGATGAACAGATATTGGCTGTGATGCATAAGGATGGTCCTGCCTTGGTGTCTGCCTGCCCTGGCGCGGGCAAGACTAGAGTGGTTATGTACCGAACTGCCATGCTTGTGTCTCAGGGCGTAAATCCAGCCCACATATGCTTGGTAACCTTCACTAATAAAGCAGCGGAGGAGATGAAGAGCAGAATCGTAAAGCTTTTTGGTCAGTTAAATCTACCTGGGGCTGATCGTGTTTACATAAGCACTTTCCATAGTTTATGTGCAAAACTTATCAGAGAAGGCAAGATAGTAATTCCGCAAGGTAAGAAATTTAGCATATACGACGAAGACGATGCCTCCGATTTGATAAGATCTATAGCGGAAGAAAAATACTCAAAGTTAGATTCTGCAGAAGCTCATAGCATACATTATGCAATTTGCGACTTGAGGGAAAATAAAGATCCCATGCTTTCTGACATAGAAACTCACATGGGAGAAAATGCAAGTATAGCAATGGATTTTATAGAAGGTATGAGAGCGGCAAGAGCTCTAGATTTTACTGGTCTTTTACACGAGCCTTATGTTTCCGTAATGGAAAACAAAAGCAACATTGGAGACATATTTAGGTACGTGGTAGTAGATGAAGCTCAAGACACAAATTTTATTCAATTTGAGTTGGCAAAAATGCTTGCTCCTCATGGCAATTTGCTTCTTGTCGGAGACGGAGATCAGTCTATATATAAATGGAGAGGAGCCAGGCCAGAAAATCTTGTTAAGTTCATTGACGATGGCGCAAGATTGATAAGGCTTACAAAAAACTATAGATGCAATCCCCATGTAGTAAGGGCTGCATCTTCCCTTATATCATGCGACAAAAAAAGAATAAACTCAGATATACATCCAGTAAAGACAAAAGGTCAGCCTCTGTCTTGGAAGATGTTTATGGATAGGGATGAAGAGGCAAATTGGGTAGCCACTCAAATATGGAAAGGAGTTCAGTCTGGAATGAGGGCTTCTTCCATTGCGGTTCTAATAAGAGCAAATCACCTTACTAGGTCTTTTGAGTTAGCTTTTAACTCAAGAAACATACCTTACTCTGTTGTTGGAACAAGAAGATTTTTTGATAGAGAAGAAGTCAGAGACGCTCTTTCTATACTTAAATTTATATCTAACCCAAAAGACGCTATCAGTCTAATGAGGTTTTTAAATAAGCCACGAAGAGGAGTGGGACCCAAAGCGGCTAAATTTATATGTGATGCTTGCGCTAGGCAAAATAGCATAGATGCGATATCCACTGATATCTTGCTTTCAGAAGCCCCTAGCAAAGTCAAGGACGCAGTTAGCTCCATACTGGAAAAGATATCTAAGTCACAGTCAAATATTAACGGTTCATCCTTGATTGATCTTATGGAATCTATGTCTTACAGGACTTGGCTTTCCACAGAGCATAAGGACAAGGCAGATGAGAAATGGGAAAATGTCAAAGAGTTTTGTAAGTACATAGATGAGTCTATGGGTAAAGGCATGTCTATTGATGATGTGCTGGAAAAAGCTGCCTTGGCTAATTCTAAAGAAGAGTCTGAAGATGGCGTAAGGATATTGTCTATGCATTCTTCTAAGGGCTTGGAATTTCCTAATGTATTTATATGCTGTTGTGAAGATGGAGTAATACCTCATAGAAGAAGCATAGATGAAAATCCTGAAAACATGGATGAGGAAAGAAGGCTATTTTATGTAGCCATGACCAGGGCGGAAGACAGACTTGTATTAACATTTTCAATATTTGATTCTAAAAACTATAGACTTCCGAAAAAGCCATCAAGATTCTTATTCGAAGCAGAAATTGTGAGCACGGATGAATTGCAAGAGCAATTTCAGGAACTTATGTCAAAAAGAATTTGATGGAGCTGAATGCTGCATTTTGGGAGCGGGTCCATCCTTGTCCAATGCCAGTGCCGATTTTATATGCTCAATGCCATGCTTCGCCGTAAACAGCGCCATACTTTATGTAAAATGGTTAAACGGGGAAGGCAAAAACCGCTTTTGGGTGTCTAACGATTCTCTTTGCTTGAGATGGAATTATTGGGATATAGTAAAAAAATCTAATTGCAATATTGTTGTTCGTGATAGCTGGTGTAAATATCAGAGCATTCTTCCAGAAAATTATCATATGTTTTATCCTAGGAAGAAAAACTATGATTTTGAGTACAGCATAAGTGATGAGTTGTGTTTTTGTTCTAGCGTTCCTACCTGTATAGACATGGCTATAGGATTTGGGTTCAAAAAAATTTATATATTCGGGGTTGACCACAATGAGTCTAATTGTGGATATTTTTGGAGCACATGGAAGGATTCAGACAAACCCAAACAAGTTATAGACTTTCAAGGCGCAAGAAATTTTTTTACTAAACCTTTGGCTTTGCAGCAGCCAATTGATCAAAGACTAGAGGTTTGGAGAGAAAATATGAAGTGTTTTAGCTTTTTGAATGATGTGGCAAAGCAGAGAGGCATCACAATAGTAAATATGAACCCAGAAAGTAAGGTTAAAAACTTTAGATATGAACATATGTGATTTTTTAAATGCCCATAAAGGAAGACCAGGAGTTGTGCTTGGTGCTGGCCCAAGCCTGGAATACTTAGACAAATCGATATTAGATAAAAGTGTTTGCATTGGAGTAAATTCATCCATACTATTTTCAAGCGACATACCATACTGGGTTTCTGATGACATTGCTGTATGCAATTGGTCTTATTTTTATAATCAGTTGAAGTTTTCTAAATGCATAAAGTTTATGTACAGAAGCAAGTTATCTTCATTTGAAAAACATTTTGGATTGGATAAGACAGTTCTTTTTGATCATGACTGGTGGTATGAGCCGTCTTCTGGCAGAAAAAACATGGACGGAGTAATAATTAGAAGAAATTCATGTGAAAAACTAATAGGAGCTAGAACTAGTTCTGGGACAGCCATTCATATTTTGGCGCTTATGGGGTGCGATCCAATATTACTGACGGGAATGGACAATGGAGTCAGAAATGGAAAAAGATACTTTTGGGAAAGCGATAAGAGCATAAAAAGGCTCGATGGTAGACCAGTTAGAGGAGGATGGGATGCATTCGACTATAACGGGGTTACGCAATATTTTAATGATTTATATCTTATGAACAAAGATAATATAAATATAATGGATGCCACTCCGGGCAATCCTATGAATATATTTCCTGGATGTGATATAATGGACATTTTATCATGAAAACAAAAAATGTAGCTATAATTTTAGCTCGTGGTGGTAGCAAGGGGATACCTGGTAAAAATTGGATTGATTTTTGTTCAATGCCTCTTTTTTATTGGTCAATATTCGCGGCATTGGAAGATGATGCTTGCGATGATGTTATTGTATCTAGTGACAGCCTTGCAGTTAAAAAATTATGTGATGATCTTGAGAACGAGAAAATTACCTTCGTAGAAAGACCAACAAATATATCAGGTGATAATTCTCCATCAGAAGAAGCAATAGACCACGCTCTCAACAAGACCGGAAGGTCGATAAATGACAATGTTATTTTTTTGCAACCGACTAGCCCCTTTAGGCATTCTGGCTTGATAAGGAACTGCATAGCAAAGTGCAGTCAGGGGCAGTCAGTTTTCACTGCCACTGCCCATACTCCTCTGTTTTGGTCGTGTGATAAAAGCGGATACTTTTATAAGAGATATGCACATAGAAAAATGAGGCAAGAATACCTGGATGAAGAACTTATGTGGCATGACTGTGGTAATGTTTATGCATTCACAGTAAAAGATTTTGATAGAGAAAAAAACAGACATTGTGGAATAGCAAATGCAATTAAGGCGGATTGCATACATGCCATGCAAATAGACTCTAAAATAGACCTAGATGTATGTCGAAAAGTATCTCAAACAGAGGTTGTCCAATCATGGATGTCAAAGATTGCAAAATTATCGCAGAAATAGGATGCTCTCACGCAGGCAGTTTATCTAGAGCCATCAAACTAATTAATTTGGCAGCAATGAGTGGAGCAGACATTGTAAAATTACAAAAAAGAAATCCACATGTATCTACTCCAGATCATTTAAAGCACAAACCGCACCCTAACCCTAGTTTTGCATATGGTGCAACATATCTAGACCATAGAATAAATTTAGAACTAAGTTTAGATGATCATAAAATAATAAAAGATACTACTAGTGCTTTGAATATGTTGTATGGATGCAGCGTATGGGATATGGACAGTGCTAAAGAAATTATTAGCATTAAGCCTGATTTGCTAAAGATACCGTCTGCTTGCAATAGAAACTTCGATCTAATAAACTACTGTATAGATAATTACGGGTCTTTTGTTCATATATCTCTCGGCATGACTAATATTTCAGATAGAGAAGATATATTTAATAAGTTATATAAGAATAAGGATAAAATAATATTCTATCACTGTGTCTCGGAATATCCTTGTCCGTTTGAGAGAATGCAGATGCTTGGAATAAAAGATATCGTTGATGCTGATTTTAGGTGCGGATTTTCAAACCACGGTTATGGAATAGCACTGGATGTTGCTGCTTATGTAATGGGAGTTGAGTTTATAGAAAGGCACTTTATAGACGATAGAACATTCCGGCATACAGATGCTGCTGCCAGTCTTGAGCCAGAAGGGCTTAGGAAACTAAAAAGAGATATTATAGCAGTTAGGGCATCTATGACTCCAAGGGCAAATATGACAGAGGAAGAAGAGCAACAGTACTTGAAATTAAAAGGAAATGACAAGCAATAAAAAAATAAAACTTGTAGTCACTGATGTAGACGGTGTTCTTACAGACTCTGGATATTACTACGATAACAATGGTAATATATTAAAAAAGTTTAATACTCGAGACTTTTTTGCACTTAGTGTCTTAAAAGATAAGTTAAAAATTCCTGTGATGATCCTTACTGGGGCTAGCGACAATGCAACTCTTAGTAGGATGAATGATTCAAATTTACCAGTCGCCTATGGCATAACTGATAAAATTGGCTTTATGAATAAACTTCTGCCTGTAATAGGTATAAAATTTACAGAAGTTTTATATTGTGGTGACCATCTTATAGACTTGCCAGTATTAAAAACTGTAGGAGTTTCTTATTGCCCGTCAGACGCAATAAAACCTGTTTTGGACTCTTGCTTATTAAAAAGCAGGGTAAAGGGTGGGCGTGGCGTCATTGATGATTTGCTCTGGCAGATCATGCCAGATAAGTACGAAAAATTTACATAATGGGATTGAAAATTGCTCACTTATGCGAAAGAGCCTTTAATGGCGGAGCCTTGGCGTCGCTTCGTCAAATAAGAGCTGGTATATCTTCCATAAAAAGCGATTGGATACAGAATGTAATTGTAGCATGTAAGAACGACCCCAAGACGCAGTCAAACCCTGATTACTTTGAAAAAGATGCTATATATGTAAATTACGAAAGCATGAATAAGTACTTGCATAGCTATGATTTAGTTTGTATTCATAAGTTGATGAACACAAACATTGGTAGACTGATATCTTATATACCAAGATCAAAATGCAAGATAATAGTTATAAGTCATACTTTTTCCGTAAACGCTTCAAATTGCCTTGTTGGTAGACCAGATTTATGCATATGTGTAAGCGATTATATGGTAAAAACTTTTCAAAAGTTAAATCCAAAAACTAAGTTTACAAGAATACATAATGCTGTAAGCAGTAAATGGATGGTAGAAAATGGGTATAAATCAGAAGAGATACGAAGTGGCGTTATAGGCAGGGCAAACACTCTTAATTTAATAAAATATAGCAAAAAATTTACAGAGTGGTTTTCTTCTACGGACTTCGGAAAGCCTCTTATGATGGAGTACCTTGGTGGAGGCTCTGTCATAGATGAAGCTAGAAATTATGCAATTTCTCAAGCAGATATTAATAAAATAGATTTTAAAGGCAATATAGAAGATGATCGTAAAAGATATAGAATAATGTCATCTTGGGAATTTTTTCTATACGACATAAATATGCCTGAAGGTACTAGCATGGCCATATTGGAGTCTTTGGCACTTGGAGTTCCTGTT
>JACCDG011160689.1_pt1 | contig 34364 bp, 24 predicted proteins | sample 7442471 | NCBI WGS metagenome assembly JACCDG01 (sample SAMN15323444, study PRJNA562643) | freshwater metagenome | isolation source: river surface water | place: USA:Blue River Watershed | collected 2017-08-17 | reverse complement strand
GTTTTATTTTGAGTATTTTCTATAATTGAATTATCAAAATTTCCAGAGAAATAAGCTTCATATCCAAACATCCAATTCTTATGATATTTTTACCATATAATCCTGCACCAACATTGCTAAATGTACCTGGAAGCATTTGAGTTGCAGAAATTGGTCGGTCTGTAAATTCCCATTTTGGACCATCGTGATTCTGATTAAATGCACCTATTGGATTTACAATAATACCTGCTCTAAAATTTGCTAAAGGATGAAATTCTACATCAACAGAGGCAAACTCAATTGCTATTTCTTTTCCACCATCTTCAAATTCTAATTCACTTAAAAACTTTATTCTTTTACTTATTGAAGAAGACATAAATATTGATAATCTTCTAGCTTGTGTACGTATTCAAACTAAAGTGAACTTTTCCTAAGAGAGTATTTAGTTAATAATTCCAACTACAATTGGTATAATTGGATGGATGTTTAAAGAAGCTGAAATAGAAAAGGCAAAAAAGTCTGAAGAGCAGAAAAATCTAAATGATAATCTGGACGCGTTTTTTAAAATCATGACGGAGCTGATTACAAATAATGAACTATTAAATGACAATGAAGAGAGCTCAATTATTGCAAGGACTAGAACTATTTTAGCATTTGATAGCTTAGATGGTGTCAGAAAAGGCCAGGTCTTACAGTTTTTATATGAATCAAATATTATCAAAATTGATTTTTATATAATTTTAACTGGCGCTAATCTTAAAAATGCTAAACTAGATGGAATCTTACTAAAAAATATTGAATTAAAGGGTATTTACTTTAATAACGCCTCTTTGAAAAACTCATTTTTGGACAACTCTTTTTTTTCAGGAAGTGATTTATCGAATGTTGACTTTACAAATTCATCATTGCAAAACACTGATTTATCTTATACAAATTTAACTAAAGCCAAATTATCAAATTTGGATTTAACTAGCGTAAATTTTGAAGGAGCTAATCTCTCAAAAGCAGATTTACGAGGCTCAAAATTAAAAAAAGAACAATATAATTTAATACTTAAAAAAGAGGGAATCAAAATAGATAAAAATAAATTAATTTAATATGGCGGCAGATAAGACTTGTACAAAATGCAATGGCAAAGGCAAAATTCCATGTCCCGGTTGTAGTGGAAAAAGAACTACAGTTAGAAGTATAAATGAAGGACGTACTCAACTCTCAAAAATAGTAAATTGTGCATGTTGTAATGGAAAATCTACTGTCACATGTGGAAAATGTGATGGCAAAGGTATTAACTAGATACTACTGCTAACAAGGGTTTTATGCAAGTAGGGTTTCTGGCTTAATTGAAACATTTTTTTGTATATTAGGCTTCAGTCTTGGCGGAATGGTTCGGGAACGAAAGCCCCCACCTGCATAAAGACCCGGGGCGTTAAATACTAAACCTCTTGTAAAAAAAGTATATAAAAAGTTAATTTTTGTATTAGTAAATAATTACCAATAGTTATGCATTGATTTGTAATTATTTGTATTGAAATTTATTGAGATATATTGAAATTCATTGATTTTATTCGTCAATAAAATTTTGAATAAATTCTATGATTTGGTTTGAAGATAAATCAATATCGCCCACAGTCGAACCAAAAGACCTTTTATGAAAATAAGAGGTCTTTTTTTTATGTTTATTCGTCAATAAAATTTTGAATAAATTCTATGATTTGGTTTGAAGATAAATCAATATCGCCCACAAAGTCCTTAGAAATAAGGACTTTTTTTATACGCCAAATTTTTTTTATATGCCATTTTTCGTTTACATACTCTTCAGTTCTCATAAGGATAAATTTTATATTGGTTTTACTTCTGACTTAGAAAATAGAATAATCCGACACAATCAAAAGAGCAAAGGTTTCACTGGAAATGCAAATGATTGGAACATCGTCTATACTGAAACGTATTCTTCAAAAGAAGAAGCTGTTAAAAGAGAACTGCAAATCAAATCTTGGAAAAGCAGGAAAAAAATTCAACAATTACTAAATAACAACGATTAGCTCAGCTGGTTCAGAGCATTCCGATTACATCGGAAGAGGTCGGGAGTTCGAACCCCTTTCCGAAAACGGAACAAGCAATCGCCCACAAAGTCCTTAGAAATAAGGACTTTTTTTATACGCCAAATTTTTTTTATATGCCATTTTTCGTTTACATACTCTTCAGTCCTCATAAGGATAAATTTTATATTGGTTTTACTTCTGACTTAGAAAATAGAATAATCCGACACAATCAAAAAAGCAAGGGTTTTACGGGTACTACAAACGATTGGAGCATCGTCTATACTGAAACGTATTCTTCAAAAGAAGAAGCTGTTAATAGAGAACTACAAATCAAATCTTGGAAAAGCCGGAAAAAAATACAAGAATTAATTATTAACAAAGATTAGCTCAGTTGGTTCAGAGCATTCCGATTACATCGGAAGAGGTCGGGGGTTCGAACCCCTTTCCGAAAAACGGAACAAGCAATCGCCCACAAAAAAACTTCGATAGAAATGTTGGAGTTTTTTTATTTGCCAAAACGATACTACAGGGCATTTATTAGTTACATTTTTTACGTGCTGATTATAATAATTTTTACAGGGGCTGTACTGCTAACGTAGTGCAAAGAAAATTCGTAACTCGTTACTCGTAACTCGTAATTTGTAATCCGTAATTCGTAATTTCTAATTCGTTTTCCTCAAATCCTTTTCTTAACAATTTGTTGATAATTAACTTAATTTTTGATTAATTTTTTTATTATTTTTGAAATGCATTATCAATTTTACAACACATTATTTTTATGATTATGAAATACAAATTACTTTTTTTAACACTTTTCGCATCTGGATTAGGATGGGGGCAATATTCAGGAGTAGGTACATTTACAAAAATTACGTCATTAGCTCAACTTACAGATGGTTATTATGTGATTGTGAATAGTGGAGACAATTTTGCTATGAATAATACTCATAATGGAACTTATCTTGCTAATACAAGTATTTTACCTTTATCTAATTCAATTGTAAATCCTTCAACAGATATAGTTTGGAAAATTGAATCTAATGGAAGCGGTAGAACTATTTTTAATGAATCTTCATCTAAATATGTTTCTTATACAGGTTCAAGTAATAACGTTCAGATTGTTGATGCAGTAACAGCAAATAATCAAAGATGGAACATTACATATAGTAGTAATTTATTCAATTTTATAAATTTACAAATTACAAGATTGTTGCAGTATAATTCTAGTTCACCAAGATTTGCCTGTTATACTTCTGGTCAACAAAATTTATTGCTGTATAAATTAGCCTCACCAACTTCTACTACCTACACTGCCTCTTGGTCAAACGGTACTCCTACTGCCACTTTAGATGCTCTTATTGACGGCAATTTAACCACGTCTTCAGATTTGGCTTGTAAAGATTTAACCATCAACTCGGGTAAAACGTTAACCATAGGTGCTGGTAAAAAATTAACGGTGGCTGGTAACTTAATCAATAACGGTACAATTGTGTTTAAAAGTGATGCAAGTGGTACAGCCATGTTTGATGTGTTTAATGCTGCACAATCGGGTACGGGTACTGTAACAACAGAGCGCTACATACCAGCACGCAGGGCTTTTCGTTTTGTAAGTGCGCCCGTTACCACAACCACGACCATCAAACAAAATTGGCAAGAAAATGCCGGCAGTACAGCCGGTTTGGGAACGCACATTACGGGTACTGGAGGTGCTGCTAACGGTTTTGATGCTACTGAAACAAACAATCCATCACTTTTTACCTTTACTAGTGGGGCTTGGGCAGCAGTAACCAATACCAATGTCAATGTATTGACGGCTGGAACTCCCTATCGATTAATGGTTCGTGGGGATCGTACTACCGATTTAACGACCAATACACCCACAGCAACCGCAACAACTTTGCGCGCTACGGGTACGTTGAAGACGGGAAGTTTTTCACCCACCATCAATCAAACTGCCGATGGGTATAGTTTAATTGGAAATCCATACCAAGCACCTATTGATATTAAAGCCATATTAACGGCTGCTAGTAACATGAATGCTGGAGTGGCGTATTACTGGGATCCTACATTGAATACCAGAGGAGGTTATGTTACACGTGATTTAACAACCGATGTAAATGATGTAACGTCTGGATTTAATCAATATGTACAACCGGGTCAAGCAGTGTTTGTAAAAAGAGACAATACGGCCAATGCAGCGAGTGTAACGATTACCGAAAGCCATAAATCGGTAGCCAATGGAGCTGTTGGGGTATTTAGAACGACTACACCAAACGATTTCGGATTGTTGCGTGTGAACCTGCAAGCCAATACCAACAATCAATGGCAAAATATTGAAGGAACCTTAGCTCTTTTTAACGACAACTTTAGTTGGAACGTTACGCCTGAAGACGCTACCAAAATGAGCAATTTGGATGAGGAAGTAAGTTTTGTTCAAAACAATACATCTTTGGCTATTGCTTGTCTATCAGCTCCAAATGCAAACTCGGAGTTGCCTATAAAATTGAACAACTTACGTCAATCGAATTACCAATGGCAGTTTGAATTGACCAACTACCAAGGAGAAAGACCCTATTTATATGATGCACAAAACAATTCCTACACCGAAATTACAAACGGAGTTGTTGTTCCTTTCACCGCAACGACAGCAACTGCCAACCGTTTCAAAATTGTATTCCAACCGAGTGCTTTAAGCACGGATGATTTTGCTAATGGATTGGTTGTGTATCCGAATCCAGCGAAAGCAGGAGCTGGTTTCTTTGTACAAGGAATTACAGCAGCTCAAGTAACAGTATACAACGTATTGGGTCAAAACATACCGGTACAGGTAAAATCGCAAGGGAACGCCCTACAGGTAACACCAACACAAACACTGTCGCATGGTATCTATTTGGTTACGGTAACCACCGAGGGCAAAACCCAACAAGTAAAATGGATTGTAGAATAATAAAGAACAGCGCGATGAAAACAAGTAAAAAAATACAATTAGCCGTACTAGTAGCCTTATCTCAAGTACAATTTATAGCAGCACAAACACCAGGTTTTGACGACGATGTTCAAGATGTGCCGGTAGACAACTGGGTCATTCCTATGGTTATACTTGGAGTTGCTCTGATGTACTTCTTTATAAAAAAGTTTAGACGATCTTTAGTATAGTAAAAAGCACCCTAATGGGTGCTTTTTTTATATGGTTTTTACAGGTTATTGTATGTGTAAATAATAAATTATTTACTCGAATCTTTTGTTTTTCGGTGTTTGTTTTTTAATATTTCATTTTTGTATTCCGCTGAATATTCTACAGGGCTGAGTCCTGTATATGTCTTGAATATGCGATAAAATGTAGAATTTGCATTAAAACCACTTTCTAGGTATAGGGTGTTGATAGCTACTGTTTGGCCGTTACTAAGTTGGTCGGCTATTATTTTTTTAGCACGGTTTATACGCAAGCGATTGATGATACCTCTAAAATTAGATTCACCATGATATTTTATCGCTTCATACAGGTATTTTTTATTGGTTCCCAATATTCGGATTAGCGTTTTTTGATCTAAATCGGGATTTAAATACAGTTGGTCTTGTTCAATAGTAGCAATCAATTTATTAAATAAATATTCTGATTTCGTGTCAGAATTTTCAACATTCATTGCATTGTTGTTTGTTTCTATCGGATGTTTCGTGTCTAATAACTTCTTTGTTTGATTGAAGAGATTGTCATAGTATTTATCTTTCTTAAAAAGAATTTTTTTATAGATTTTTTGGTTGTATTTGAGTAGTATGATGCTGCTTAAAAGTACGAATAATACACCCATTATAAGCATGTAAATATTTCGTTCTTTTCGTGCAATTACCAATTCATTTTGTTGGTTTTTGATTTTTAATATTTTGTTTTCAACATCATATTTTACGATCAATTCATTTAAATTTTTTGTATTTTCCGATGAAACTATTTTTTTCTTTTTCTTGGTGAAAGATTCTAAATATTGCAAGGCTTCGTCGTTTCTTTTGATTTTTTTCAAGGCTGCATACATCAAGCTGTCAACCCGCATTTCAAGTTGTTTTATTGGGAATTTTTTTAAATAGTTTATGGATTCTCGGCCATATTCTATTGCTTTTGTCGGGTTGTTTTCATTCAAGCTCCATTGCATCATGTTGGAATACCCCATGGCTAATAATTGGTGATTATTTTGTTTTTTAGCGATAAGATTTGCCTTTTCTTGATAGTATATACGTTTTACATTATTGTTTAATCGAGAATAGTTATCCAACAAGGAGCCGTATATTCGAGCGAGAAGAATTTCATCGTTAGCAATATTGGCTTTTTGTAATGCTTTTTCCAAATAAAGATTGGACGCTTCAATTTTTTTTAATCGCGAAAGAGCCAATCCAACATTGTAATAGTCTACTTTTAAGTTGGCTTGAATTTTATTTTTTGTAGTTAAATCTAAAACATCTGTATAAAATTGAAGGGCATTTTCAAATTTTTCTTGCTGCATTGAAATATTTCCCATTGCCATGGATGCCGCACGAGTAAAATCAAAATTGCCACTTTCTTTTCCATAGCGATACATTTTGTTTGCGTAGACTAAGGCGCTGTCCAGTTCGCTGGTTCTAAGATAGGCAAATGCCATGGCGCGCCAAGTTTCTGATTTTAACAGTTTATCAGTTGAAGGTCTGCTTACTTGGATTGATTTTTTTGCTAAATCAAGTGCTTTGCCGAATTGCCCCACTCTGAGATAAGAATGACTTAATGCTGACAAATAATAAGCCGTTTGTTCGGAATTCAATTGAGGTGTTGAACCTAATCGTTCTTCAATATAATTTTTGGCTTCACTGAAATTATTGTCTAAAAAATAGGCTTCAATTTTTTGATCTTTCCAAGTTTGACCAAAAAAATGGGTTGACAACAATATGAAAAAGGTTAGGTTGTAGAGGCGCATATTATTTTTTTTTCAAAATTACATCCTTATTTGTAATTTCTAATGTGTTGTTTGGCATTAATAATTTTATTTCATTTTTGAGAATCTAAAAGTTCGTTTTTGAGAAATTTAGTTTCAAAAATGAGAAAATGAAGTTCTGTTTTGTGTACATTTCATTTAAGTTCTAGTTGTAATCTTGCAAGTATTTTTAATAAATTAGATATGAATCAAGATTATTTTGTTAGATTTAAAAAAAGAATTGTTTTATTCACAGTGGTAATTCTTGGGTTATTACCAAATTTGAATTTTGCGCAATGGACTCAAATTGGAAACCCTGCTATGCTGGGTGAAGTAGGTGGCTCAAGTAATTGGGTACGTTCTTTCACAATGGGAGTAGTAAACGACACCCCCTGGGTTGCTACCACCAGTTGGGCGGATGCAAAATTGACTGTTCGAAAATTTAACGGGTCAACTTGGGATATACAAGGAAGTACCTTTATTACAACAGAATCCGTTAGAGATTTGTCTTTAGCAACTGATGGTGCTAATGTTTATGTTGCGTATAAAAATCTCACTGGAAGTTATCCGAATTCTCTTTCAGTAAAAAAGTATTCTATTGCAAATAATACATGGACCTCTGTGGGTAATGATATTGTTATGCCGGCAATTGCTTCACCAAAAATGACAGTAACCGCAGATGGCTCTGTTTATGTAGCTTTGGTCAATATGGATCCCGATTTTGCGGGACAAATAAATGTATTAAAGTTTACTGGTTCCTCCTGGACAACAGTTGGTGTCGCTACAGGTGTTCAAAATATTATCAGTACGTTTTCGGAAGATAACAATCTGTATTTGGCTTATATAGCTATTATTAGCGGTACATCTACCGCAAAAGTTAAACGATATGCAAATGGTACTTGGGTTGATATAGGTTGCGATTTGACTTCATTTACAAATATGCCGTGTTTTAATGTATACAACAGTGAAATGTTTGTGGCACACACTGCAAATGTTTCGGCACCTATTATCAAAAAATTTAACGGCACTACTTGGGATAATTTTGGTGTAACTAATAATCATTCCACCGATATCTATTCGGTTGATCTGTCTTTTCTTAATGGCTTACCAATTATTGCCTATGAATATGAAGAAGGAAAAGTAGGTGCCCAAAAATATAACGGAACTAGTTGGGAGCTATTACCGCTCTATATTAATCAAAATAATATTGCTTATGCCGGACCAAACGGAACGAAACCAATGATTAGACCCTTAAATAATGCCTTTTTGGTTGGGTATGCAAGTTACAGTGGGGAAGCTGTTGTAAAAAAATACGAATCGGTTCCTGCAGTACAAGCGGTTCCTTCATTTACTTTAACGAGTGCTACTTCAGGAACTTTAGAAGGTAATGTGTTGTCGCAAGGCGCTTCAGTGATTACGCAAAGAGGTTTTGTAGTGTCATTAAAGTCTGATAACGCAAATCCTTTACTTAATGGTACAGGTTGTACGACTTACTTTGATGCAAGTACTACAACAGGCACTTTTACCAAATCGCTTACAGGATTACTGCCCAATACAGAATATGCTTTTAAAGTATTTGCAACCAATTCTTTTGGGACAGTATACAGTAATGTATATTACTTTTCTACCAATCAGGCACCAACATTAGCCTCTGGCGGAATAATGGGTGCCACCGAGTTTTTTATTGCAGAAAATGGCACGGCAATTACTACATTAATCGGGTCCGATGCTGATGTTCCTGCTCAAACACTTACTTATAGTATTGTTGGGGGTAATGATGCAGCAAAATTTGCAATCGATGCAGCAACTGGAGCGCTTTCTTTTGTTTCAGCCCCGGATTATGAGAATCCTAACGATTCGGATACTAATAATAGTTACTTAGTTGCCGTAGGAGTAACTGATAATGGAGCACCTGCAACTACAACTACTCTAGCGCTTGTGGTTGCTGTTACAAATGTGGCAGAAATACCGGCAGTAGCAAATACGTCGGTTTCTGGTATCGGAATAACGGGTGCTAATTTTAGTGCGTCATTAGTTTCAAATGGTGGCGGTGGTACTATTACGCAAAAAGGATTTGTTTTTGCAGAAACAACTACCAATAACAATCCAACTATTGGAGGAACTGGCGTGACAGTTGTGGGCAATTCTAATTTGACCTCAAATTTTTCATCGGTTGTAAGTAGTTTAACAGCAAATACAAACTATACTTTAAAATCATTTGCAACAAACCCAACAGGTACGGTTTACTCTTCTACTCTTGCATTTACAACATTAGGGACAACTGCAGGTCCTCAATTGATTTATCCAAATCCATTGTATGTGCAAACAGGTAGTGCCATGACAAGCGTTACACCGCAAAATGTGGGATCTGCAATTCCGGAAGCTAACTATTCGGCTATTGTGCCATTCATTGCATCTGGTGCTGCTGGAAATACTAATAATACAAATGCGTTATTAGCGGAATTAGACGCGCCATTAGGAATGGTACAAGTAGAAAATGGCGATATTTATTTTGCAGATCAATACAACCACCGTATCAAGAAATACGATGCTGTAACAGGAGCTATTACGCAAATTGCAGGTGCAACAACTCCTACACCAGCATTGACAAGTTCAAGTGGAAGTAATGATGGAATTGGAATTGGAAATGCGCGATTCAATAGTCCGGCAGGGATGACCTATGATGGTGCTGGAAATTTATACGTAGCCGATTGGGAGAACAACAAAATACGTAAAATTGTAATCGCTACAGGTGCAGTTACAACTATAGCTGGGGGTGGATCAGGTTCTACTTCAGGCTATACGGATGCAACGGGTACGGCAGCACGATTTAAATATCCGACGGATGTAAAATATAGAGTTGAAAGTTCGGTTCCCTATTTGTATGTTGCCGATGCTGGGAATCATTGTATTCGAAAAATTAATGTAACGACAAATGCAGTTACTACATTTGCGGGTTCAAATGCTTCAGGTACTTCGGAAGGTGCGCTATTAACAGCTCGGTTTAATGTTCCTGTTTCCTTAGTATTTTCAAATACAGGGACCATATATGTAGTGGATAGAGGAAATCATAAAATTCGTAAAATTGAGAATAGTACAGTAAGCACCTATGCTGGTAGTGGAGCAAACGCTACAACAAATGGCATTGGTACTGCAGCAGCTTTCTCTGATCCTTGGGGAATTGAAATTGATGGCGCGGGTAATTTATATGTAACTCAAGCTTTAAGTGGGGGATATCCTACTACAAGTCCAGGGTTTAGCATAAGTGCATCATCTCATAATTATATTAGAAAAATTGATGCTAATGGAGTAGTTTCAAATTTTGTAGGTTCAGGAGCAGGAGGAACATTAGACAATGTAAATGGTAGTTTAGCAACGTTGAGTAAACCAGCAAGCTTATTAATTGATAATAATAAAAAAGATTTATATGTTTCAGAATGGTATGGTGATAAAATTAGAAAAGTATCCATCACAGGATATACTTCTTCATCAAGTTTGCCTTCCGGTTTAAGTTTTAATCCTGTAAATGGTGCTATTTCAGGAACGCCAACGAATGTAGGCGGACCTGCAAATATTACTGTTACTGGATATAATTATTATGGTCAAAATGATGTTACTTTTGGCATTATTTCAGCTACTTTGCCTGTTGTGACAACAACACCAGCAAGCAATGTTACTTCTACTTCGGCAGTAACAGGTGGAACCGTTACCAATTCAGGCGGTAGTATTATCATTGAACGCGGTATTTGTTGGAGCACAACAACAGTTCCTACAATTTCTGACACAAAAATTATAGATGCACAAGCTACCACAGGAACTTTTACGGCATCTCTAACAGGTTTAACATCAAACACAAACTATTATGTGAGAGCTTATGTGATCACAAATGTTGGTGTAAGTTACGGAGGTGGTTTTACATTGCGAACCCTTGTGGCAGCACCCAATATTTCTTACCCCACTTCTGCTTCATTAGTCGCAGGAGCAGCCATGACAGCTATTCAGGTTATAAATACAGGGGGCGCAGTACCAGCTGGGGGTACAATTAGTACTTTTGTAGGAAATAATGCCACCACATTAACAAACGGAACCGGAACCAGTGCTAGTTTTTCATTTTTAAGATCAGGAATTGCTTCAGATTCAAATGATAATTTATACGTTACTGATACAAATAATCATGCAATTCGTAAAATTACTCCTGCAGGAGTTGTAACCACAGTAGCAGGGGGATCAATTGGTTCTGCAGACGGAACGGGAACAAGTGCACAGTTTAATATGCCTCAAGGGATTGCTATTGCTCAAGACGGTACAATTTATGTTGCAGATTCGTATAATCATAAAATTAGAAAAATTACATCAGGAGGAGTTGTTACTACAATTGCAGGTGGGTCTAGTTCTGGTTTGGGGGATGGCTTTGGCACTGCAGCCTTATTTTCTAATCCTACAGGAATTGCAATTGATGCAAATAATAATTTATTTGTTGCGGATCTTGCAAATCATTGTATTCGAAAAATAGCTCCAAATGGTTTAGTAGAAGTATTTGCAGGTACTGGTGTGGAAGGTTTTGCAGATGGAAATTGGAATGAAGCGAAATTCTCCTACCCAACAGATATTGTAATAGATCCTTCAGGAAACTTATTTGTTACAGAGGCGGGAACGAATCCTAAAATAAGAAAAATTACGCCATCTGGAGTTGTGAGTACTTTTGCAGGTTCTACGGCGGGTATTTTAAACGGAGTGGGTACCGCAGCCAAGTTTAATTATCCGAATGGAATTGAAATTGACTCTGATGGGAACTTATATGTTGCGGATGTAAATAATCTTAGAATTCGAAAAATTACCCAATCGGCAGAGGTAACTACATTTGCAGGTTCAGGTTTTAGCTACTTACCGGGCGGAGCAGATGTAGTGCGCAATTTTTTAGATGCTTCATTTGATAGTGGACCATGGGGAATTTCAAAAACATCAAATGGTGATTTGTTTGTAATTAGTGATAATAGAGTGCGACGATTGATGGCAAAACGATTTACAGTAACTCCTGCTTTGCCACCTGGGCTAGTTCTAAATGTAAACGGTAGCATAACAGGTACTCCTACACAATATAGCCCAGTAACCAATTATACCATAACCGCTACTAATGATGGTGGGTCTAGTAGTGCAGTTATTGCATTAGGAGTAGAGGGACCAAACCAATGGTCAGGCGCAGTGAGTACGGCATGGAACAACCCAGCCAATTGGCTAAAAAATACCGTTCCAACAAGCTCAGATGATGTCGTGTTAATAGGGGGAATGCCCAATCAACCAACATTAAATGTAGATTTTACCGTTGGAACAGGAAAATCATTACGCATGATTCCAGGAGCTAATAGCACAGTTTGTCAACTAACCGTTGCTCCTGGTAAAACATTGACAGTTGATGGTACAGCTGATTTTGGAACGCAACCAGTACTCTTTAAATCAGACGCTACTGGTTCAGGAATGTTAGGTAAAATATCAGGAACTCTTACAGCGACTAATCCATCTGTTTATGTAGAGCGATTTATTCCCGCAAAAAGAGCTTATCGTTTTTTAAGTACGAGTGTAAATTGTAATGCCATTATTGGTTTTAATTGGCAAAATGGAACACATATTACAGGAACTGGTGGGGCAAGTAATGGTTTTGATGTTACGGAGACAAATAATCCGTCGATGTTTACGTTTGATCACACTGCTCAAAATTGGTTGGCGGTACCTAATACAAATACCTTGGCAACTAAATTAGCAGCTGGTACAGGGTATCGTTTAATGGTTAGGGGAGATCGTACAATAAGTTTAGATACAAATACACCAACACCAACAAATACGGTATTAACCTCTCACGGTGTAATTTTCCAAGGAGACTTTACACCAACTTTAAATCAAAATGCGGGCGGTTACAGTTTTATTGGAAATCCATATCAAGCCATTGTAGATATGGAAGCAGTTCTAAGTTCAGCTACAAATGTTGAAAATCAATATTACTATATTTGGGATCCAACTATCAACACTAGAGGAGCTTATGTTGCAGTAGGTGTTCAAAATGGAGTAAACAACAATCCATCATCAGTAGCTACAAAATATGTACAACCAGGTCAGGCCTTTTTTGTTAAAAACAACTCGTCAATGTCTGCAGCTCCTGCATTAACAATGACTGAAAATCACAAAGCGACAGTAGCTTCAAATCCAGCCTTATTTAGAAATACAAATAGTGAAATTTCATCTGGAGTATTGAAGTTGATATTAGAAAACAATAACAATCATGTTTTAGATGGTATTACTTTGCTGTTTAATGAAAATGCTTCAAATGAAATTAATCAAAATGATGCAAGTAGATTGAATAATTTAGATGAAGAAGTTGCCATTCAAAAGAATAACACCTTGTTAACGATAGAGGAAAGAGCTTACCCAATTGAATCGGAAGTAATAGATTTAGCAGTTACTAAATATAGAGGTTCTAATTATAAATTTAAAATGAATCTTCAAAATTATCTAGGACCAACCCCTTATTTATGGGATAGTTTAACGCAAAGTTATGTGCAAATAATTTCGAATAATACCACTACATATGAGTTTGAAGTTGATCCAGCTACTACAACTGCCAACCGTTTCAAAATTGTATTCCAACCGAGTGCTTTAAGCACGGATGATTTTGCCAATGGATTGGTTGTGTATCCGAATCCAGCGAAAGCAGGAGCTAGTTTCTTTGTACAAGGAATTACAGCAGCTCAAGTAACGGTATACAACGTATTGGGTCAAAACATACCGGTACAGGTAAAATCGCAAGGGAACGCCCTACAGGTAACGCCAACACAAACACTGTCGCAAGGCATCTATTTGGTTACGGTAACCACCGAGGGCAAAACGCAACAAGTAAAATGGATTGTAGAATAATAAAGAACAGCGCGATGAAAACAAGTAAAAAAATACAATTAGCTGTACTAGTAGCTTTATCTCAAGTACAATATATAACAGCACAAACACCAGGTTTTGATGACGATGTACAAGATGTTCCAATCGATCAATGGGTGGTTCCTATGGTTATACTTGGAGTTACTCTGATGTACTTCTTTATAAAAAAGTTTAGACGATCTTTAGTATAGTAAAAAGCACCCTAATGGGTGCTTTTTTATTTAGAACAAGTCGAGTGTTTTTTCTAATGCCATACCTCTCGAACCTTTTATCAATAGCAGACTGTTCTCGGGTAGTTTGGTTTGTATTGCTTCGGCAAAAGCTGCATACGTCTCAAAAAAATGCAGGTGTGGTTTGGTGATGCGTTGTGCGTAAAAGTCTTTGCCTACAAAATAAACGGTAATCTCGGTTTTGTTTTCCAATTGGGCCACTATTTTGGCGTGTTCGGAAGGGCTTTCCGTACCCAATTCAAACATGTCACCTAAAACAGCTATTTTAGGGGTGGGTTGGAGTTGAATGAAATTAGCAATCGCAGCTTGCATACTACTTGGATTGGCATTATAAGCGTCTAATATTATCTCGTTGCCATTCTTTTGCATCAGTTGCGAACGGTTGTTTTCGGGGATGTAATTTTCTAAGGCCGTTTTAATGTCGGCATCGTCTACTTTAAAGAAATGCCCAATAGTAATGGCAGCATTGATATTGAGCGCATTGTAAATGCCAATGAGGTGTGAATGTATGGAAAGCCCATTGTAGGTTATGCAAACCATTGGGTTGGCCACCACATTTTCTATATAAACAGCGCAGTTTTTATCCGTAGTTGAAAATGTATAGCGTTGCGCCGAGCGCGTTTTTTGATCCTGTAAGTCGTCATCTTGATTCACAAAAATTGTTTTTTTGTGCCCCGTAAGATAGTCATACATTTCGCTTTTTCCTTTGATCACGCCTTCAACGCCTCCAAAACCTTCGAGGTGTGCTTTCCCAAAATTAGTGATATAGCCATAATCGGGTTGCGCAATAGCGCACAAAAAGGCAATTTCCTTTTGATGATTGGCACCCATTTCTACAATGCCTATTTCGGTTTCTTTTGTAAAACGCAATAGGGTTAAAGGTACGCCAATATGATTGTTTAGATTGCCAATAGTGGCAAGGGTATTGTATTTTTTAGCAAGAACCGCATGAATCAACTCTTTCGTAGTTGTTTTTCCGTTACTTCCCGTTAAGGCAATAATGGGTAGTCCCAAATAGTTTCTATGGAATTTAGCCAGTTCTTGAAGTGTGATTAATGTGTTCTCAACTAAGAGAGTACGATCGTCAATATAATAATCGGGATTATCAATCACGACATATTTTGCACCTTTTGTTAGGGCTTCTTTAGCAAATGTGTTGGCATCAAAATGATCGCCTTTTAGGGCTACAAATAAACTACCATCTTCTATTTTTCGAGTATCAGTGGCTACGCCCGTACAACTAAGGAAAAGCGAATGAAGGGTATCTAGTGTCATGAAATACGTTTTTCTGCAACGAAGATAAAAAAAAGCCCTTTTAAACAAAAGGGCTTTTTATAGTAATTTGGAAATATTATTGTTTTGGGTTTCCTCTCGGAGTCTTTCTGTCGGTCTTAGGGCCTACTTTAGACATCGCACAACGGAATCCAATATAATCAGTTGCCATATCTTGCGGGAAGTATCTTCTTGAAGCTGGATCTAACCAGTATGCTCTATCTCTCCAAGAACCTCCTTTGTAAACTCTTACGTCATCATTTACAAGAGTGGTTCTCTTGTCTGATTTGTCGTATTGTTTCAATAATTTTTTTGAATTAGTTGTAGAGTCTACTACGGTAGAAATCTTATGTTTAGGGGCATCATACATTTTGTATTTTTCAGATGCTCCTTCAGCATTTTCTTCGTCAGTAGCACCAAATTTAAAGAAACGTGTCGATTGACGGTCACCATCTCTATAATTTCTGTTGTCTGAAGTTGAAAACTGTGTTCTTAAATAGGTTTCGTTTTCATCAACAGGAACTTGTGCAATTTGACCAGGAAAGTTTCTAGCAATAATTTTACCATTACTTAAGGTGTCATACTTGATATTATCCGAAGTTACTAATTCAGCATTACCTTCAGCATCTATTTTGTTTTTAGTATATACGTTACCTCTGAAGTAGTTGAAGTCATTTGCTTCATCATCTACCATTGGACGGTAAACATCTTGTACCCATTCGGCAACATTTCCTGCCATATCATACAATCCAAAGTCATTTGGTGCATAACGTTTTACTTCGTTGGTAATATCAGCACCGTCATCAGACCATCCTGCAATTCCTCCGTAATCTCCTTTACCTTGTTTAAAGTTGGCCAACTGGTCTCCTTTGTTTGTTCTTTTAGAAGAACGGGTATATTGTCCATTCCAAGGATATTTCTTTTGCCCTTTGTAAATGTTGTATTCTCTATTACCAACAAGTGCAACTGCAGCATATTCCCATTCCGCTTCGGTTGGAAGGCGGTATTCTGGTAAAATTAATCCAGAACTTCTTTGTGCATACACATTTTTAGCATCATCCGCAACTTGTTTTTTTCCATTTACACCTCTTTTCAAAACAACATCAGCATTTCCGCCTAATGATTTAGAAGGAGAATTAATGTATGCTTCTGTGTCAAATGAAGATTCACCTTTAACATCAGTACCTAAACTAACTTTGTTGTCTTTTTTAAGATATCCTGAACGTTCTAAGATGTTTTCGTTTACACGGTTGGTTCTCCATTTACAAAATTCTGTAGCCTGAATCCAATTTACACCTACCACTGGATAATTTGCATATGCCGGGTGTCTTAGGTAGTTATTGGTCATGGTTTCATTATAACCCAAACGATTTCTCCAAACAAGTGTGTCTGGAATGGCTCCGTTGTAAATGTTTTTATAATTTTCTTCAGTGGGAGGAAAAACCGCTTTTACCCAATATAAATATTCGGCATAGGATTTATTTGTAACCTCTGTTTCATCCATGTAAAAAGATTGCACGTGTTGTTGGTTTGGGGTATTATTCCAATCGTGCATTACATCGTCTTGAACTTTACCCATAGTGAACGTTCCACCTTCAATTGGAATCATTCCTGGGGGTGTTTCTTGCTTCTTAAACTTGTCGTTAAACTGGAAACCGCCTTTTTTGTCGTTAATTTTCCAACCCGTAGCAGAGGATCCGCCTTTAGAGCTTCCTTTCTTGCTGCAGCCAGTAAAACCAATTGTTAGCGCTAATACGACTAACAACTTTAAAGCCATAGTTTTCTTAATTTTCATACTTTAGTAGGTAATAAATTTAGTGTCGCAAGATAATAATTATGTATTAATATGCAACATGTTTTTTAAAAATTGTAAAAAAAAAAATATTTTACATGAATTCATACATCCATAACGATGCCATTCAAATTTTATTGTGATTCATTAGCATTCCATAAAATATTTTTCTCTCTTTGTACTATATTTACAAAACCTACGTTTTTAAATCAATGAAAAAGTTATTTTTAAACCTATTATTAGTAGTCTCTTCGGTCCTTTTTGCACAGAAAAGTGAAACTATCACGTTGCAATGGGCTAAAGATCTAAACTATTCGTATGATAATTATTCGTTTAAAGTTCCGCAATTTCAATCGGATTATTTTGAGTGGGACCCAACTTTGAAAAAAATTACTTTTTCTAAAGTAATTCCACTCGATCACCCCAATTTTTCCATTACACTATCTGCCGTAAATTACCAATCTATCGCAGCAACAGAATTGTATGATATTGATCCAAAATCAATTCCTACTTCGGTTCAGTTTTCATACGAAATTGTAAATGCTCGAGAGGCTTATAAAGGCTATTTTAGATTTTCACCTATAATTAAAGAAGCCGGAACATATAAAAAAGTGGTTTCGTTTACTTACACCATTAACAATATTACATCGACAACTAGAGAAGTTGCAGCACCACAAGTACTTTCCAATTCGGTATTGGCATCTGGCAAATGGCACCGTTTTTATGTTGAAAAATCGGGTATCTATAAAATCTCAAAGACATTTCTTCAAAGTTTGGGAATGGATGTTACCGTAGATCCTAGAACTCTTAAAATTTATGGCAATGGTGGGCGCATGTTGCCCTTGTTGAATGCAACTTCATATCCTCAAGATTTAGAAGAAAACGCCATACAATTTATTGGTGAAAATGACGGTGTTTTTGATGCTTCAGATTATATCTTGTTTTATGCGGAAGGCATCGATACATGGAATGTTGAAAGTTTAACAAGCGTGAATCTTTTTGCAGACAAATCCTATTATTATGTTACGGCTTCTGCCGGTGCAGGGAAACGAATGGCTTCTGCTGTTGAGCCTTCGGCTGCTCCAACGCTTACTTTTGCCCAATTTGATGATCGTATATACTACGAAAAAGATTTGATTAACCCAGGGAAAGTAGGAAGACGCTGGTTTGGTGAGCAATTTAATATAGACAATACCCAAACGTTTTCATTTACGGTTCCCAACATTGATCTAACGGTTCCTGTTGAAGTTAAAATCAACACAGCCTCCAAGTCTTATGGTAATTCTTCCTTCAATTTTAAAGCAAACGGTCAAGATATTGGTTCGGTAACTTTTCCTCAAATTGTTCCCAATGGGGGCATCGAGGGGTTTGAATCGGCATTGAATACTACATTTACAGCATCAAGTCCTTCGCTTTCTTTTTTAATCACATATGCAAATGGTGGAGTGCCCAATTCGAATGGTTATTTGGATTTTATCCGCTTGAAGGCCAAGCGAAATTTAACAGGTTATGGCAAACAATTTCAATTTTCTAATGATGCCGCCGAAACTAACATCGGGGTAGGGCAGTATTCCATAACCAATGCTGCCGGAATTTCTCAAGTGTGGGATGTTACCGATTTGTATAATGTTACAAGTTATACCAATACTACTGGCGCTTCCTTTTCATTTAAGGTGAATTTGGGAACGGCAAAAAAATATGTTGCATTGGATATAGCAGATGTCTATTTGCCCATGAAGGAATCTAATGCGCGTGTTGAAAACCAAAACATCAAGGGAACAATCTTTAAAGATGCCAATGGTGTTTTTCAAGATATTGATTATTTGATCATTACTCCTCAATTTCTACTCAACCAAGCAGAAACATTGGCTAGTTTTCATAGAAATAAGTCGGGAATGAGCGTGCGTGTGGTTACTTTAGAAAAAATTTACCACGAGTTTGCTTCTGGAAAACAAGATATTGCGGCCATTCGCAATTGCATAAAATATGTGTATTGGAATGCTTCTGCACCCGATAAACGAGTAAAATATGTGAATTTATTTGGGGATGCGTCTTATGATTACAAAGATCGAATCGTCAATAATACCAATATCGTACCTGTTTTTCACGGATTCAATCCGGCTGCAAATGAAACGAATAATGCTTCTAATTTTTCATTGTATTCTTCTTTTATGTCGGATGATTTTTTTGGATTGATGGATGATGCAGAGGGGACCATGACCAATAGTTTTGATGGTATTGATATCGCTGTGGGCAGGATGCTCGTTTCTACTACAACTCAAGCGTCTGAAATGGTTCAAAAAGTCATAGACTACCACGATGAGAAATCCTATGGAAGATGGCGCAATAATTTTGTAATTTATTCAGATGATGCGGATAATAGTACCGATGCTACCTTGCAAGTTGGCTTGAATGAGTTAGCTGATGAATTAACCACTCAAAAACCTTTTGTAAACGTTAAAAAAATCCATACCGATGCCTATGTACAAGAAGTGGCTGCTGGTGGAGAACGCTATCCCGAAGCCAAAAAAGATTTTTTGGATGCGTTGCAATTGGGCGCCTTAGTGTTTAATTATTTTGGTCATGGAAATGAAGAATTTTTGGCTCGCGAACGCTTGTTTGAAAAATTAGAAGCTCAAAATTTAACCAATAAGTACCGTTACCCTTTGTTTGTAACCATTACCTGCGAGTTTACCCGTTTTGATGATCCCAATCGATCTACGGGTGGTGAATACATGTATTGGAATAAAGCAGGTGGTGCTATCGGTTTAATTGCAACTACGAGACAAATTGGGGTTTCTACCGGTTTTACCATGAATGATTTATTGACAGAAGATTTATATGCTTATGGTTCGACCAATTATCCTAGCATTGCTGAAGCATTGCGTTTGACAAAAATCGGGACTGGATCCGACAATAGAAGAGTTGTTTTTTATATAGGGGATCCGGCCTTGAAATTAGCCATTCCCAAATCTAAAATTGTACTGACCAAAGTAAATGATGTGCCGGTGAACCAGCCATTGCCGGTGTTGCAAGCATTGAGTACTGTAAAAATAACAGGGGAGGTGCGAAACGAAAACGACCAATTAGTTTCCAATTATTCAGGAGATTTAGCGGTTCAATTTTTTGACAAGCCGATCAACAGAAGCACTTTAGGAAACGATGGAATAACCGATGCTAACGGATTAATTATAATGGATTTTGTGACCTTGGGAGAAACGATTTTTAGAGGCAACGCAACCGTAGTGAACGGACAATTTGAATTTAGTTTTGTAGTACCTCAAGACATTCGAATTCCTGTTGGTGCAGGAAAAATTAGTTTTTATGCAAAAAAAGAAGGTACAACATTAGAAGATCAAACCGGAGTAGATCTGTCGGTTCAAGTAGGTGGTGTAAATAGTAGTGCCCCCGTTGATACAACACCGCCAACACTTCGATTGCACATGAATGATGAATCCTTTATTTCTGGAGGAATTACAAATTGTTCTCCAGTTTTGTTGGCTTTTTTGACTGATGCAAATGGTATCAATACGGCCAGTGGAATTGGTCATGATTTAGTGGCAATTTTAGATGGTAATGAATCCAGTCCGTATATATTGAATGAATATTATGAAACCGAAAATAATGATTTTACAAATGGTAGTATTCGTTTTCCATTCAGAGACCTTACACCGGGACTTCATACGTTACTTGTCAAAGCTTGGGATGTGTATAATAATCTAATCACTGCTGAAATTCAATTCAATGCCGTTTGTTCAGATGATGGTTTGCGTATTGAAAAAGTGTTGAATTATCCCAATCCGTTTGTGAGTTATACGGAGTTTTGGTTCAACCACAACATGCCTTTTGAGCCTTTAGAAGTACAGGTACAAATACTAACCGTTTCGGGGAAATTGGTCAAAACCATTCAGCAACAAGTGCTTACGGATGGCTTTTTGAGTCGATCTGTAATTTGGGATGGAAAAGACGACTTTGGGGATAAAATTGGAAAAGGGGTTTATGTCTATAAATTAACCGTCAAATCGGTTGCTACTGGGAAATCAGTGGATAAATATGAGAAACTTGTAATCCTATAATAAAATGTTATATTTGTGAAATTAATATCTTTGTAAAAATGAAAAAAATTGCTTTTATAGTATCATTTTTGGTAATGGGCCAATTGATGAAAGCGCAAGAAGATAATAGCCGAGTGATCACTACGGGAGTTCCCTTTTTACTCATTGCTGCTGATGCGCGTTCTGCCGGTTTAGCCGATATGGGAGTCGCTACTTCCGCCGATGCTTTTTCGCAACAATACAACCCAGCAAAGTATGCATTTTCCTTGCGAAAACAAGGGTTTTCTGTAAGTTATACACCTTATTTGACCAGTATTGCAAACGATATTGCCTTGGGACAATTGTCTTATTACAATAAAATTAACGATCAAAGTGCATTTGCAGGATCGTTACGTTTTTTCGGATTGGGAGATATAGAATTGAGAGAAACGGGCGACCCAAATGAAATTCCAAGAGTAGTCAATCCAAATGAATTGGCTTTGGATGGTTCATATTCTTTAAAATTGAGCGATCGCTTTGCCATGTCGGTAGGCGGTAGATACATTCGATCCAGTTTGAAAATCGCCGATGCCAATAACGATGCTACTGCAGCTTCAACTTTTGCTGTAGATGTGGCAGGTTATTATCAATCGGAAGAAATCGCATACGATGATTTTAACGGTCGATGGAGAGCTGGTTTCAACTTTCAAAATATGGGTCCAAAAATCAGCTATGATAACGACGAGATCAATAATAATTTCTTGCCCGCCAACATGCGTTTAGGAATGGGTTTTGATTTTGTTTTTGACGAATATAACAAAGTTGGCGTTACGGCTGAAGTAACAAAATTATTGGTGCCAACACCACCCGCTTTAGTCGCTGCTGTTGATGCAGATAATAATGGTTCTATAGATCAAGCGGAACAAGATCTAGCAGATGATGCCTATGCCCAAGCTTTGAGCGATTATAGAAAAATAGGGTGGTCGCAAGGAATTGCTAAATCGTTTAATGATGCACCTGATGGTTTTTCAGAAGAATTGAGAGAATTTACATGGGCGTTAGGTGCCGAATATTCGTATCAAGATTCATTTGCACTTCGTTTAGGCTATTTTAACGAACACGAATTAAAAGGTGCCCGAAAATTCTTTTCAATGGGGGCTGGATTCAAATATAATGTAGTTAAAATTGATGTTTCTTATTTATTCTCGGCTTCAAAGGTTAGAAATCCACTAGAAAATACTTTACGTTTTTCATTGACCTTTAATTTTGGTGATGAATATGAAGAACTTTAATTTGAAATAAAAAATAATAACGATCCAAATTCCATAAGAATTTGGATTTTTTTTCCATACGTATGAAGCAAATTATCATCCAATCGATCCTTTCAGTACTTTCTAAAGAAGACTTGTCTTTGCAAGAAAAAAAATTGATGCAACAAGCCTTTGAGGCCAGAAGTAACGCTTATGCGCCGTATTCAAAATTTGCGGTGGGAGTAGCGATTTTACTCGATAATGGAGTTGTTGTGCTAGGGTCAAATCAAGAAAATGCGGCTTACCCATCGGGCTTGTGTGCTGAACGGGTTGCTATTTATTATGCAGGGGCAAATTATCCAACAGCAAAAATGGTAAAAATGTTTATTACGGCATCTCCTCAAGATCGAAATTTACAAGAGCCTATTCCGCCTTGTGGTAGTTGTCGTCAAGCGATTGCAGAATATGAAATCAAGCAGGATTTTCCTATTGAAATATTTTTTATGGGTGCTGAAGGGCCCATTTATAAATCGGATTCTTTGAAAAATATTTTACCCTTGGTTTTTGACAAGAATCACCTATAACGATTTCGTGAATTTTTTTATCGATTTAATACAAAAAAATCGTAAAAATCATAGAATTTAATTTTTTCAGTACGATTCTATGTAGTATTTTTGCTTTTCGTAAAATTGCTGTGTATTGCAATTGACAACCAATAGAAATAAAAAACAAACAACCATGAAGCCAATAACCAAAGAAGTTTACCTTAAGTGGTATGAAGACATGCAGTTTTGGAGAAAATTCGAAGACAAATTAGCTGCTGTTTATATCCAACAAAAAGTTAGAGGATTTTTGCACTTATACAACGGACAAGAAGCAGTACTTGCTGGAGCCATTCATGCGATGGATTTGTCGAAAGATAAAATGATTACAGCTTACAGAAATCACGTGCAACCTATTGCGATGGGAGTAGATCCTAGAAAAGTAATGGCTGAATTGTATGGAAAAGTAACAGGTACTTCTAAGGGTATGGGAGGATCGATGCATATTTTTTCGAAAGAGCATGGTTTTTATGGAGGACATGGAATTGTAGGAGCTCAAATTCCAGTAGGAGCTGGAATTGCTTTTGCAGATAAATATTTTGAAACTGGGGGAGTAACCTTGACTTATTTTGGTGATGGAGCTGCTCGTCAAGGATCTTTGCATGAAGCCTTTAATATGGCCATGAATTGGAAATTACCGGTTGTATTTATTGTTGAAAATAATGGGTATGCTATGGGAACTTCTGTTGAACGTACAGCAAACCATACAGATATTTGGAAATTAGGGTTAGGGTATGAAATGCCTTGTGGGCCTGTGGATGGAATGAATCCAATAAAAGTGGCTGAAGCCATGCACGAAGCTATCGAAAGAGCACGCCGCGGTGACGGGCCAACATTCTTAGAAATGAAAACGTACCGTTACAGAGGACATTCTATGTCGGATGCGCAATTGTACAGAACCAAAGAAGAAGTGGAAGAGTACAAAAAAATCGACCCAATCACTCAGGTTTTAGATATTATTAAAGAGAAAAAATATGCAACCGAGGCAGAAATCGAAGCCATCGATCAAAGAGTTGCTGATTTAGTAGCGGAATGTGAAAAATTTGCTGATGAATCTCCTTTCCCAGAAGTGAATCAGTTATACGATGTGGTCTACGAAGAGCCAAATTATCCATTTATTCCTCATAAACTATAAAGAATATGGCACAAATAATCACAATGCCGCGTTTGAGTGACACCATGACTGAAGGGGTTGTAGCCACTTGGTTGAAAAAAGTGGGTGATACCATTAAAACGGGTGATATACTTGCAGAAATTGAAACGGATAAAGCAACTATGGAATTTGAATCCTTCCACGATGGAGTTTTATTGCATATTGGCATTCAAGAGGGACAATCAGCCCCTGTTGATTCCTTATTGGCTGTAATTGGTAAAAGTGGAGAAGATATTTCGGCGCTTTTAGCAAGTGGTACTGCTTCAGAAGCTATAGACGTTGCAGAAACGAAAGCTGCTGTTTCAAGTGAAGTAGCGCTACCTGCAAATGTAAAAGTAATTACCATGCCTCGTTTGTCGGATACTATGACAACAGGTACAGTAGCAACTTGGTTGAAAAAAGTAGGTGATAGCGTTAAAGAAGGCGATATTTTAGCAGAAATAGAAACCGATAAGGCGACTATGGAATTTGAATCGTTTCATGCAGGTACACTTTTATATATTGGCATTCAAGAAGGTGATTCGGCTCCAGTGGATACTGTTTTAGCTATTTTAGGACCGGCGGGTACAGATGTTTCTCAAATCGCTGCTAATTATAAAGTAGGTGCGGTTGCTGAAGTATCAAAAACCGAAGAAAACACTGTTGCTCAGCTGGCAACTACAAACAACACACAACAATCTACAAATACTACCGATAGAATATTTGCTTCACCTTTGGCTAAAAAAATTGCCCAAGATAAAGGCATTGATTTGGCACAAGTAAAAGGTTCGGGTGAAAACGGAAGAATTGTTAAAAATGATATTGAGAATTTCTCCCCATCTTCTGCTGCATCACCAACATCTGTTGTTTCAGAAGCAACTGCAACTGTTTCTGCTGTTAAACCATTTGTTCCAGCTGGAGAAGTTTTCAAAGAAGAAATTACCAATTCGCAAATGCGTAAAACCATTGCGCGACGTTTATCGGAATCTAAGTTTACTGCGCCGCATTATTATTTAACTATTGAGTTGGATATGGACAATGCAATTGCTTCCAGAAATATGATCAACGGATTACCTGAAACAAAAGTTTCATTTAATGATATGGTCATCAAAGCGAGTGCTATGGCACTGAAAAAACACCCACAAGTAAATTCACAATGGAGAGAAGATGCCATGGTAATCAATCATCATGTGAACATTGGGGTAGCTGTTGCCGTTGAAGACGGATTGATGGTCCCTGTTTTAAAATTCACAGACCAAATGAGTTTAACACAAATTGGTGCCAGCGTGAAAGATTTAGCAGGAAAAGCAAAATCTAAAAAAATTCAACCTGCCGAAATGGAAGGAAGTACTTTTACGATTTCAAATTTAGGAATGTTTGGTATCCAATCGTTTACTTCAATTATCAATCAGCCCAACTCTGCCATTTTATCGGTAGGGGCTATTATTGAAAAACCAGTAGTTAAAAACGGACAAATTGTGGTAGGAAATACCATGACAGTTACCTTAGCTTGCGATCACAGAACAGTTGACGGCGCAACGGGAGCGCAATTCTTACAAACGTTTAAAGCGTTTATGGAAAATCCGGTTACGATGTTGGCGTAACATTATATTTACTATATTAGAATCCCGAAATTTCTTCGGGATTTTTTTATTTCTTATTTTTACCTAAAAATAGCAACTATCTTGAAAAATATCATCATCACAGGAACCTCGAGAGGAATAGGATATGAATTGGCTTTGCAATTTGCAAATGCCGGTCACCAAGTTTTAGCGATCTCGCGTAAAACACCTCAAGCTTTATTGGAACATCCAAATGTTTCGTGTTTGTCGCTCGATATTTCGGTGGCTGAAGATGTACTTCAAGTGGAGAAGTTCATCTTACAAACATGGAAAAAAGTGGATGTTTTACTCCACAATGCGGGGCGTTTATTGCATAAGCCTTTTGATCAAATTTCTGCAGATGAATTTCAAAGTGTTTATAAAGTGAATGTTTTTGCAGTAGCTGAACTGACCAAAATTTGTATTCCATTTATGCAAAAAGGAAGTCATGTGGTAACCATTAGTTCAATGGGCGGTATTCAAGGCAGTATGAAATTTGCTGGATTAGCAGCTTACAGTTCAAGTAAAGGCGCCGTAATTACACTTTCTGAATTGTTGGCAGAAGAATACAAGGAACAAGGAATTGCTTTCAATGTGTTAGCCCTAGGTGCTGTAAATACGGAAATGTTACAAGAAGCTTTTCCAGGCTATGAAGCGCCACTTTCTGCAAAAGAAATGGCCGATTATATTTTCAATTTTGCATTAACCGGAAATAAATTTTATAACGGAAAAGTGCTGCAGGTTTCATCCTCAACGCCCTAAATAATTGAGCGACGTTTTACAAAAATATCTTCCCGAACATGCGGTTGCTCATTGTTTTGAGTTAATCAAAATCAATCATGTGCATTTAAAAATTGTCAATGAGCGTCAAACACGTCATGGTGATTACCGCAAAGATGCACAAGGTTTTCATTTGATTACAGTTAATGCGAGTTTGAATAAATACCGATTTTTGATAACTTTAATTCATGAAATTGCCCATTTGGTGGCGTTTGAAAAATTTGGTCGTAACATCAAACCCCACGGCGATGAATGGAAACTTACTTTTCAACGTTTGATGGTGCCTTTCATTCGTCCGGAAATTTTCCCACATCAATTGTTGCCCTTATTGGCAAAGCATTTTAGAAATCCAAAAGCGAGTAGTGATACGGATGCAAAATTGGCAATTGCTTTAAAGCAGTTTGACCAAAAAGAAACGGATAAAAATTACATTTTTGAAATTCCAATGGGAAGTCAATTTCGAATTTCGAACGGTAAGATTTTTAAGAAAATAGCGATACGAGTGAAACGCTATGAATGCTTAGAGATAAGTTCGGGCCGTTTGTATCTTTTTCAACCCAATGCTGAGGTAGAGTTGTTGCCTAACTAGTTAGAAAATAGTATCATTAATAATTTAGACTATTTTACATTATCTTCTAAATACATTTTCCTTACGCGTTTGAATAATTCCGAAGAATATACAAAATCAGTTACCGCCTCGTTATCGGTTTTAAAGATTTCTTTGTTGGAACCTTCCCATTCTAATAATCCGTTTTTAAGGAAGACAATTTTTTCGCCAATTTCCATTACCGAATTCATGTCGTGGGTATTAATTACGGTTGTAATATTATATTCTTGAGTAATTTCCTGAATCAAATTGTCGATTACAATAGCCGTTTTTGGATCTAAACCCGAATTGGGTTCATCGCAAAAAAGATATTTTGGGTTGTTTACAATTGCACGCGCAATGGCTACCCTCTTTTGCATCCCCCCTGATATTTCAGACGGGCGTTTATCATGGGCATTGGTCAAATTGACGCGATCAATTACAAAATCTACGCGTTCTTTAATTTGTTTAGGGGTATTATTAGTGAACATTTTTAACGGGAATCCTACATTTTCTTCCACGGTCATGCTGTCAAAAAGTGCGCTTCCTTGGAAAACCATTCCAATCTCTGTACGCAATGCTCTTTTTTCATCAATTGATAATTCCGAATAAATTCTTCCGTCAAAAGAAATAGTTCCACCATCTGGTGTATGAATTCCTAATAAGGTTTTTAAGAAAACAGTTTTTCCAGAACCACTTTGTCCAATAATTAAATTGGTCATTCCGGCTTCAAATCGGGTAGAAATCCCTTTTAAAACCGTTTGATTACCAAATTTTTTAACGATGTTTTTTACCTCAATCATTAGCTTAATAAAAGTTGTGTTAAAATAAAATTCATCAAAATAATAGCTACTGAAGTCCATACAAAGGAAACCGTACTGGCTTGTCCAACTTCTAAAGCACCGCCTTTCATATAATAACCATGATAGGAAGGAATGGTAGCGAGAAGTAAGGCAAATGTTGCGGTTTTTATGAATGCATAGGTAATGTGAAAGGGTATGAATTCAGTTTGCAAACCGGATACAAATTCGCTACTGCTAGTAAAACCACCATAAACAGCCGCCATCCAACCACCAAATACACCTAAAAACATACTTAGACCAATCACAAAAGGATATAATAGAAGTGCGATGATTTTTGGAAAGACCAAATAATTTAAAGAATTTACTCCCATCACTTCTAAGGCATCTATTTGTTCGGTTACCCGCATGGTTCCAATGCTTGAAGTAATGAATGAACCCATTTTACCTGCCATAATGATGGAAATAAATGTAGGAGCAAACTCTAAAATTACCGATTGACGTGTGGCAAAACCCACTAAATATTTTGGAATTAAGGGATTGGTTAAATTTAGGGCTGTTTGTATTGAAACTACCCCTCCAACAAAAAATGAAATAAAGGCCACTATACCCAAAGAACCTACAATGAGGTCATCAATTTCTTTAAGAATTAGCTGTTTCATGACCGACCATTTGGTAGGCTTGTTGAAAATTTCTTTCAACATGATGAAATACTTTCCAATTTGTGATAAGTAGTGAACGAGCATCATTTTATCTGGGTCAATGTCTAGATTTGCAGTAAAATTACTATATTTTTTTGGATTAGTTAAAACAACTTCTCTTTCATTTTTTTCCAGCGGTAGTTTCTGAAAAATCGAGCCTGTTCGGGTGTTACAAATATGGGTTTTCCGGCGGATTTTGCTTTCCAGAAACCCATAAGATAATCTACAAACAATAAAGGTTTCCCTTTTCTCATAGCTAATTTTAAAGAAGAAATGGTGGTTATTAGAAATCCGTAACCCAAACTATAAAAAGCTTCACCTTGTTTGTAGCGTGCGGCTTTGTTGTAACTAGCGCCTGTAGGTTTTAAGTGTTTTACGTGTAAACTTTCATCGGTAACCACTTTCCAATTGTAGAATTTACACAACAATTCGTCAACGGTGTCCCAGCCCATAGCCGGTTTTAGTCCGCCTATTTGTTGGTAAGCTTCTTTTCGATAGGCTTTTAATGCCCCGCGAATATGATCTTTATCCGTAAGATTTTCTAAAACCCAATCGCCATTTTTCTCAATATAACAAAAGCCACCAACCATTCCTATCGTTGCATCCGGTTGAAAATGTTGGATGATGGTTTCAAAATAGTTCTTAGGAAAAATTAAATCAGCATCAACTTTTACTAGCATCTCATATTGATCGTCAATATGTTTTTCACCCTCATGAAATGCCTGAATCACTTTACTTCCTGGTAAATGAACCGTATCGGATTTTTTATTCACCAACGAGATAAAAGGAAATTTTGCAGCAAATTCAGAAACTATAGCTGGAGTATTATCTGTAGAATTGTCATTAACTACTACGATTTTTGTTGGTAAAACGCTTTGTTCTACTAACGATTGCAATGTGAAGCTCATAAAAGCTTCTTCATTGTAAGCGGGAATGATAACGTAGTATTTCATATTGAAAAATTCCAATTTTTAAAAATTCCAAATTCCAACTTAAATGTTGAGAAACTTGGAATTTGGGATTTATATTTTGGGATTTCGTTCAGCGTAAACCAAATAGTATCTTGGCGTAAACCATCTCAAAAACGGTCTGAAACCTATTTTTTTAACGGGATGTGTGAATTTTACACGATCAACAATTTTAAATCCTGTTTTTTCAAGCAGCCAATCCAGTTGCCAGTCCTCAAATTCATGATAATGACGATCCCACATATCAGTTTTACTGCGATACGCTGGAGAAAACCATAAACGCAATGGAATCGAAAGTAATATTTTATCGGCGGTAACGTTTTCAAGAACAGTATACGGATTCAGCAAATGTTCAAAAATTTCAAAAGCTGTAAACACTTCATATTTTTCATTTTGAAGCGCACTTTGATCGGCATCTAAGTCTTCTCCTTTTGTATTGATAACGGTATATCCGTTTTCAGTCATGATTTTTGTAAAGGGATTGGGAACACCTAAATCAAAAATAGTTTCAGAAGTTTTGATGTGTTTTTTTAAAAAATCTAATGTGATATGGAATCGTTTACTTGGGTATGTTTTTTCGTACATTCTTACGGTTTTCGGTTTGTGATGTTGCAAAATTAATGATTAACCAGTAACAACACATAAAAAAAATCACATTTGATAAACGAATGCGTTAATATTCATACCAGCGCCTACCGAAGCAAATAATACAACATCTCCTTTTGAAAGGGAATGGTTTTCGATCGCTCCTTTTATCAATAAATCATAAAGTGTAGGAACCGTTGCTACGCTAGAGTTTCCTAATTTGTGAATGCTCATGGGCATAATGCCTTCTGGAGGCGATTGTTTGTAATGTTTGAAGAAGCGATGAATGATGGCTTCGTCCATTTTTTCATTGGCTTGATGGATCAAAACTTTTTTAACTTTTTCGATGGGAAGACCACTTTTTTCCAAACAAGCTGTCATTGCTTTAGGAACATTGCTCAAGGCAAATTCATATATTTTTCTACCATACATTTTAATGTAACGAACATCTGGATCGTGGTCGGTATTAAATGAATTCCCGAAAAATAAATAATATGCTTCATCATGTGTAAATGAAGCTGATTCATAAGATAGAATACCACCTGCTTCTTCCGAAGCTTCAATGATAGTGGCGCCAGCACCATCGGAATAAATCATAGAGTCTCTGTCGTGAATATCCACAACTCTCGATAAGGTTTCTGAACCAATTACTAAGCATTTTTTAGCCATTCCTGCCTTTATGAATGCATAGGCTTGAATGACGCCTTCCACCCATCCTGGACATCCAAACAAAATGTCATAGGCGACACATTTTGGGTTTTTTATTTTTAATCCATGTTTTACACGGGTCGCTAAACTGGGCAATATATCGGACTGAATAGCTCCTTTTTTAACATCTCCAAAATTATGAGCTAAAATAATATAGTCTAAGGTTTCTGGATCTATTTTTGCATCTAAAATGGCTTTTTCAGCGGCAAAAAGGGCAATATCGGAAGTACATAAATCATCTGTTACATATCTTCTTTCTTGAATACCCGTAATTTCCAAAAATTTTTCAGCAACGACATCATTTGGGTAGGGAAAAGGAGAGCCATCTTCGTTTAAAAAGGAATGTTTTGCAAAGTCAATATTGGTTACTCTTTTTGTAGGAATATAGCTTCCAGAACCGGTTATTTTGATGTTCATAATTTTTGGTTTTGATGTAACGAAAATATTAATTTTTCTTTAACATAACTTAAAAACAGTCGTTTAATTTGATGTTATTGTCATATTGTTAATTTAAGGACAAAAAACTGAGAAATTGATTTCTTTTAGAATATAATTAAGTGCTTTTTTGCAACTTTTTATGCCTTTAGGATGTTCGAATGAATAGAAAAGTTCAAGATTAGGGGTAATCTTGAACTTTTAAATTTGAACCTAGAAACAAAAGTTTACATATAAGCTTCAATAGGTGCACAAGAACATACTAAATTTCGATCGCCATAAGCTTCGTCAATACGACGTACAGTGGGCCAAAATTTATTTTCAGCAATATAATCTAAAGGATACGCAGCTTGTTCTCTTGTGTAAGGATACACCCAGTCGTTAGCAGTTACCATAGCTAAGGTATGTGGTGCATTTCTTAAAATATTGTTCGTATCCTCTTTAGTAGAAACTTCAATTTCTTTACGAATAGCAATCAAGGCTTTGCAGAAACGATCCAATTCGGCTACATCTTCTGATTCGGTAGGCTCAATCATTAAAGTTCCAGCAACTGGGAAAGAAACGGTAGGAGCATGAAAGCCATAATCCATTAATCGTTTTGCGATATCGGTTACTTTGATTCCTTTTTCTTCAAAAGCTCTACAGTCTAAGATCATTTCGTGAGCAGCTCTTCCCATTTCTCCTGAATATAATACCGGATAATGATCTTCTAAGAGCGCTTTCATATAGTTGGCGTTTAATATGGCATATTTTGTAGCATTAGTCAGTCCTTCAGCTCCTAACATTGTTATGTAGCCATAAGAAATTAAACAAACCAATGCCGATCCATAAGGAGCGGATGAAATAGCAGTAATTGCATGCTCACCACCCACAGGAATAATAGGATTTGATGGTAAGAACGGGACTAATTTTTCGTTTACACAGATAGGACCAACACCTGGTCCGCCACCTCCGTGAGGAATAGCAAACGTTTTATGTAAATTTAAGTGGCATACATCGGCACCAATGGTTGCAGGGTTGGTCAATCCAACTTGTGCATTCATATTAGCACCATCCATGTATACTAAACCACCATTTTCATGAATAATATTGGTAATTTCGATAATAGCACTTTCAAACACACCATGCGTTGAAGGATAGGTCACCATCAAAGCGGATAAATTAGCGGCATGTTCGATCGCTTTTGCTCGTAAGTCTTCCACGTCGATATTTCCATTTTCCATGGTTTTTGTTACGATGATTTCCATCCCTGCCATTGCTGCAGAAGCTGGATTTGTACCGTGTGCAGAAGCTGGAATAAGACAAACATTTCTGTGGTGGTCGCCTCGAGATAAATGATAAGCGCGAATGGCCATTAATCCAGCATATTCTCCTTGTGCGCCCGAGTTGGGTTGTAAAGTTGTGCCTTTAAATCCAGTCACCACATTCAATTGTTGTTCTAATTTTTTCAACATGATTTGGTAACCTTCGGCTTGTTCAATAGGTGCAAATGGGTGAATACTGTTCCAATTAGCCATAGATAAAGGCAACATTTCGGCTGCTGCATTTAATTTCATCGTACACGATCCTAAGGAAATCATGGAGTGATTCAACGATAAATCTTTACGTTCTAATTTTTTGATGTAACGCATCAATTGACTTTCAGAATGATGGTTATTGAATACGTCATACTGTAAGAACGCTGATTTTCGTTCTAGGTTAGCGGGTACCATTGCTTCTGAAGACAATTCGCTAACAGTAAAAGGTTCTTTTCCAGTAGCAGTTGCAAAAATCGCAATGATTTGATTGATATCTCCAATAGATGTGGTTTCGTTGAAAGCAATCGAAATCGTATCAGCATCTGGATAAAAGAAATTTACTTCGTTTTTTTCTGCAATAGCTTTAACTTTAAGGGCATCGGCTTTCACTAGAATGGTATCAAAGAAGGCTGAATTGGTTTGGTAAACCCCTAATTTATTTAAGGCATCCGCAGTTGTAACGGCTGATGCGTGAACTTTGTTCGCAATATATTGTAAGCCTTTTGGTCCGTGAAATACCGCATACATTCCAGCCATTACAGCAAGTAATACTTGAGCTGTACAAATATTTGAAGTGGCTTTTTCACGTTTGATATGTTGTTCACGGGTTCCTAATGCCATACGCAAAGCACGGTTGCCATCGGTATCAATGGAAACGCCAATAATTCGACCGGGCATTGAACGTTTGTATTCTTCTTTTGTGGCAAAATAGCCCGCATGAGGACCTCCGTAACCCATTGGTATTCCGAAACGTTGCGTGGTACCTACAACCACTGCTGCGCCCATTTCTCCTGGAGGGGTTAATTTTGCTAATGATAAAATATCTGCAGCAACAGCAACTTTAATTTCGTTTTCAGCAGCTTTTGCGATAAATCCGGCATAGTCATGAACTTGGCCAAATTTTCCTGGATATTGTAATATAGCGCCAAAGAAGTCAGCTGAAAAATCAAAATTTTCATGATTACCTACAACTAATTCAATTCGCAAAGGGGTTGAACGGGTTTGCAATACTGAAAGTGTTTGAGGTAATATTTCTTCAGAAACAAAGAATTTAGTTACGTTGTTTTTCTTTTGATCGCGTGTTCGTACATCAAAAAGTAACGCCATTGCTTCCGCAGCAGCTGTTCCTTCGTCTAATAACGAAGCATTAGCAATTTCCATTCCCGTTAATTCCATAACAGTAGTTTGAAAATTTAGAATAGCTTCTAAACGACCTTGCGCAATTTCAGCTTGATAAGGTGTGTAAGCCGTGTACCATCCTGGGTTTTCAAATATGTTACGTTGAATAACGGCAGGAACAATCGCCGGGTGGTATCCTAGCCCAATGTATGACTTGAAAATTTTATTTTTCTTTCCTAATTCCTGAATGTGTGATAAATACTCATATTCGGTCATTGGAGTATCCAAATCCAAATCGTTTTTTAGACGAATGTCATTTGGAATCGTTTCAAAAATCAATTGATCTAAATTTGCTACACCGATGGTTTTAAAC
>JACCDG010873668.1_pt1 | contig 34373 bp, 42 predicted proteins | sample 7442471 | NCBI WGS metagenome assembly JACCDG01 (sample SAMN15323444, study PRJNA562643) | freshwater metagenome | isolation source: river surface water | place: USA:Blue River Watershed | collected 2017-08-17 | reverse complement strand
TGAACTTAAATGGTGGGCTAGAGATACTGGCGCTGCTGTTGTTGTATGTCACCACACCAGTGAAGGTGTCAATGGCAATCCTTGTCCTCCGCGTTCATCGCTGCACGGCAAGGTCGCTCAGACCCCTTCGTTAATACTCACAGTCCACGGACAGATTGCTTCAATGGGTGTGTGTGCGGTTAAGAACCGATACGGACCTGCTGATGCAACTGGTGCCACACCAGTGTGGCTTGCTTATGACCCTGCCAGTATGCAGATTAAGGATTTGGTAGCACCATGAAAACCTTACTTACTATCGTTGCTGCGTTTGCAATAATTAGTAGCGTAGCAATCATCGTTGCCATGGCTGTTATAGATGTTGTAATTGATTTTGATAATTACGAAAGCGAGGATGATTATGACGAATTCTGATTGGGAACTAACCGAGGTTGGTAATGAAGGTAGCCTTGCTGGTTCCATAGATAGCCAAGATGTAGTTGTGCCTACCAAGACACTGATTACAGACATGAAAGCGCAGTTAATGTTTTTACCTAAGAATTTTACTTGGACAGTGGGATGGAGAACTTATGTTTGGCGGAAGAAGGAAACGGGGCAATTCAAGGAACTCACAGATGAGGAATACAAAACACTTCTTTCGGGGGGAACAGTCAATTACACCAGAGATGGTGGAGGAGGCAATCCAGCAGGCGAAACTTCCGAAGGAGTTGAAGGAAACTCTGCTCAATGAACTTCCAAACTTTGTGGAATATGTTGATGAAGCAACAAACAAAATCTTCAACCCATCTGCAATCTGGCTTGAGTCACTCCAGTTTGCTGACTATGTGGCGCAACTTGCTGCTCATCTCAGGGAAGAACACGGAGGAGAGTGCAGAGAAGAAGTCGCCGAAAAACTAATTCTCATGTCGGAGAACTTTAAAGAGTTAGCCGAGAACGCAATGACCATTATTGACCGCTCCGAGAAAAGGATGCACAACCATGGCGCATAGTAATAAAGAAACTTTATCTATCATTTGGTGCGACAACGGCATGACAGATGGAAAGTTTACCGAAGGATTGGTTTACTCCATTATTCATGGACCAACCATAGGCGTTCCTATCAACAACGCTATCCGTGTTCAGGGTAATCAGATTGCACGCCAACGCCAAGCAGCCATAGAGATGTGGCAAAAGGTCAACACTGACTGGGCATTATGGGTGGACTCTGACATCGTGTTAACCAAAGAGATGCTCAAGACCCTATGGGATACGGCTGACAAGATTGCCCGCCCTGTTGTAAGCGGTGTTTATTTCATTAGTAAGAACATGGAAGGCTCACTCATGCAGCCTATGCCATGTGTCTTTAATGAAACTGGCAATGAGTATGAGGTTCAGTACTTACATCCTTTACCTAAGAACCAAATAGTAAAGGTTGACAATGCAGGCATGGGTTTGGTGCTGATGCATAAATCTGTACTGGCTCGTTTAAACGAGAAGTTTCCAGATGACTTTTGGTTTGGTGAAAACAACGAGCGTGGAGAGAAGTTTATTGGTGAGGACATTGCCTTCTTCCGTAAGGTCAAGGCTGCGGGCATAACCGTACATGCCCACACTGGTGTACTTGCTAAACACATGAAGCGTTTTTCATTTGACGAGGCGTACTACAACCTATTTTGGGCAGCAGTTGAAGCATCCGAAAGGAGAGAGCGTGAGTCAGCAAAAGAGCAACAAGCGTAGAGGCGCAGCATGGGAGATTGACCTAGCCGATTGGTTCATGGAGCAAGGTTTAAACGCACAGCGTTTGCCTCGTGCAGGTCGCAATGATGTAGGCGATGTGTATGTTCCAGGAGTTAATGGAGTTTATGTTGTTGAAGCAAAGGCTCCACGCCGTGATGGTCGCATTGACTTGAGTGGGTGGATACGAGAAGCAGAGATTGAAGCAGAGAACTACCGAGTTGCTAAGCGACTAGCCGTTGCACCTACGCCATTGGTAATTATCAAGGCAAGCAACAAGGGAGTGGGTGAAGCCTATGTCGTTCAGAAACTCAGTGATGTCCTCCCCAACCTCTAAACATGACATCGTTAAAGTACTTGAACACTACGGATTTGTAATCTCTACCAACCGTGGAGGTTGGCAATCAGTGCGTTGCGCCTTCCACAATGACCATGTAAAGTCGGCTCGTTTAAACATAGACAACGGTGGCTTTAGATGTTTTGCTTGCGACATGGCAGGCGATGTGTATTCACTTATTATGAAACGAGAAGGAGTTACCTATGGCGAGGCTCTCAAAATCGCAGAGAGAATTACTGGCGAAAGCAACGGAGAACTACGAAGGAAACCTAAGCGAAGCCCTGCCGTATCTGACGGGTCGCGGTATAACAGAGGCGACAGCGCGTATGTTCCGCCTCGGCTTCGTGGCGAATCCTGAAGCAGGGCATGAGCCTTACCTTGGTAAGTTGGCTATCCCTTACTTAACTCCATCAGGTGTAGTTGACATCCGTTTCCGTAGTTTAAACAATGATAGTGGACCAAAATATTTATCAAGACCAGGGGCAAGCACGCACATTTTTAATGTTCAAGCATTGGATAAAGATGCTGACATGCTTGTGATTTGTGAAGGTGAACTAGACACAATGATTGCAACGCAGGTTGGGTTCGCTGCAGTTGGACTCCCTGGAGCCAACAACTGGAAACCGTTTTACTCCCGTGTCCTTGCTGACTGGGAAAAGATTATGTTGTTTTGTGATGGTGACAACGCAGGTAAGGAGATGGCTAAGACTATCTCACGAGAATTGGACAATGTATTCCCCGTGTTCATGCCTGATAACTGCGATGTTAACGATGTGTTCCTTGCTGAAGGAGCAGAGGGATTACGCAAACGAGTAGGTGTTTAAACAGTGGCGAAGAACTCATCATTTGATTTGGACTTTGGATACGGGCGCAAGGGTGAACAGTTAGTTGAAGAACTATTAACCCAAGGCAAAAAGGTAGAAGTAAAGCGAGATAGAAAATGGTGGGTCACTAACAATCTTTACATAGAGGTTGAGTGCTGGTACTTGAAGTCCCAATCGTGGGAAGCATCGGGCGTGATGGTAACTGAGGCAGACTACTGGGCGTTCGTACTTGAACAGGGTGTACTTATGGTACCTACATCGCATGTGTTGTATGCAATCAAAGAGTTTGGTCGTGAGATTACTTGTGAGATTCCACCGAATAAAAGCAAGGGTTATCTCATAACCGTTGATGATTTACTTATGGCAATGCGTAAACTAAAGAACGAGAAGGCAGAACAAAAAGATGGATAGCCAAGATAAAGTTTGGGAAACTATTTACGGGGTAGCCCGTCAAGTTGCAACCCGTGCTAACCGTATGCATCGGGGTATCGTAACCACTGATGATTTGTACCAGCACTTATCTCTGTGGGCGTTAGAACACTGGCACAAGATAGAGCAGTGGACTGATGAAGAAAGCCTGAAGTTTAAACTGCGCAAAACTTTCTACAATGAAGCACAGAAGTATGTTGCCAAAGAACGCTCGCATCTATCTCGTTCACCCATGAACGATAGTTTTTACTACACGCACGAGGTATTACATGAACTATTGCGTGATGTTTGGACACACCAAGGGTGGACTGACACCCCTGACATGAGCAGTGAATACATTTCTCGTAGTGCTAAGCCTTCAGAAGGTGGCAATCGTGTTGCCTTGCTGTCAGATGTTGCTGCGGGACTTGACCGTTTAAACGAGAACGATAGGAACTTACTTCGTATGCGCTATGCCAACGGTGGTATGGAGTTTGGTGCGCTTGCTGAATCCTATGGAACTACAGAGGAAGCAATGCGCAAGCGTGTTAAGCGTGCGTTAATCAAGTTGCAAGACAGGTTGGGTGGCGAAGCACCAGTATGGCGTGGGCGCAGGCGCGTTCGTAGTAATGCAGAAGCACGAGCAGAGATTAGAAATCAGGAGGAGCAAGAGTGATTATTGGATTAAGTGGATACGCACGCAGTGGTAAGGATACAGTTGCTGAGTTGCTCGTATTGAACTATGGGTTTAAACGCATGGCGTTTGCTGATGGTATTCGTGAATCGTTGATTGCTTTGAATCCCATCTTGCATGATGGTCACCGTTTAAACGAAGTGGTACAGATGTATGGTTGGGAAGTAGCCAAGGCTAAAGATGAAGTGCGCCGTTTGTTACAGGTGATGGGTACTGAAGTTGGTCGCCAGCAAATCCACCAAGATGTATGGGTGTGGCGTTTGTTTAATCAAGTCAATGATGATGAGCGCATAGTCATACCTGATGTTCGTTTCCCTAATGAAGCACGCATGATTGAGGAGCGTGGTGGTGATGTATGGCGTATAAACAGACACAACCATGCAGCAGTTAATGACCATGTAAGTGAACGCGCCATGGATAATCACATGTTTAAACGAGTGCTATACAATGATGGTACTCTTGATGATTTGGCTGAAGAAGTATTCATGTTGATGCACAATGTGTATAAACTATGACAGATGATTTTTATGAACGGTTTACTATTCTTCACAAGGCGTTCGTAGAAAAGTTTGTACAGAAAATTGAGTACTCTAAAATCACAGAAAAAGATGAGTGGTCTAAGGGTTTAAACGCGGGACTTGACTGGGCTATTCGTATTATTACTGGTGATAAATCTGCTTCATAAATAAACAAGCACCGCTTTCGGGACTGGAACCTAGGCGGTGCTTGCTGGTTTAGTTTAACCTATCTTTGATTGTTGTTCAACGCAGGGTCAGTCAACCCCCACTTGCGTTTCTTGCGTTCTCTTTCACGCATTGCAGGTGTCATGCCACCCCAAATACCGTAGCGTTCGTGGGCTAGTCCCCACTCCCCGCAGGCTTCAATTACTGGGCAGCCTCCGCATACTCTATTCCTGATGTAGCGTTCCTCATCGGGAGAAAACTTATCTTGCGGTGGATAAAATACTTCGGTGGGTACACCGTAGCATTTAGCATCTAAGAAATTGCGTGGATTGTAAACAAGTGTGTAGTACACACGGTTGTTTAAACGCAGCACCTTCCTGATTCTATGAAACCTTGGTTGTGTTTGCGTATCCTGCTGCATTTAAATACTCCATGACTGTGGCTGCCAGCATTTCAACGCGTACTGGTCTGATGATTACTGGCTTAGTGGGTACCTCTGCGTTGTAGGTTAACCCACTGAGTATGAGGTGATTACACAATCCCTCTATTAGTTCTTGGTATTCGGTCATTAGTACCACCCTCTTGATAGATTTGAACCGAGTGCTTTGCAGATGTTGCCTCCGTATTTTCTTTGTATGTACGCAAGCCCTGCTTCCACCTGTACGAACCCGTCATCAGTTCGTTTAAACCCTACGAGTTTCCATGTTACTGGCATGAATTGTGCAATGCCGTAGGCACCTGACTTACGATTAAGTGAGCGTGGATTCCAGTTACTCTCGCGTGTCCATAGTGTGTACAAGCAAGTCCACTGTTCCAGTTTGCCCATTTGTGTAAGCATGTCTACCGCATAGCGTTGGTATTCGTTCTCGTAAAAGGCAACCACTGTGCCTGCCACTTTGCCATCAACAACCGATGGTGTGAGAGGCACATGGTCTTTATCAAAAAACCTGTCGTCTATTGCTACCGATGCAGTAACAATGAGGAAGATAGCGACTAGCCGTTTAAACATTATGCTTCCTTCTCCTGTTTAGCACTGATGTTTCGTATCAGTGTGAGGATAAATTCGGGTAGGTCTGTGTCGTAACCCTCATCATCTGAGCGCCCAACAATTACCGCGTTACCAACAAGGTGTGGTGTGTTACCAAATAAGAAAGATAAGGCGCTCGCCATAGGATTTAATGGCAGGTTCTTTAACAACCCCTCATCATCTACATAGGCACACGCAATCTCTTGTCCGTTGTAATCGTATAAACGCACCGCAGTAATCCAACCGTCAATAGCACCTTGGTAATCTGCTAGTTGTTTAAACAACGCTTCGGTATGTGTTCCGTCAGGGCGGATAACTACTCCGTTTACTGGTTTTTGGTCAGTCATTTTCTTCCTCCATTTCGCTTTCGTCTATGGCTTTCATTAGGTCGTTGATGCTTGGTGCCATGATGTCATCATCGCAGATTGCTCCGTGTGGTACTAGCGTATTTGAAATTGTGCCGTTGCATACTCCGCACTTAGACATTTTCAAACTCCCAACGCTACTTGTTCGCCTGATTTATCAAACTCTGCTCCGCAGTCTAGGCAAACGATTATCCCGCAGTTGCATTTATTATTTTCGGTGAGAGTATCTAGGCTTTCAGTCCAGCCATGTTCGCACATGTTTAAACACCTGACCTTTCTTGATTCATTTTGTTAAGCATGTCTTGCAGTTGTTTGTCTGCTTCTTGCGCACCCTCAATAAATTTACCGTCACCCTGATAGGCATAGTCCCATGACTTGGTTTCGGTATCATAGACAGTTCCATTTGGAAAGGCTTGCTCCTCTGTGTCAATGTCTAACTCCCATTTGGTTCCGTCAAAATAAATTGCGTAAGAGAATTGTTTAGTCATGTTTAAACTCCCTGCCTACCTCAACCTCCGAGGCTATTTGTTCAACGGCATTGTCAAGTTGTTTAAACAATTCTTTGCGTTGGTCAAGACTTAGGTGTTTCACCATGTCGTCTGTGATTTCTGCTTTCCATAGGCTGCTCATTTAGAAAGGTCTTTCTACTGAGTTCTCAAGTTTCTTGAGAAGTTCTAAGTTGCGCTTGCGTAGGTAGGCGTTGTACCTATTCAAGCGTGCGTTATCTCTCATGGCGAGAGCCAGTACGATTAACGCGCTGAGCAGGGCTATGATTATGCCTGCGATTTCTCCAGTCCCTAGATACATTTGGTTTGTTCTCCTATCGTTTCATTGTTTGGATTAGGTTTTTGTATTGCTCGCGTACACTTTGCTTGTGTTCGTATTTGTTTGGTATCCCTGCTTCCCTGCATAGTTCGGCATAGATAATTTGAAAGTCCTCACGGTGGAGTTCTCTCAAGATGTGTTCCGCTTTGTTAAATAAGCGGGCGCGTAGTTGGTTTATCTCTTGTTGTGTTAGTTCGTTTTCTGTCATGGTGCAAGTTTCTCATACGCATAAAATAAAAGTCAAGCATTTAATAAAGATAATAAAAAAATTTTTCTGCGTGTTGTTTAAACGCTTGACAAGAAGTTACTTTGTGGTAGCGTGACATGTCTGGTGTTTAAACAGTTGGTATAATTTCTGGCAGTCACAGCACCAGAGTGCTAACGATGTTTAAACAAAAGAAAAACCCCTGCCGCAGCAGGGGTTCTCTCTGTTTAAACTATTAGAAGGGTAGTTCTTCCTTATCCTCCCACCACTTTGCATAGCGGTCTGCCTTGCGTGTGTTGTAATGACCTAGATAATCCAAGTCCGTGGCATACGATGAGGCAGGGCGATAGTTGCTCCACCAATTCGTTGGCTCGTATTTGCGAGGCGTGAAGGTCTGATACTCGGTGATGTTACCGTCACGCACCTTGAAATACTCACCCTCTGCTGCCTCATGCAGCCAGTCAATTTCGCAGTCGCTCATGATTGCTGCGTTCTCTACTGTCTGCTGCGTTGAGCCGTAGAATAGGGAGCCTGTGTTGGCTTGCGCTATCCACAACGGTGATGAGTTAACGCGTGCGAGGTGTAGTGTTCGTGGGTCATGCTGCCCAATCCATGCGAGCGCTGCCGTGCCGTATAACTCCGCGAGGATTTCCCAAGGCTTGCCGTCTGCAAACGCAATGAGAGCAGCAGCAGCCTCTGAATCTACCTGACCGACACGAGGCACACCTAGTTGTTTAAACAAGGCATCATCGTTGCTTATGTGTCCGTTGTGTGTGAGTACGATTTTACCGCGTGGGATTGGGTGGTTGTTGTTGTTGTTAGTTGGTGAGCCTTGAGTAGCCCAACGCGTGTGCAAGATTGCAGTGGTTGCGCCTGCACATAGGCGCTCGCCTGCCTTTGGCACGAACTTTGTCGCGCTGGCTGCTGCCTTACTGATTACGCGCCTGCCGTTGCGTGGGTTAATCCATGCTGCACCCGTGGCGTGTTGTCCACGGTGTTCAATGTCGTAGAGCATCTGCCCTGCGAGGTCTGATGTTGTGATGCGTGAGTAATGCTTAGGGTCTAAGCAATAGCCTGCGATTCCGCACATTTATTTTTCTCCAGTCTGTAGGTGTTCGGTTAATGGGTGAAGTGTATCACATAGGGCGGGATTATCTGCAACCTTTGCAATCGGTACGCAAACAATCGCCACACATGACGGTGTTTAAACGCTCGCAATCATCTGACCACGGGCAGGTTGGTTGGTGCGCTGCGTAGAAATTTTCCCCGCAGTTTAAACAGTTGTCGTTCTTGTCGTAGCGTTTCCCGTATTGGTTCCACGCTGCAATCTCTTGGCGTGATTGGCTCATCGTTTAAACGCCTTTCGTGCGAAGTAAACGGTGAGCGTGAGCAGTAACAACACGCGCCCGTCTATCCAAACGAGCCACCACGGGAGCAGATTTTCGTACATGTTTAAACACCTTCCTTGTCGTGTTCGTGCCAGTCAATGTTCGCCCTGTCCCACTCCGAGGTAAGGGAATAAACGCGCCCGCAAATTAAGCAGGTCATTTCGTATTCGGTGCGATGCCACATGTTTAAACACCTGCGCTCTCGTCTAGGCGTTCCATGATTTCCTTGGCGATTGGGTAATACGCATCTAATCCCCACCCGTTGCAAAGTTGGGCAATGAGTAGCGTTCCAACGCTGGCGGTGTAATCGCTTGGGCGTTGCTTCATGGCTTCCGCGATTTTATTCTCCACAAATTCCTCAATAAAGAGGGCGAGTTGGTAGGTGTCGTTGTTTAAACGCATCGCCTTGTTTCTGATTTCTTCATAGGCTGAGCCTGTGTTATCTAATACGAGCAGCAAGTCACGAGCGAATTGCTGGCGTGCGGTTGGTTCTGTGTTCATGGTTTCCAGTCCGTTTCTGTTTAAACGCAACGGTATTTCCGTGGCGTTCGTGCCTGCCGTGGGGATTGCACCCACGCTTAGCCCACTAGGGGCAGGCTGCCCGCGCTTACCCGTTTAGACGGGCTGCGCGACCCTTGAGCCAGTCCCCCGTGCTGGCGTTGAGGTGATTGCCTGACACGAGCGTGTCAATGAGTAGGGCAGAATTCTCAACGCTTGGCGCGGTTGGGTTGCTCCATGGGTTGAGGTGTTCTTGGGTTGTTAAATCCACGCCCTGCACGCTGGCTTGGATTAAACCCGCGATGAACTGGCTCCATGCGATTGCCTTTACACCGTTAAGCGTGCCTTGGTGTAGGCGGATTTCAACGGTGCCATGGCGGTGCATTGCCTCAAGATTGAGCGAGGTGTAGCGGTCACCGTTAAACGCGCCCATGTTGTCGCCTAGCGTGAAAGAGGCTTGGCTTTCTGCATAGGTACGGGTGAGGATTCTGCAATAGCGGTTGTTTAAACGGCTAGGCGCAACAAGCGCTGCGATTGCGGAGTGCATGGCGTAATAGTTGAGGATAAAACGGGCGAGATTCTCCGCGTTACGGCTAACGGGCGCTCCCATGCCTGCATCAAAAGCGTTTAAACCGATGTGGACATGAAAGCCCGTGGCACGGTCAACCCGTGCGCCTGCATTTTTGAGTGCCTTGGTGACTTTATGAGCCTCGTTTAAACGGGCAGGGTTGAGAATTGGGCTAACAACCTCCGCACCGTTGGACACGCTGCCGTCATAAACTGCTTTCCAGTTGTTGTCGGTTTCATGGTAAGCGCGTGGCAGATTGCAGACAATTCCCGCAGCGTTTAAACGCTCCGCAGCGCGTTGTGGCGAGATTCCTTGAACCTCAAACTCCATGCCAAAAGTAGTCATGATTAGCGAGCCTCTCTCATTGGTTGGTTGCATGCAGGGCAAATTGGGCTGCCGTAGGTGATAAGGGTTGAGCGAGAGATTCTTGCGATGTAACCGTCAACCTCGCATAGAACTTTTTTCAAGCGGGTTGTCTGCTTGGTTGCAGTTGGTGTTGCTGCTTGTCGTGCCATTTTCTTGCCTCCAGTCATTGGGCGCCGTGTGCGCCGTTGAGAGAATTTTGGCAGAAAGTTTAAACAATTACAAGCACCCAAAAAAGCAGTATAAAACACTGGTTTTTTGAGTGTTTTGCCGTTTCTTGATTCTCACGGTTTACCGATGCAGCAGGCTCAACGGCTGCCAGTTTTGATAAGTTACTTTTGAGTAACATGCAAAAAAGCAGTGTAAAACAATGGTTTTATGCGATTTGGTAAAACGCGGTTGTGAGATTTTCCCGTGTTTTATTGAGTTTTTTGCTTGTTACTGGTGAGTAACTTATCGGGCGCTGCTTGTGCATTTGGTTGAACTTTCAACTATTTGCGATTGTGCGCACAATGCTTGAGTGTTTAAACGGTGCAGGCTGCGGGGCGCGGGCGATAGATACACGCGCAAGATTGTGGGAGTAAAAGCCAGCACGCCTGCTAGCAGTGCAGCCAAGCCAAGCAATGCAGCGCCAAGCAGTGCCGTGCAGTGTTGCAAGTAGCAGTGCGAGGTGCTATCAACACCCCAGGGTTTTTAAAAGCAGCGCGTGTATGTGTATGTGTATCTACATACACAACTTTGCTAGTCCTCGCCCCCCATAAATGTGGCTCTGACCTGCACTTTTAAGCATTTACTCTATAGTGTGGCGTAAATCACACACCCAAAAGTGTCCGACAAGGACCTTTTGGACACCTATAGTATTAGTGAGGAGGCGAAATTATCGGAGCCTCCGAACACTAACTGCGACCCTATGGGTCGCCCCTAGTAGAAGCCCTAACCTTCGGCTTCGTTTGGACTACGCCTTCGGTTAGGAGTTTAGCCCCAAGACTCCAAATACCCCGTCTTGGGAGATGCTATGGAAAGAAAACGAACTACCTCTGCTTCACATCAAAGTGATGCTATCAAGAAGCAAGTTATAGATTTTTTAATGCAGGGCTACTCTGTCCAACGAGCCATGGATGCCGTTGGGCGAAGTGTCAAGACTTATGAGTACTACCGAAAGGTAGATGCTGAGTTTGCCACTGCTGTGGACAAAGTGAGAAGCATGACCGCTCGTGGAGAGATTGGGTCTGCTAGAGGGGAAGTACCACCCTTCCCCGAATTCTCAGAGAAATACCTAGGCACTCAAGTGTTTACACACCAACGCCATTGGATAGATTTATTAGAGGGTAGAGAACCTTCCGATGTACACCCCGCCATAACCTACGAGGTAGGCGCACCCGACTTACTGATTGTCAATACCCCACCAGAACACGCAAAGTCTACGACCATTACGGTCAACTATGCTGTCTATCGGATTTGCCAGAACCCTAATATCAGAATCATGATTGTGTCCAAGACACAGGCTATGGCGCAAAAGTTCCTGCTCTCCATAAAGAACAGACTAACGCATCCTAAGTATCAGGACCTACAACTCACCTTTGGACCTCCAGGTGGCTTTGAAAAGAATTCTGATTCGTGGAAGCAGGACTTAATTTACCTCTCCTCAGAGGCTCGTGACTCAGGCGAAAAGGACCCTACAGTTCAGGCTATAGGTATCCGTGGTCATATCTACGGCGCTCGTGCTGACTTAATCATCATGGATGACTGTGTAGATAACACCAACGCCCATGAGTACGAAAAGCAGATTGACTGGATTCAGTCTGAAGTCATGTCCCGTATTGATGAGGATGGGGGCAAACTGCTTCTCATAGGAACCCGCTTGCGACCAAAGGACTTGTACTCCGAGTTGCGCGACCCTATGCGATACCCAGATGAAACTTCCCCTTGGACTTACTTCGCACAACCTGCCGTTTTAGAATTTGATGAGGACCCTGAAAAATGGGTAACCCTCTGGGCTAAGACCAACATGGCACCTGTATCAGGTAAAGGCGTACCCGACAAAGACGGGCTATACCGCAAATGGGATGGACACGCACTTCTTAAAAAACGAAGCCGTCTATCTCCAAACCTATGGGCAATGGTCTACCAGCAACAGCAGGTACATGAAGATTCAGCATTTCCTTCTGATGCCATTAAAGGTGTTATTAACGGCGCTAGAAATGTCGGGCGTATACCTAAAGGCAAGGCTGGTGTTAGACACCAAGGCATGGATGGACTTATTGTGATTGCTGGTCTTGACCCTGCTGGCTCTGGTTACACAGCAGCCGTTTGTCTAGCAATAGACATTTCTACACAAAAGCGTTATCTACTAGATGTGTCCAACAAGGCTGGTATGAAGCCAGATGAAATCAGAGAACTGATTAAAGACTGGACTGACATCTACAAAATTTCTGAGTGGCGTATTGAGAAAAATGCTTTCCAAACGATGTTAACTCAGGACCGTGAGGTGCGGGAATACCTCTCGTCACGGGGTGCAACTTTACGAGAACATCATACGGGTCAAAACAAATGGGACACCAACTTCGGAGTTGCATCCCTGACGACACTATTCCATGGTTGGGAAGATGGCAATGCTTTGATTGAGTTCCCATCAACTCATGCCTCTGAAGGTATTAAGACTTTAATTGAACAACTTATCACTTGGTATCCAGATGCGCCTAAAGCGCAAAAGACAGATACCGTGATGGCTTTCTGGTTTGCAGAACTTGGATGCCGTGACCGTGTTGTTAATGCAAGAACCTATGCACGCACACATAGCAGCCTCAATATGTTCCACACTCCATACGATAAATCCAAGCAATACACCGTAACACTCAGCGACATCTATTAGAACAGGAGGTGGGTGTGTCACTTACGCTAGACGAAATCAAAGATAACTATGAGCGTTATCGCCAGTTATATTCTGACCGCGACACCCGCATGGAACAAGTACTTCTTGTTCGTAAGGGTCGCATGCGCGATGTATTCCCAGATTTGTTCCCAGACGGACCATTTGAGAATCCTATTGTTGCAAACATGGTGGATATTTCCGCTCGTGACTTATCAGAAGTTATAGCGCCACTACCCGCATTTAACTGTAATTCCCCATCTATGGTGTCTGACAAAGAACGCAAGAAGGCTGACAAACGAGAAGAAATCGTTAACGGCATTATTGACTTCTCAGACTTACAAACACAGATGTTTCCAGCAGCAGACCGTTATGTATCCTACGGATTCGTACCTGCTCAGGTTGAAGTTGATTTAGAAGCAAACATGCCACGCATCCGCTTTATGGATTCCTATGGATGCTACCCAATCATTGATAGATTCGGCAAAGTACACGGCATGTATCAGCGCATCAAGAAGCCTTTGGCTGAATTGATGAGCGCATACCCAGAGTATGCACATTTACTGTATGACAAAGACTCTACAGATTCAATGTTGGAGATTGTTCGCTATCATGACAAAGACCAAGATATTCTTTTTGTCCCTTCAAGAAACAATATCGTTATTGATAGAACGCCTAATCCGATTGGCGAGTGTCTTATTCGCGTTGTTAAGCGACCATCCTTGGATGGCGAAACGCGGGGTCAATTTGACGATGTTCTTGCAATTCAGGTTGCTAAGGCTCGCTATGCGCTTCTATCTCTTGAAGCAGCAACTAAAGCGGTTCAAGCACCACTTGTAGCCCCTCAAGATGTAAATGAGTTAGCCTTTGGACCAGATGCTGTTATTAGAACTGACCGACCTTCAGATGTTCGCAGATTGCCTATTGAGATACCAGCAGGTGCTTTTGCACAACAGCAGGTACTTGAAGGAGAACTGCGTTTAGGAAGTCGTTACCCAGAATCACGCACAGGAAACATTGATGCTTCTATCGTCACAGGTCGTGGCGTACAGGCACTTATGGGTGGATTTGATACACAAATCAAAACTGCACATGCAATGTTTGCTCGTGCTTTCGTTGAACTTATGAGCCTTGCGCTCAAGGTAGATGAAAAAGTTTTTGGCAGTATGGAAAAAGAGTTGCGTGGTACACGCAATGGAGTTCCATACGCAATTAAATACAAGCCAGCACGCGACATTGACGGTGACTACACTGTTGATGTTCAGTATGGTTTGATGGCAGGACTTGACCCTAACCGTGCTTTGGTCTTTGGTCTACAGGCTCGTGGAGATAAATTGATTTCCCGTGACTTCCTGCGCCGTCAAATGCCTTTCTCTTTCAATGCAACACAGGAAGAAGAAAAGGTTGATACAGAGGATTTGCGTGATGCAATGAAGCAAGCGATTGCTTCTTATGCACAGGCTATTCCTGCACTTGCTTCACAGGGACAAGACCCTTCAGACATTTTGTACAAGTTGTCTACAGTCATTAACGAACGCCAGAAAGGTGCATCCATTGAGAAGGCAGTATCTGATGCGTTTCAACCAGAGAATCCCCCACCTGGCGCGATGACCCCTGAAGCAGTAAGTCCCGACATGCTTGGGCAACCAGGTGCGGTCACTCCAGGTGAGGGGCAACTTCCTGAAGGCTTGAGCGCTACAGGTCGGATGATTGGTGTTGCTCCAGGACAAATCGCTCCTGGTGGTCGCCCAGATGTTCAGTCACTTTTAGCAAGTTTAACCCAAAGAGGTGAACCTAATCTTCAGGCTTCCCTCGTCAGACGACTACCAGTTGCGTAAGGGAGGTGACAAGGATGAAGAAGATTAAAGCAGGCAAGAAGCCAGCAAACCAAGGTTCAGCAGGAAAGCCAAACACAATGAAGCCACTTATGGCTAAGAAGGCTTCCTCAAAGGGTGGAAAGACATATTTCAGCAAGAACCCAACAGGAACACGCGGTTCACGCAGCAAGTAATTTAAAGACCTGAGTAAGTCCCAAAACTGCTCATTAAATTTTACAAGCGCTCATATAGCGAGAGGTAACAATGGCAATCAAAAAAGAAAATAACTTTCAAGTATCCGCAACAGGCGGTGCTGGAACCAATGGTCAACCTGCACGATTTGCTGCAGGCATTGATAATGCTCAAGATTTCTACGATGTGCAGACTGCTGCACCAATGTCGGGTGAGAATCCAGCCAATAAACCAACTGCAGGCATGCAGGGTGGTATGCCAAAGTTAAATATAAGCGGAATTGTTCCTCTTGATGCTCCTACACAGTACCCTGAAGAAGGCGTTGACACTGGTGGAGCGCTTGGACCCAACGCGGGTGAAGAAGTAATGGCAGCACCTGCTATGTTAAAAGCACAAAACAACCAAGATATTGCACAACTTGCTGCATATTTACCGTTTTACGCAAAGATTGCTGAGATGCCACAGGCATCTAACGCCATGCGTAACTGGTATCGCTATGTTCGCAGTCAGGTTGAGGGAACGCAGTGAGTTGGTTTGACAACTTAGGCAAGATGGCGAAGTCTGCTGTTGACTTCACAGGATTGCCAGGACTATTTAAAGATTTAGCAACTGCGGGAAGCAATGATGACCCGTGGTACATAGATGGAATTAACTTTGTTAAGAACACCGCAAAGGTAGCAACCACTCCAGTTCGCGCTGCAGTCGGCGGTTTACTTGCAGTTGGTGAAGCATCCTACGAATTGGGTGGCAAAGTACGCCGTAAAGGTGTTGAAACAATCCTTGACCAACCATTTATGTACAACAAGTTTAAGGCTCCAGGTGAATCTTACGCAGATTACACACTTCGTGTAGAGCGCGAGAAGGAAAACATCTCACTTGGTCAGGCAGCACTTTCAGTATTTTCTCCAGGTCGCACATCAGGAGATAAAAGCGGTTGGTTCCAGAACTGGACTGACAACAACCTAAAGTTTTTATCAGCAGGTTTTGATTTATTCAACCAAGAAGATAGAGATGCAGCCTTTAGCGACCAGTATCTAGGTAAGATTTTATCTGGTTTACCAGACTTAACAGCATCAACAATTATTGACCCACTGACCTTTACTGGTTTCTTGGGTAAAGGTGCAGTTATTGCAGCCAAGGCTCCAATGCTTGACCAAATTTCTGGTCGCACAGCCCGTGCAGTATTTGGCAAGTTCGCCATGACTGAATCAAGACTTGATGACATCCTTACAAAAGCCCTTGATGGTAAGGGTGAAGGATTAACAGACATTAACTTCCTTGCAAACAGCAATGCTCGTGAGCAGTATGAGTACTGGCGCAAGAAAAAGGTTACAAATCCTGATGCGATGGCATACCTCTTTGGTCGCGCACAGACAGAGCAAGATGTTGTAGACACTTTCCGTGCTGTTATGTACCGTGATACTCAGTCAATCTCTAAGATTGCATCTGAGAGTCCAGAAGCAGCACTTGTACTTGATGCAGCCAGCGATATTCCACACCCACATCGCCAGTTCTTAGAAGGTAAATCAGACGGAGATTTGATTACCTCTGTTGAATACAACAAAGCATCTGGTGATTACATTACTAAACTTACAGATGAGGCAAGTGATGCCTATGACCAAAGATTTGCAGAGGCTTTAGATACAGCCCGCACAGGTGGTCAATTAAAGTATGGATTTAGCCGTGGACCTTATGAAGGTAAGTTGGCTGAAAAGTCTAAGCGCAAAGCACAGGCTACATTTGCAGAAGCAGATAGCGTAACTTTCCAAAAGACAAGCCTTCACCCAATCGTTAAGGTAGTTAACTTCTTTACAAAAGAACTACCAAGTGGTGTATTTAATGTCAACGATGGCGACTCTTACATTGAGTTTAACGCTTTCTTGCGTGAGGCTAATGAACTTTCCGCAGGTCGTTTTGGCACAGTAGGTGCAGGATTTGCCGACAGATACCTTGCTGCTGTTTCACAAGGTGAGCGCAATGCAATTATCCAGCAGGCTGAAAAGGCTTCAATGGCTGCATTGTTCCCTAACTATGACCAGCAGACTATTGATAAGTTGTACGCAATCTTTGATTATCGCCGTGCATCACGCATCAAGCAGCACCGCGACCAAGGCTTTGTTTCTTATTTAGAGAACGGTCAAGTTGTACATGCTATTGCCCCAGTGCTACAGCGTGAATCAGCAAACACTGTAATTATTGCAGACCTTCGTAAACTGAAGTATGCGATTGACTCACACGAAAAGATTTTGCCAGGCTTGTTAGATGGCATACAGGTTGAGGATATTGTCCTTCGCTCCGAAAAGGGACTATCTGCCCTTGCTACTGTCAACGACATCTTTAAAACCTCTGTGCTTATGCGCCTTGGTTACACAGTCCGTAACATCACTGAGGCTCAACTATCTATGTTGGCAAAGGGTTTTGCCCTACCAGCAATGGCTGCAGCAGGTGGACAAGAGGCTGTAAAGCGTTTCTTTAATAACCGCAAGGTTGGCTTTAGCCGTTTAATTGACCAAGTAAATGTTAATGCTGGTCGCATAGACGATATACCAACATTGCAGTATGCATTTATGTCAGAGGTTGACAAACTACGCGCCATTGACATGAGCCGTAAGCAACTGGCTAAGGCTGTATCTGCACGAATTAGAGATTTAGAAAACGATAAATTTAAAGTAAGACTGACCGATAATGCAGTTGGTCCACTTACTGCTGAGGATGAAATCCGTACACTTCGTGGTGTACTTGCAGATTTAGATTCAGTTACTCTTTATCACGGCAGTACAGAAGCAGCGTTTAAACTAGATGAATCACGAGTTCTAGCAACCTCTGCTTCCCCTGCGATTGCTGCTCGTTACTCAACAGGGTTTACTACACACTCTGTAGAAAACTATTTAAAGACACCATCAGGTCGCCCAGGCAGAATTGGCGATGTAACGACTAGCCTTAAAAAGACACGCAGAACTCTTGCTGAGGCACAAAAGAATCTTGAAACAGCACAGAAAGAACTTCGCCGTTCAGGTCAAACACAGTGGGATGTAAACCTACTGCAACAGACTATTGACGAGCAGAAGGCTATTATCAAGCGTGCAGGTAGCGCAGAGCGTTCAGCAGAACGCCGTGCATCAACCCTTGATGATGCTGCTGATGACCTTTTAACTGATATGATTGCAGCAAAGAACGCTGGCAAAGAAGTTGAAATTCGTACTGCAGGTGGTTGGCGTAAAGTTGAATCACTTGATTGGAACCAAATTCGCATAGCCGAAGAAGGTTTGTTAAAGGTTGAACCAGAGTTATTCCGCCGTTCAGTATTCCGTGTCAAGGGTATAACAAACAAGCCAGTGCCAGTTCGTGTATATGGTGAGGCTTTGTACCTAACCAGATGGTCAGATGTTCCAGTAGACCTACGAGAGTCTGCCTTTGGTGGCAAGGCTGCAAACTTTAAAGCATGGGTACAGGGTAAAGGCTGGCAGAAGTCTGACGATGTTGTAACTCAGTACATGCGTGAAAAAGGTTTTGGTCGTGCAGTAGTACAAGATGATGACCTTGCAGGTGGCGTATCAAACATTGTATTGCCAGAGGCTGTAGCAGGTAAAGGTCGCAACCGTACAGTAGAACGCTCAATTACAGAAATGCAAGAGCGTGCTGCAGTTCAGGCTGCTGAAGATTTGCCAATGTTAGACCAGCCAATGGCTACAGCAAAGCAGCGCCGTCTTGCTCGCACTGCTGCTCGTAAGGCAATGCGCCGTCAAGAGGCACCAATATCTCCTTACTACACTAAGGAAAATGTGGATGCCATGATTAACAATGGCGTTGAAGATGCTGCTGAAAACTTGGCTCAACTTTACACAATGTCACATGCCTACCTAGATGATATTTCCAGTCGTTTAAACGCACGGATTACTCGTGCAGAATCAAACGCTATTAAGCAGCGTACTGGCTATGGCTACATGGACATTGAAGCAGGTGGCTACAACTACAATGTTCCAGAAGTATTCCAAGATGCTACATGGTTCATGGGTCGTACATCTGCAGAAGATACTTGGAACGCCCTCATTGGTACGCAAGAGATGGCGTTCTCAACAGGTATTGGCGCACGCACTGTAAGCCTTGTTAAAAACAATGACCCTCGCTATTTTGAGGCTTGGTCAAACATTTTGAACATGCACTTCCGTGACCCTGAATCAGGAATCATGGACCCAATCGTGCGCAGAATCCTTGACGGAGAAACAGACCAAGATATTCTTGCATGGCTTACTCGTAACAAAGAAGGTCGTTTGTATGCTAACGATACATACACTACACCTCGCCAAGCATTTGGTTTAACAGCCCTCAAGGGTGGAGAACTTGATGAGGACTTGCTAGAGAAGATTAACATTACTCGCGGTGCCGTTAAGTTATACATCCCTGATGAGGACACAGCACTATTTCTTAGCACTGCAAAGGCAGATGGTAAGCCACTATCTGGTGGAGAAGTACAGAACTATCTCCGCGAGCGCTTTGGCTCAAACCCAGAGAATTTGCCAGACATCAATGGACTTCTTGTTACCACAAGTAAAGAGTTCCGTGACCAAGAGCGCTTGATTGACACATTTAATCGCCGTGTTATGCGCTTCCTAGGCTCACTACCTGAAGATGTATTTGCCCGTCACCCATTGGTTAGGTCAACCTACAATCGTCAGATTAAGATTAACCTTGAGAACATTGCTGCTGCTAAAGGCACAGACAAATTAACTGCTGATGAGATTAACGGAGCAATCCGTGGTGCTAGAGAAGATGCACGCCGTACAGTAGAGCAGACACTGTTCACTATTGTGCGCCGTACCCGTGCTTCATCTAGCCAAACAATGCAGTTATTGTTCCCGTTCTACGCAGCCTATGAAAACACTATTAAGCGTTGGTCAGGTATTGTTGCTGAGAACCCACAGGCTGTAACCACTGCTGCTCGTACCATTGCACAACTTGTCAATGGTCAGTTAGTTGTAGACCAAGATGGTAACCGTGTTACAGATGCCAAGGACTTGGCTGGTGGCACATACGCTAACTTAGTTGTTCAGGTACCACAAGGCTTTATTGACTCACTGCCAAAGCAGTGGCGAGAGATTGCTAATAATGCTTTCAAGTCAGTCAATATTCCACTATCGTCATTAGATGTTATTACACAGGGTCAGCCTGGTAACCCAGGATTTGGTCCTTATGCAGTACTACCAACATACTTAATTCTGCGTAATCGCCCAGAGTTAGAAGAAGCATTTAGACCGTTCTTCCCTGCTGGTATGCCACAGTCTGCAACAGATTTATTTGCACCTGCTGCCTTCCGCCGTCTACGCTCCATGTGGTCACAGGATGAACTATATGTTCGTACCTTCAACCAAATGTTGCGCTATGAGGCGTATAACTTTAACTCAGGTCGCAGAAGTGATGAGCCTACGCTAGATGAAATTACGGATAAGACAAACAAGTTTTTTATGCTCCGTGCCTTCACATCACTAACAATGCCATTTGCTGTAAGCCCAGAGATGGACTTTTACCAGCAAACTTTCCGCCAGTTCCTTAACCAGTATGGTCCAGGAGAGGCAGAGGCTAAGTTCCTAGAGATGTACCCAGATTACTTTGAGGCTACTGTTAGCCTTTCTAAGTCACCTGGCAGCCTTGAGGCTAACATGGATACAGTCCGTAACCTCAAGAAGTTCCGTGGACTTATGGCAGAGGCTGAGGCTTCAGATAATCCAGAGTTGATTGGTTTCCTTGCTAATGACTTTGATGGTCAGTACACCTTTAGCCAAGCAGCGTATCAATGGCAGTATCGCCAAGGCGCATACCCTGGCTCTAAGAATACTTACCGTCAGAATCGCAGCCCTGAAGAATTACTACGCGATGCAAACATCAAGCGTGGTTGGACTCAGTTCAATTCACTTATGGGTCAAATCAATACCTACAAGATTCAAAACGGTATTGTTGCTGACAATGACAAGCGTATGGATGTTATCAATAATGCCAAGAGTCTTTGGGTCAAGATGCAAGCAGAGGAAAACTTTGACTGGTACTCAGAGTACATCTCCCCAGACCGTGGCAAGTATGAGCGCCGTGCGGTTGTATTGAAGAAGGCTTTGGCTGATAAAAAGTGGATGGCACAAAACGGTAATCGCCCAGTTATTAAGGCTGTGGCTACATACCTTGATTTGCGCGAACAGATGGCAGCAATACTAAAAGCACGCGATGCTGCAGGTGGTTCTGCAATGTTGTCTGCTAAGAAGAACGCTGACCTTGCTTATGTATTTGAGCAGGTTAGACAACAGTTAATTGCAGAAAGTCCAGAGTTTGAACAATTCCTTAATCGTTACTTTATCAATGACACGGTGGTGGTCTAATGGCAAAAGATGAAAAACCTAAAACACAGTCAGGAACTGCTGCTGGCACTGGTAAGAAAAAGGGCGAAATAGACTTAGCAGCACTTGTTGCTGCTGCTGCAGGTATGGGTGGAACTAACCAAGAAGGTCCTGCTTTTACAACTCAAGATGCTGCTGCCTATGTTCAGTCAATCTATCAACAGATTCTTGGTCGTAATGCCGTAGGCGCTGAGCGCACTAAGGCTATCAATATCTTTTTAAACCAAGGCGAAAAGACAGATGCTACTGCTCGTGCAGCAGCAGTTGAAGCCATGGTTCAGGAAACGCCAGAGTTCATTAAGCGACAAGAAAACTCATACCTTGATGCTATTTACAACGAGGTATTAAAAGATGTTGGAAGGGCTAAAGCATAATGGTGCAAAGAGGTGGTTTCAGAGGACCAGATAAAGAAACGCCAGAGCAAGCGCTTACACGCATTGGTCGTGCCATTTATCAGAACGAACAAATTATTAAAAGCGCCAAGCCAGGAAGTGCGCAGTTTAAAAAGGCTGAGGCTGCTCTTAAAGAACTTAGAAAACAATTTGATGCTGCAAATGCTGAGGTTAATAAGAAGCGTTCTGGTGCAAAAGTTGATGCTGCTAATAAAGCAAAGGCAAGAGCGCAAGAAGATTTAGACCGCGCTAATGCACTTGGCGATGAGGAAGCAGCACAAAAAGCCAGAGATAGAATTAAGAAGGCTGAAGAAGATATACTTGGTGCTGGAGATACAGGAACTGCAGATAAGGCAAAGGATACCGATGGTGATGGTGTTCCAGATATTACCGATAATCTGCCCCTTACTCCAAACAAAGACCAGAAAACTGGCACTGGTACAACCAAGCCAAAAGTAACTACAGCATCTACTGCTGGTGCAAAAGGCAGCGCAGGCGCTGGCACAGGCGATGGAGATAAAGGCGGTAATACTGCCGATGACAAACAACTTTGGATTTCTTATCTTCGTACAGTGTTTGACACTCTTGAGGATAAAAACCAAAAGGCTGAACTAGACCGCATTTTTGCTACCGCTAAAGCACAAAAGTGGGATGAGAAAACCTTTATGGAAAATCTCAAAAACACTGCTTGGTGGCAACAGACATTGCCAAGCCTTCGTCAGTTTCTTCTTGAGTCTAAAGACCCACGCAATGCTGGTATGTTTGCTGAAAAGGTCAAGAACAACATTGACTCAATTACATCAAAACTTGAGGCTTTGGGTATTGCCCGTACAAAGGTTGACCCTGTTACTGGCAAGATTATTGACAACACAGATTACATTAAAGGTGTTGCGCTTCAGGCTATTCAGAACAACTGGACTGATGACCAACTAGAAAACTGGTTAGCCACTAAGGGTGACTTCATCTTTACTGGTGGCGGAACCATCGGTTCATCTTATGACCGCGTTAATCAGATGGCTTACATGTATGGCATTGCTCTTGATGACAACATGAAGAAGGCTATTAACACTTCATTGCTTGACCCACTAGATGGCAGAGATGCACAGTACTGGGTAAATAGCGTTAAGCAAATGGCATACGATGCTCCACAGAATAAACCATTTGCTGAAGCACTCCGTGCGGGGCGTAGCCTTTATGAAGTAACAAGCAGTTACCGCAACCAAATGGCAAGTCTACTTGAAGTAGATAGCACAGCCATTACATGGGATGACCTAATGGGTAAAGTCCTTGATAAGGATTCTGGTAATGCTCGCACATTTGCAGATTTTACTAAGGCTCTAAAGCAAGACCCATTGTGGCAGTACACAAGAAATGCAAAGGAAACCTATAGCAGCATGGCACTTGACTTGGCTAAGATGTTTGGATTTGCGGGGTAATCATGGCATTAACTAGAGAAGAACGCATGGCTCAATTAAAGGCTGAACGCGAAAAGCGTATGGCTGATGCTGCTAAAGAGCGTGCTGCAAGCAACCCAATGCTTGACCCAACTAATCGCCCAGAGGCTCCTCCTGCTGATGGTCAATTTGTTTACTATTACTCATGGATTGGTGGAGCAGGTTCTGGTTCTTGGAAGTTATACAAAACTCCAGTAGATTCTCCAACGGCTGCCTCTGCAGAAAATCGCTCAACTGGTGGAAAAACAGGAGCAACCTTTGGTAGCGCCGTAGGTGCTAACACTGTTGGTCAAGGCACCACTGGAAATCCTATTATTCCACCTGGAAGCAATAACACAGGAAATGTATACAAAGGTTCAGGAACTACTGGCGACCCACTAACACTCAATGGTGTGCCATTTACTGGAACCTATGGAAATAGGCAGTATAGCAATGGCGTATTGGTAGTTTCTAACAATAACAATGGAAACGGCAACGGCGCTAACTATGCTGGTAGCGGAACACCTGGCGACCCTTTAACTTTAAATGGCAATCCGTTTAATGGCGTTCTTGGCGGTACTACATATATCAATGGTATTGCTCAATCTAAAGGTGACAGCACATCGCTAACCGCAACAGACATTGAAACTAAGGCTCGCCGTACAGCACAACAGGATTTTAAAGCAGCCCTTGGTGAACTAGGTTTAGCAGATTTGGCTGACGAAGTAGACCGTATGATTAAGTTAGATTATACAGTTTCCCAAATTAAGATGGAACTTCCTAAGAGTGAATCTTACAAGATGCGTTTTCCTGGCATGGAAACACTTAGAGCAGCAGGTAGAGCAATATCTGAGGCTACTTATATTTCCAATGAAAAGGGATACCTACAGACACTTCGTGCCTATGGCTTAGACACGGCAGTTCTTGGTAGCCGTACTGAACTTGGAAAGTACATTGCTAATGAAGTTTCTCCTCGTGAATTTGAGGAGCGTGTAAACATTGCTGCTACACGGGTTAAGGATAACCCAGATGTAACTGCAGCATTTAAGAGTTTCTATCCAGAGGTAGACCAAGGCGGAGTTATCGCTTATCTACTTAACCCAAGCAAGGGTATGGATATTATCAAGAAGCAAATCCGCATCTCCGAAATTGGTGCAGCATCTCAACTTGCAGGCTTTGGTCGTGACATTGTTGGTACCGACCAAGCAGCAGCGCTTATCTCAGCAGTTGGAGAAACTGGATACGGAGCGCTACGAGCAGAATTTATGAAGGCACGACAACTTGCTAATACACAACGCCGTCTAGCACAGATTGAGGGTCAGTCTTATTCAGACCTTGAAGCAATCGGTGCAGTCGTTGGCGATGACATAAATAAAGCACTTGCATCTGAGCGTAGAGCAGCCAGAGAAACTTCACGCTTCGGCGGTAGAGGTGGATTAACTGGCGCTTCACTAACCACGCAAGTAGGAATATAAGAATCCCCACCCTGACCGACCAGCCCAGGGGGGCGTATAAGTCTGGAAGCAATAGCCAAAGTAGTTTCCCCGAACTGCCTTGTGGATTGCGAATACAACTAGAAAAAGGGAGATAGGTAGATGGCTACCAATTATGAATACGATGACGAAGATGACGACACCACAACTGATGTTGTCGGACAACTCCGCAAAGTAAACCGTGCGCTAGAAAAGCGTGCGAAAGAACTAGAACAGGAGTTGAGCGGTCTGAAAACTCAGACTCGTCAGCGTACTGTCAAGGATGTACTACAGGCTAAGGGATTAAACCCAAAGATTGCTGCATTTATCCCACAAGATATTGATTCTTCTGAAGAATCTATTACACAGTGGGTAAATGAATACGGCGATGTATTTGGAATCCAAACTCCATCTGAGGAAAAGCCTGCACAAAAGAATCCAGAAGTTGCGGCACAAGCAAGAATCAACAATCTCGTAGCAACTGGCACTGCGCCAGATGTTGATGAAGATGCGTTTGCAAAGATTGCAGGAGCCAAAACTCGTGAGGATTTAGACGCACTCCTTGGATTGCAATAAACAACCCATACATCAACCAATCACCAGGAGGTGAACCTACATGGCATATACAGACACCTCGGCGCTCGCTGGTCTAGTCAAGACAGCGTATGACCGTTATGTTGAATTTGCCCTCCGCGCTCAGCCGATGATTCGTGCTGTTGCGGATAAGAAGCCTGTACAACAGGCTATGCCAGGCAACTCCGTTGTATTCTCACTTTACAACGACTTGGCAGCAGCAACTTCTACTCTCTCTGAAACTACAGATGTAGATGCAGTTGCTTTGAACAATGTTGATACAGTTTCAGTAACTCTAAACGAGTACGGAAATGCATCACTTGTTACCCGTAAACTACAGTTGTTCTCACTATCAGATGTTGACCCTGCTGTTGCAGACATCATCGCTTACAACATGGCAGACTCACTAGACACAGTGGCACAAAATGTCCTTGTCCAGGGTACAAATGTTATCTACGGTGGAACACGCACATCAACCGCAACAATCACAGCATCAGACACTATTGATTCTGCTGACCTTCGCAAGGCTGTTGCTAAACTCCGCTCAAACAAGGCTGTTCCACGCGCTGGAAGCCTTTACTGGGTCGGTATTCACCCAGAAGTATCACACGACCTCCGTGCCGAAACAGGCTCTGTTGGCTGGCGTGAATCTCACCTACATACCGATGCATCACTTGGCAACTTGTTTGCTGGTTCCATCGGAACTTATGAAGGTGCTTTCTACATTGAAAACCCACGCATGTACTCTGCTAAGTCAGGTGCTGACCAGACCGCTCTTGCAACCACAACAGTAACTGTTGCTGGTGTATCAGCAGGCTTCACCTTCGGTGTTGCTTCTTCTGCAGTCATTGCAACTCGTGCAGAGGTAGGCGACAAGATTGCTGGAACTGGTATCGCTTCAGGTGCCAAGATTACTGCAATCTCAACTTCAGGTTCAACAACAACTTTCACTGTTGACACCGCTAACACTGGTGCAGTTTCTGCAACTACTGTTGTAACTGTAACTCCTGTAACTCGCGTATTCTCAACAATCCTCTGCGGTAAGCAGGCATTGGCTGAGGCAGTATCACAGGAGCCAAATGTTGTTATCGGTCCAGTCACTGATAAGTTGATGCGTTTCCGCCCAATCGGTTGGTACGGTGTTCTCGGATGGAGCATCTACCGCAATGAGGCGCTATACCGCATTGAAACTGGTTCTTCAATCGCTGCTCTGTAGTTGATTGACTCTGAGGGGCAGGCATATTTGAAAAGTCTGCCCCTTCGGGGTGAGTCCATTAGGAGGCTTAATGTCAATGTATTACTTCACTACCCCTACGGTAGATGAAACTCCAGCAGGAGATAACATCCTCTTTGCTCGCTACAAGATAGCCCGTGGTATCTCAGTCTTGCGTTTAAACGGTGTGTATTCCTCATACAGATACCCAAGTCAGATTCTGACAAACACTGCCGAGGAGTATTACCCAGGCGGTACCTCAACTCTGATTACACAACAGACAGCCGATGCGCTAACAGCGCAAGGCTACGGAGAGTACATAACACCAGCATGAACCTACATCAAAAACAAACCCATCCAGAGTTTGTTGAGGGTTGCTTTGGTTGCAAGTTAGGAACTCTTGTAATGAATACAGGAGATGCTAACTCTAATCTAAAGGTATCCTCAAAGAAATGGGATAAAGAATTACAGGCATATAGAGATGCCCGCGCTCAGGGCATACAGCCAGCAGGAACCAGCATGAAGAAGGTTCAAGAAGCAGTACGAATTTCAAATGAAACAGGCAAGGCGTTCGGAGCATAGGGAGGAATCATGGCTGCTCGCAAACCACCAAGAAAAAAACAACCAGTAAAGCGTGTGCGCACAGTCAAGGATGAGTCGTATACAGAACTGGAAATGTACTGTATTTGGCTCAATGAGTACTACCACGCCTTGCTCAAGTCAGGCTTTAAATCTGATGTAGCCATGGCTTTTGTAATAGATAAAGACTCTTATCCAAGTTGGGTGTCATACAAGTCACCTTCTGAGGATGAGATTAAGCGGATGCTGGAGGAAGATGATGACGATTGAACCCATTGTTCCAGAGCCGTTGTGGGGACTGCCCTCTCCCACTATTGAAGATGAGGACATCTACGAAGATGAGGATGAAGAATAATGTGCATTGAGTGCAACTGCTTCGGAACTGTCACACCTTACGGTGTTGGTGGCAGAACCCCTACAGAACTACCAAAGGCTCCTAATGTAGCCATTTACAACAAACCAATTATCCGTATTGGCGAAACCCCTATGTACAAGATGGAAGAAAACGACATGGAGGATTACGACTAATGAAGAAAAAAGCAGCAGCCAAGAAAGTTGGCAAAGTAATGGGCGAATACAAGCGCGGAACTCTCAAGTCAAGCGCTGGCTCAAAAGTAACCTCTAAGAAGCAAGCCGTTGCTATCGCTATGAGCGAGGCAGGCATGGCTAAGAAAAAGGCTGCTAAGCGTGGCGGAAAAAAGAAGTAAGCGCGACCCTCGCCTAGCGAGGGCTGGCGTATCTGGTTTTAATAAACCAAAGCGCACACCAAGCCACCCAACTAAATCACATGTGGTGGTAGCAAAAGAAGGTAGCCAAGTAAAGACCATTCGTTTTGGTCAACAAGGTGTAACAGGCGATAGACAGCCCACAAAGCGACAGAAATCATTTAAAGCCCGTCATGCAAAGAACATTGCTAAAGGCAAGATGAGTGCAGCGTATTGGGCAGACAAGGTGAAGTGGTGAAAGGTAAAGCATTTTGGGACAAGAAGAATCCAAAGCAGAAATCTACAAAACTTACTTCTGCACAGAAGGCTGCTGCCAAGGCTCGTGCAAAGGCTGCGGGTCGGAAGTATCCGAACCTAGTAGATAACGCAGCAGTGGCTCGCAAGGCTAAGAAGAAAGGCAAGTAATGGCAACAGGAGCAGCAGGAAGCACACTTACGGGTGAACTTAACCGTCTAGCCAATGGCGGTACATATCCCATTTATACGGTCTATGAGGCACCACAGGGTGCTGCTAATGCATGGGCTGGAACTACTGGCAAAGGACTCATTGCTGCCCTCAATTACAAGGCTAGTTCTACACGCCAACCAAATGACTACAAAGGTTTAAACGCCATCTGCAATGAACTTGCTGGCACCTCTGGATTATCAGCCGTGGTTGCATTAAGGAGCATTGACCTATGAGTACTTTCGGACAACTAGCAGACCGTGTTGAGGCTGTATTGCATGGCTATACAGAGAACACAGAGCCTGCTACTTGGCTAGTTAGCAACGCTACTAGCACAGCAACAACCCTAAGCGTTTATGATGCTTCGGTTATTGGGCGTGGTTATGTACAGATTGACGATGAAATTGTATTCGTTAACTCTACAGACAATGTAGCCAATACTCTAAACCTTGCTCCATGGGGTAGAGCGCAGCGTGGCACAACTGCTGCTGCTCACACAAGCAATGCCAAAGTAACAATGGCACCACTGTTCCCACGGCAAGAGATTAAGAACGCCATAAACGACACCATCAATGCTATGTACCCAAGCATCTTTGCCGTAGGTACCTATGACTTTGATTATGTAGCAGCACAGTATTCTTATGAGATTCCTGCTGCAGTACAAAATGTTTTATCTGTAACTTACTCAACAGTAGGTCCATCCAAAGAGTGGTTCCCATCTCGTGCATGGCAACTAGACAGAGTTGCAGACTCAGATGCCTTTGCTACCACAAAGAGCCTATCTATCTATTCAGAGATTGTTCCTGGACAAACCGTGCATGTGTCATACAGCAAGCGCCCAACAGCACTTGTTAATGATGCTGATGTTTATGAAACAGTAACAGGCTTCCCATCTTATTCGGAGGATGTTGCCATCTATGGCGCAGCCTTCCGCATGATTTCGTTCTTGGACCCTTCACGCCTTGGTCCTCAGTCTGCAGCAGCAGACATCCTTGATGGCGTGCGCCCAAATGGTTCAGGGCAGAACGCAGCCAGATTCTTGTACAACATTTATCAGCAGCGTTTAAACGAAGTGGCGAATAACCAACGCCGTCAACATCCAATCCGTTCGCACTATCAGAGATAAGGTAGAAAATGGCAGCAGGCGACCCAGGCTCACCAGCGCGGTACTACTCCTCAACCGCAGTAGAAACCTCGCTCCAAGCATCTATCCCCGCACAGTCGCAGGGGCAGTCATACACATCATTTATTGTCGCATCCATTAGCGGATTTCCGACATCATTTCCGTATACGCTCATCGTTGACCCTGACACTTCTAAAGAAGAAGTCATTACAGTCACAAGCGGTACAAGCACAACTCTTACTGTAACTCGTGGCTCTGACAATACACAGGCTGTAGCCCACTCTGCTGGTGCGGTGGTTCGCCATGGTGTATCTGGTCGTGACTTCCGTGAATCAGAAAACCACATTGCTGCTCGTGGCTATGACATTGATGAAGCAATCTTAGTTGCTGCTAACCAAACACATGTTCACGGTATTGCTACTGGTGATGGTGTTATCGTTGGTACTACCAAGGCTCAGACTCTTACCAATAAGGTTTACTCAAGCGGTACTGTAACTGGTGCATTTACTGCAACCAGTGCAACATTTACTGGCGGTACATTTACATCAGCCACAGTAACAAGTTCAACAGTTACTTCATCTACGATTGTATCAAGCACATTGACTGGTTCATTCACAGCATCTGCTGCTACTTTCGTAAGCCCAACCATCTCTGGCTCACCAGTTATTACTGGTCTATCCAGTGTTGGCATGACAACCTCATCGGCTGTTCCAAAGATTTATGTAGACACTATTTTTGAAGATGCAACACAGGCTTCAATCTCTGCTGCATCTGCTGCAGCCAGTGCTACTGCTGCTGCAACAAGTGCTACATCTGCAGCAAACAGCGCTACAGCATCTGCTAATAGCGCTACTGCCTCAGCAACAAGTGCATCGGCTGCTGCAACTAGCGCAACCTCTGCTGCTGCCTCAGCCACGGCTGCTGCTACCAGCGCTACAAGCGCTGCTGCAAGCGCCACTGCTGCAGCCACATCAGCAACCAGCGCTGCTGCTTCTGCAACTGCTGCTGCAGCCTCTGTAGCAACCATTGCAAGTTATGCAACCAGTGCTGCTAACAGTGCAACGGCTGCTGCTTCAAGTGAAGCAAACGCTGCTAACTCAGCAACTGCTGCAGCAACCTCAGCCACAAGCGCAGCCAACAGTGCAACAGCCTCAGCCAATAGCGCTAGTGCTGCTGCTACCTCTGCAACAAGTGCAGCAAACTCTGCCAGTGCTGCAGCGACAAGCGCAACAAGTGCTTCTAACTCAGCAAGTGCTGCTGCTACATCAGCAACTAATGCAGCCACTTCTGCTACCTCAGCAGCCAATAGTGCAACCGCAGCAGCAACATCTGCTGCTAGTGCTGCAACTTCTGCGACAAGTGCTGAAACTGCATGGGACTCATTTGATGACCGCTACCTTGGTCCAAAGTCAACACCACCAACAGTAGACAATGATGGCAACCCACTTACCGCAGGTGTTATCTATTACAACACCACAGATGGCAACATGTATGTCTGGAACAGTGGCACATCATCGTGGCAAGTCTTTACATCTACTGGAGATATAACCGCAGTTGTTGCGGGCAATGGACTCCAAGGTGGAGGCACATCAGGCAGCGTAACTCTTGGACTTGATACAAACGCCAAGGGCGATTTAATTGTTGGAACAGGTGCAGATAGTTCTGCAATTCTTACAGTCGCATCAACCAATGGTTATCTGCTATCTGTAGCAAGTGCAACTGCTACTGGACTTGAGTGGATTGCTGCACCATCAGGTGGAAGCCAAGTCAAGATTGATGGCGGTGCGCCTGCTACTTACGATTATATTGACTTTACTGGTATGGGAACCAGCACAGCAACTACTGGAACTGTGATTGTTTCTCCTATTACAGTTACCGATGCTGACCCTGGAAAGAGAGTCTATGTCGGTACAACAACTCCAACCTCACCTACAACTGGCGATGTATGGATTGATGAATCAGGTTCTGAAGTAGACCTCACTACTATGGTAATAATGGGAGCATACTAATATGGCAGTTAAAAGATATAACGGTTCCTCTTGGGATACCGTTGCTGGACTTGGCACTCAAGGTCAAGCAGCAACATCATCTACTATTACTACTTGGGTAAAGACTGCATCAGGTGGTGAAACATCTCTCTCTGGTAATGATGATAACAGCCAAGCACTTTCCTACACTGTAGGTCAGGAGTTGCTATTCATTAACGGTGTGCTACAGAAGCGTGGCGTGGACTACACCGCTACCACTGGTACAACCATTACTGGACTAAGCGCTCTTACCGCTAACGACATTGCTACTGTATGGACAGTCAACGCCTTTAGCGTAACCAATGCTATTAGTAATACTTTGGTAGATGCTAAAGGTGACTTGGTTACTGCTACTAGTGCAGATGTGCCAGCCCGCCTTGCCGTAGGTGCTAATAATACAGTTCTTACTGCTGACTCCAGTACTGCCACAGGATTAAAGTGGGCTACTTCTGGAGCAGGAAATTTAGCACAGATTGCTACTGGCACTTTATCTGGCGCTTCAGTAACAATTTCAGGTCTTAGTTCATATTCTGAATTATTATTAGTTATGTATGATTATACTAATTCAACTGCTAACGGGTATCCATTTGTAAGAATAAATAATAATAATACTTCTAACTATAAGACTTATCAAATTTACTACGATGCTACTTCGTGGCAACCTTACTATTCAAATCTAGATAATATTTATTTATCTACTGACCCAATAGATAGAACTGTTAATGCACAAATATCAGCATTAAAGTTAACAAATTGCAAAACTACTGGTTTTACTGATTGGGATTTAATTAACCGCAGTTACACTGGAACTAATAGAGCATTTTTACAAAAAGGCGTATTTGCTGTTAGTGAAGCCGTATCAAGTTTAGTTTTACTAAATGGTGGCGGAAACTGGTCTGCTGGAACTTACATACTATGGGGTGCATAAAATGTTTAGAATAGAGCATAATGTTGAAACTGGCGAAGTAATTGAAATTGAATTATCGCCTGAAGAAGTAAGTGAATTTGAAAAAGTTTATGCTGATAGTGTTGCCCAGGAGCAAATTAAAAAAGCAGAACTAGAAGCAAAACAAACTGCACGCCAAGCCCTGCTTGACAAACTAGGCATTACAGAAGATGAAGCACGACTACTCCTTGGAGGTAACTAATGACACGAAGTAGAGATGTAGCAGATACACAAGATAACTCTGGTGGTGCGGTTGCTCCTGTAGTTGCTGGTAAAAATGTAGTCATCAATGGCGCATTTGACATTTGGCAGCGCGGAACCTCACTTACTCCTACAACTGGCGCAAACTATACGGCTGATAGATGGGTTTCTTTACGAGCGGTTACTGGTTACACAATTTCACGCCAGACAACAAGCGATACAACCAACTTGCCATTTATTCAATATTGCGCTAGAGTGCAAAGAACTAGTGGAAATACGGCAACTGATATTATTTATTTTAACAGTTCAATAGAAACTGCTAATACAATTCCCTATGCTGGTCGCACCATTACTATGTCTTTTTACGCAAGAGCAGGTGCTAACTTTTCAGCATCTGGCAATTTACTAAGCGCAGAACTATATACGGGAACTGGAACAGACCAACAGGTAAATGTTGGATATACAGGCGTTGCTGCTCCTATTTCAACAAGCATGGTTCTCACTACGACTTGGCAAAGATTTTCGGCAAGCGTAACTTTGAATGGCAATGTAACGGAGTTTGCTCCTTACTTCCGCTACACACCTACTGGCACAGCAGGGGCTAATGACTACTTTGAAATCACTGGTGTCCAACTAGAGATTGGCTCAGTAGCCACACCATTTAGTCGTGCTGGCGGAACTTTGCAGGGTGAACTTGCTGCGTGCACTAGATATTTCAAGAGAAACTATATCAACGATGGTGTTTCTGGTTTTTGCGATAGCACTACAAAAGCCTTATACGCATATAGTTATCCAGATATGAGAGTTGCTCCAACGCTATCGGTAACGGCGGGAGATTTTAGAGTCCGATATTCTGGAGCAAGCGTAGCCACAGCAACAGCATTTACGCTGGATTCAGCAACAACGACAAATGCAAGATTTGATGTGACGGTTGCATCAGGTTTAACCGCAGGGCAAGGTGTTATTATGAATGGAAATGGTTCCAATAAATACTTTGATTTAAGTTCGGAGTTATAATGTATAAAGAATACACAACAGAATCTGGCAACAAATATGTTGAAAGAACTAATGCAGACGGGTCATTAAGTTTTATTCCTAACGACCCTGCTAACTCAGACTATCAACGCTACCTGCGTTGGCTAGAAAACCCTAACTCACAGGAAGGTATGTAGTAACTAATGGCTACAGTAAGTAAAGTACTCGCTCGTACAGCAGCAGCAACTACAAGCACAACCCTATACACAACCCCGTCAGGCAGCACTGCTGTCGTGACTAACATTGTTATCTGTAATCCGACTACGGCTGCAGTAACTGCATCAATGACTATCAATAGCATTGACCTACTAGGTAGCGTATCTATCGCTGCCAATACTTCTGCCTTCTTTGACCTAAAGCAGGTAGTACCAGCAACACAGATAATCGCTGGAAGCGCCTCATCTACATCGGTTGACTTCCACATTAGCGGAGTGGAGATAGCGTAACTATGGGTATCTCAGTATTTCCTGCAGCAAGCGCTGCAGCATTAACACAAAAAGTTGTTGAATTTACTACTACTGGAACTTGGACTGCTCCTGCAAATGTAACAACCGTTGAGTGTTTACTTGTTGCTGGCGGTGGAGGCGGCGGTGGCAAAGCCAGTGGTGTTATTTATGGCGCAGGTGGTGGAGGAGGAGGCGCAGTATTAAACAGAAGTCTTACAGTAACTCCTGGAACTTCATATACCGTAACTATTGGCGGTGGCGGAAATGGTGGCGCTGCAGGTAACAATCCTGGTTCTAATGGCTCTAATTCAACTTTTGGTTCTTTGCTCACAGCAGAAGGCGGTGGCGGTGGAGGAAATGAAGGTGCTTCTGGATTAGCAGGTGGATGCGGTGGTGGTGGCGGTGCTTCAAATGGAGGTCACGGCGGCGGTGGTGGTGGTGCAGGACAAACCTGTGTTACACCAACAGATAACTACAACAGACCAGCAAATATATTAGGTGGCAAAGGAACACAGGGTGGTGCTGGCGGAAATGCGTTTAATACCAATGGGTCTACCGCTAGTTCTGGTGGTGTTGGATTTAATGGATTTGGTGGCGGCGGGGGTGCT
>JACCDG010180428.1_pt1 | contig 34388 bp, 41 predicted proteins | sample 7442471 | NCBI WGS metagenome assembly JACCDG01 (sample SAMN15323444, study PRJNA562643) | freshwater metagenome | isolation source: river surface water | place: USA:Blue River Watershed | collected 2017-08-17 | reverse complement strand
TCCGTCCGAAGGTTATTGAGGAGTTCAAAGTATCGTTTGGGGCTGACCCCGAGGATGAAGAGCGAGGAAACTATTCCGGCGGCAAGAAGGTTGACCTTGTACTTATTGAAGACAAGGCTGCTGGCATCTCCCTGATCCAAGACTTACAGAGGGCGCACTTGCCGGTCAGGGCGTACAACCCCGGACGGGCGGACAAGATCCAGCGGCTGTCGATTGTGGCGAACATCATCGCCCACAAGCGGGTGTGGATACCTGAGAGCACGCAACGGAAGGGATACGTCAGGGACTGGGCTGAGGGTTTTGTGAGCCAGATCTGCAGCTTCCCTGAGTCTACGCACGATGACTTTGTAGATAGTTGCACGCAGGCGCTACGGTACCTGAGGGATGCGGGTTTCCTTGACATTGACCCACGCCTTGAGGAAGATCGGGAAGTTGAATACTACGGGCGCAAGAAGGGTAATCCTTACGCGATCTGATATGGCAGACGAAAAGAAAGTTAGCGGTAAGACAAGGGCTGGCACTACCGCTAAGCCGTTCCCGTGGGAAGAGGCTATCGGTGAGCAATACGAGCGCACCAAATCGCGCCTGAAGGGTTTGGCGACCGAGCCTGAAGCGGAACTGCAGCGCATCCTTGAGCAGTACCTGCCGAAGAAGAGCGACTCCCGTGAAGAGCGGATGCAGAAGCTCGAAGACTTGGCGATGGGCTTTGCTGGCACGACGATTGGTAAGGTCGGTAACGTGCGCGTTAAGTCAACGGTCAAAGACCCGCTGCGCATGGCATTCCCCGGTATCTATCAGCGGCCTGATGTCATTGCTGCGGAGGCTGCGAGTCGCGTGGCACCGGAGAGCCCGAATCTCAAAGCCTTATTCGGCGTGACGCGAGATGACTTATACGAGATGGGTAAGGGTCGCCAAGGCAACCTGCCGGGTACGCTGCCCGGAGCGGCGGCAAAGCCAAGGGGCTCCGAGGCTGCAGCTCGAATCATGTTGCCAAAGAATGAGCAACGCATCATTGACACTCTTGCTGAGGCTGAGAAATACCCTGAGCTCGTCCGAGGCATGGATCCTTGGTACGTCATGGATCCACTGTTCCAGCGGATGGAAAAGCTGTTAGGGCGTGAGCGTGCGATTGAGGAATACACAAAGCTCAATACCTTGATGGGTATGGCCTCCCCCGGCACTGAAGTCCTGACTGAGATACCCCGAGGTACTGCGGCCTACTACCTGCAGAAGCAGGGGCGATTCCCTGACTTTTTTGAATACGCTGGAGTGCCTGCGGCAAAGAGGGGTGCCAATTTCCCTGCCGACATCAAGAATGTGCCGGGGCACATGTACCACACAACATCGCAAGCGCTTCCAATGCAACGATATTTGGAGGCTGGCGAAATGCAAATGGACTCGCCGAAGGTTCCGATGTATATCGAAGCGTCTGGCGTTCCGGCGACTGGCTTTCAGACTGCGACGCCAGTAGGCGATGCGCACTGGAGTCGAGCTGTAGGCTTGGCTGACACTCGGGGCACCGCTACCCGAAAGGGCAAAGAAGTGGTGCCGGGGGCAAGCGTCACCAATCCTGAGATGGTAATGCTGGCTCCTTGGTGGCGAGAGAGTATTGCGAACCCACTAGGTTTGGAGTCGGTGCCAGCACAGGCTAGGGCGTGGGGAACCTTCTCTGGTCAAACAGGTGTGACGACTCCGATTGGAGCGCCGAAGCTCGAACTGATTGCCGACAAAATTGCAGAGACGGCAAGACGCCTTGGTGTCTCGCTTGAAAAAGCTAGAGACCTTGTTCTGACTGGCGAGACATACGCAGGCAAGAAACAAGGCGGAGCAGTGGGTATGGCTCAGGGTGGCTTAGCTCAATACGGCCTGCGTCACAGCGGCGAGGGTGTGAAGGGCAAAGGCTACTTCGGCCTAATGGCTGGGCGCGATGGCACGGTAACCGAGCTGTCCGCTGAAGACGAGTCTGGCGAGTTCCCATTGGTGGTGCCGACGCTGACCGCTGAAGAGCTCGACCGCTTGCTGGCTGGTGGAGAGCCGACTCCAGAAATGCTAGACAAGGCGAGTTCGTGGGCGGCTACCCGCAGGAAGCGCGGCGAGAGCCCGTTCGCGTCACCGACTGAGTTGCGTATGCCCAGACCTAAAGCCGAAGGTGGCTCTGTGAACCTGACCGACCTACCCGATGAAGTGAACCCCTCGAACTGGCGTGAGCACCTACAGAACAACGTGCTGGCTGATGCCCGTGCATTGCTGGGCGTAAAAGACGGTGGTGTGATCAACCTTGACGATCTGATTGAGCAGGCGCTGAAGAAGAAGGACGGTGGCGCGATAGACCTGAATGATCTGATTGATTGGACGCTGGCGAAGTCCGAGCACCGCAAGATGAAAGAAAAGAAAAAAGCGAACGGTGGCGGCGTATTTAACACTGATCCTGACATCACAGATTCTGGTCGGATCATTCCTGAGCATACAATTTAAAGGGAAGCATCATGCCTGAAATGCCTATCGACCCTGAGTTTGGTCGTTTTATAGCGGGGATCACGGAGACTGAAGACGGTGGTGCTTTAGTTGACATGGAAGAAGATGAGATGGAAGTCGAAGAGCTGGAAGACGGCTCTGCGATTGTCCGCGAGTCTGAGTTCAAAGGCCCCGAAGAAGACGAAGAGTTCTACGCTAACCTTGCTGAGAGCTTGAATGAGCTTGATCTGCAGGTCTTGGCAAGCAAGTACCTACGCTTGTTCGATAAGGACAAGGAAGACCGCAAAGAGCGCGACAAGCAGTACGAGGATGGTTTGCGCCGTACCGGCTTGGGTAACGACGCTCCGGGTGGCGCTAACTTCAATGGTGCCTCGAAGGTGGTGCATCCGATCATGGCTGAGGCCTGCGTAGACTTCGCAGCTCGGGCGATCAAAGAGCTATTCCCACCTGATGGCCCAACGAGAACCAAGATCGTGGGTGAGGTAACGCCTGAGAAGACTGACAGAGCCGAGCGTAAGCGCGACTACATGAACTGGCAGTTGACCGAGCAGATTGAAGAGTACCGCGACGAGCAAGAGCAGATGTTTACCCAGCTCCCGATGGGTGGCTCTCAGTACATGAAGATGTGGTACGACGAGCAGAAGCGCCGTCCATGCGCTGAGTTCGTGCCGATTGACAACATCCTGCTGCCATTTGCTGCATCGAACTTCTACACCGCGCAGCGTGCCACCGAGATGATGGACATCACGGAGTACGAGTTCCGTGCGCGTGTTGAGCGCGGCTTGTATCGGGACGTTGAGCTGATTGGGGCGAGTCTTGACCCTGAGCCAACTGGCCCTGAGAAGGCGAACAATAAGATCGAAGGCCGTAGTCCGGGTGAAAACATCGACGGTGTGCGCCGTGTGTATCACTGCTACACGCATTTAGAGCTGGAAGACGACCCAAGAACCAAGGGCAAGATGGCTCCGTACATCCTGATGATCGATGAGTTGGACTCTGAGGTCGTTGGCTTGTACCGGAACTGGGAAGAGGGCGACGAAACGATGACCAAGTTGGACTGGATCGTCGAATTTAAGTTTATTCCTTGGCGTGGTGCGTATGCGATTGGCCTGCCGCACCTGATTGGTGGCCTGTCTGCAGCCCTTACAGGGGCTTTGAGAGCGCTTTTAGACACCGCGCACATCAATAACTCGGCGACGATGATCAAACTGAAGGGGGCGAAGGTCTCTGGACAGTCGGATCAGATCGAAGTTACCGAAGTGAAAGAGATTGAAGCAGCTCCGGGCGTTGATGACATCCGCAAAGTAGCGATGCCGCTGCCATTTAACCCGCCTTCACCCGTGTTATTCCAGCTTTTGGGCTGGTTGACGGAGGCGGCGAAGGGCGTAATCACCACTTCTGAGGAAAAAATCGCTGATGTGACGTCTCAAGCGCCGGTTGGAACGACTTTGGCGATGATTGAGCAGGGCGCGTCGGTATTTTCTGCGATTCATGCGCGTTTGCACGAGTCTCAGAAGCGCGTTTTGATGATTTTGGGTCGGATTAACCGCTGGTATCTGGACGATCAGGCCAAAGGTGACGTTGTTGCCGACCTAGAGATCAGCCGCGATGACTTTGAGCGCAATTCGGACGTCATTCCGGTGTCTGATCCGCACATTTTCAGCGAATCCCAGCGCATGGCGCAGACCCAGATGGTCATTTCGCTGATGGATAAGTACCCGCAGTTGTTTGACCCACCTGCGGTGATCCAGCGGATTCTGAAGCAGGCAAAGATCCCGAACGTAAACGAGCTCATGCCTGCCGCTGCGAAGCCCGTAGAGGCCGCTGCAAGCGACGAGAACGCTGCGATGGCACTTGGTAAGCCTGCGTTCGCTTATCCCCGCCAAGACCACCTAGCCCACCTCCAAGCGCATCTGGATTTTACGAAAGATCCAATCTTTGGCTCAAACCCGCTGTTTGCTCAGAAGTTCATCCCGCAGGTGATTGAACATGCCAAGCAGCACATGATGCTTTGGTACACAAATCAGATTAACCAGTACGCAACCTCTGGCACCAGTATCAACCTGCAGAAGTACGCAGAGATTGACGCGCCGAAGGAGATCGACCGCACGATTGCTGTTGCTTCTCAGCATGTATCAATGGATAGCCAGCAGGTGTTTGAGCAGGTGATGCCGGTGCTGCAGCAGTTGAGCCAGCAGTTGCAGCAGATGACGCAGGCGCAGGCCGAGATGCAGAAGCGGTTGTTGGCTGATCCGCAGGCTCAGGCGGTGCTGGAGTCGTCGCTGGCTGAGACACAGCGCCGTGCGGCACGGGATCAGGCTGACATCCAGTTGAAGAAGGATGAGCAACAGATCGACATTGCAAAGAATGCTGAGGACAACCTCACAAAAGAGCGTATTGCCACTGCAAAGATTAGTTTCGATGCAGACCGGCTGCGTAAGGAGCAGGAAGACACTGCTATTTCGCTGCAACAAGCAGCACAACGTACTTTAGGGAGGCTGTAATGGCTACAACCGATAAGGATCAACAGTCGGAGCTGGTAAAGCAACACCAGCGTATGGCTGCGGGAGCGTGGGTAACTGGTGAGACGTTAAAAGAGCAAGGCTCTGCGACGATGCCAGAAGCCAATAGCGACCACGGTAACTTCGGCGGTAAGGGCATCGACAAGTCCAACGCATGAGGTATGTATCCGATCTAATCGACGCGCTGAAGGAAGAGCAATCGAAAATTCAGAGAAGTCTTGCACAAGGACATGCTCCGACTTGGGAGGCGTACCAAAGGCTCGTCGGTAACCATCAAGGCTTGCAGGATGCCTTGGACATTATTAACGATTTACTAAAGGAAAAAGATGAAGATGAGTGAGCCGGTAGCTTTTGACCAAGCTGAAATCGAGTGGGCCTTTCCCACGGTTGATCCCGGTGCCAAACCTCTTGGAGCAAGAATCTTAGTTCAGTTACGCCGTGCCAAAAAGAAGGCAACTTCTGCGGGAATTATCCTAGTCGAAGAGACGAAGGAAACCGAGAAGTGGCAGAACATGGTGGCTAAGGTTATCGCAGTAGGCCCTTTGGCCTTCAAGAAGCGCGACACAATGGAACCGTGGCCTGAGGGCTCGTGGTGCGAAGTGGGTGACTTTATTCGCGTCCCTAAGTGGGGCGGTGACCGCTGGGAAGTTCTCGTTGAGAACCAGCCGGATGAAGATCCCGCGCTTTTTGCAGTGTTCAATGATCACGAGGTAATTGCCAAAGTGTTAGGCAATCCTCTCGATATGAGGGCTTTCGTATGAGCGAGACTAAAGACGAAATTATTGTCAAAGAAGCAAGCGACGGATCAGCGATTATTGATCTGCCTGCTGACTTGGCGGATGAAGAGATCCCGCAACAGGCGGAATCTCAAGACGAGGGCTCTGACGAGGCTGATGACGCTGCTGCGGCGGCTGAGATAGCTGAAGGCGGGGCTGTAGACCCAGAAGCGGAAGCGATGCGTGCGGCACGCCGTGCCAAGCGTAAAGCTCGTAAGGAATACCACAAACAGGTTTCCGCTGAGAAAGATGTCCGCCTGCAGAACCTGCAGCGGCAGAACAGCGAACTGATGGAGCGCCTATCCGCTCTGGAGCGTAAGCAGACTGGTTCAGACCTAGCCCGGATTGACAAGGCTATTGAAGACCAGAAGATGCGCATCCAGTACGGCAAGGCGAAGATGAAAGAAGCCGCTGAAGCTGGTGATGGCGATTTGCTGACTGCAGCCGAAGAGATGGTGTACGAGGCGCGTCGGCAGGCTGAGGCGTTGGAGCAGTTCAAGCGCCGTTCGGTGCAAGAGCCGGTTCAGCAGCCTATCCAGCAAGACCCGCAGATGCAGCGGTACGCCAAAGAATGGATGGAGAGCCACGGCGACTGGTACGACCCGATGGGTTCGAATACCGACTCAAAGATCGCGTTGGCTGTCGATCAGGCTCTGGCTGAAGAAGGCTGGAATCCCAAGACAGAAGAATATTGGGACGAACTTGACAAGCGCTTGTCAAAAGTGCTACCACATCGTTATACTGATGTCGCATACGAACGACCCCAGAAAAGCCGTCCAAAGAGTGTGGTGACGAGCGGTGGGCGCGAAGCAGTCTCAAGTGGTGGTAAGAGTACCTTCACCCTGAACCCAGACCAAGTCCGGGCGATGAAAGAGGCTGGCATGTGGGACAACCCGGAGAAACGGGCACGCATGATACGGCGCTACGCAGTTGAAGCACGCAAAAACGGACAAAGGAGCTAATTATGGACAGTCGTTTAAAGAAATCCCTCAATACTGGTGGGCGCGAATCACGCGCTAGTCTTGACTCAAGTCGAGAGGCACCGGAGGAAATGTTTGTATCCGCCGAAGAACGTCGCAAGATGTGGAAGGATGAATGGGTACAAAGCGCATTGCCGCCAGCCCCTGACCTGCCCGGATGGCATGTCTGTTGGCTTTCAACAACCAATAGTTACGACAGCATCGATAAGCGCTTGCGCCTTGGCTACACCCCAGTGATGGCGGATGAAGTTAAAGGTTACGAGAATTGGCGCGTAAAGGCTGGCGAACATAGCGGTTATGTCGCGTGCAATGAGATGCTGCTGTTTAAGATTCCTATGGAAACTTACCAAGACATTATGGCGCACTTCCACCACGATCAACCGTTGGAAGAAGCGAATAAGATCAAGGTACAGGCGGAATCTCAGGTTGGACGCGATAGCCGAGGGAAATCTCTCGGTCAAGTTGAAGGTGACGGGTTGGAGCAAATTGACAAACCAATGCCTGCCCCTGTATTTCATGGGTAGGTTTTGAAACCTAATGGAGTGAATCATGACTGTTGCTGCTGCTCCGTTTGGCCTGCGCCCTGCATTCCATCCTTCCGGTCTGGATCGTGCAGTTGCTCTGGCAAACGGTATCGAAACCGTTTCCACCAGTGGAAACACATCGCTCGGCTATGCTTCGAACATTTTCAAGGGCGCGCCCGTGAAGATGAATACGGCTGGCTATATTGAAAACATCTCTTCTACGGAAGCATTCCTCGGCGCATTTGCTGGTGTGGAGTGGACTGACGCAACGGGTCGCCGTCGCGTGTCTAACTTCTGGCCTGCGAACGAGTCCTTCCAAGTGGGTTCGGTAATTGCCTACTATTACCAAGACCCTAACATCGTTTATGAGATCCAAGCTGCTGGCAACCTGACTCAGGGTGCTATTGGTGATCAGTTCGATGTTAGCAACCCAACTGCTGGTTCGACCTCGACTGGTCTGTCGTCGGCCTCTATGAGCACTTCTGGTGCTGGTACTGGCGCTACAAACCAACTGCGCGTCATCAACATTGCTCCGTATCCGGACAATGCTTGGGGTGATGGCTATCCTATCGTGCAAGTACAGATTGCTCTCAGTCAGTACGTTGCGTCGATCAACGCAATTTAAAGGAGGGACTGAATCATGGCAGCCCCAATGAGAAGTACCGACTTTCGTAGCATTGTCGAACCTATCCTGAATGAATGCTTCGACGGTGTCTACGATCAGCGTACTGATGAATGGTCTCGCGTATTCCGTGAGCAAGAAGGTATCCCTCGTAACTATCATGAAGAGCCAGTGCTGTATGGTTTCGGCGCTGCCCCACAACTGCCTGACGGTACTCCGGTAACGTATCAGCAGGGTGGCGTGCTGTTCCTGAAGCGCTACGTCTACTCGGTCTATGGTCTGGCATTTGCTCTGACCAAAGTGCTGGTAGAAGACGGCGATCACATCCGTATCGGTCAAGTCTATGCCAAGCACTTGGCACAGTCGCTGATCGAAACCAAAGAGACGCTGTCTGCGAACGTGCTGAACCGTGCGTTCAACTCAGCGTATCCCGGCGGTGACGGCGTTCCTCTGAACTCGGCTTCGCATCCGATTGTCAACGGCACATTCAGCAACCTGCTGTCTACCGCCGCAAACCTGTCGCAGACTTCTCTGGAACAGATGCTGATCCAGATTCGTCAGGCAGTTGACAACAACGGCAAGAAGATCCGTCTGGTTCCTCGTCAGCTCGTCGTTGCTCCGGGCAACATCTTCCAAGCAGAAGTTCTGCTGAAGTCGGTGCTGCGTTCGGGTAACGCGAACAATGACGTCAACCCAATCAAGTCGATTGGTCTGCTGGACGAAGGCGCTGCAGTTCTGTCGCGTCTGACTTCTTCGACCGCTTGGTGGGTTCAGACCGATGCACCTGAAGGCATGAAGCTGATGATGCGTCGTGGCTTGGAGAAGACGATGGAAGGTGACTTCGAAACTGACTCGATGCGCTACAAGGCCACCGAGCGTTACGATGTTGGCTTCACTGATCCACGTGCGATGTACGGTACTCCCGGCGTCTGACGGAAACAGGGGAGCTTCGGCTCCCTTCTTCACAGGAGAAATTTATGGCTCAGACCTATATTGGTTCTACGCTTAGAACCGGTTCGGGCACGCTGACTGATACAACGGACGGTGGATTTGTTGTTGTAAGCCAAACCACTACTGTTACTACTGCGGCTGCGGGTACTGCTACAAGCGCCACAATCACCCTTCCAGCTTCGTCTCAGATCATCGACTTCTATGTCGACATGGTTCAAGATGAAGTGGTTGGTGGTGGCTCAGCTACTGCAATTGCAATGACCATCGGGACTGCTGCGGCAGGTACGCAATATGTATCTTCCACAAACGTCTTCGCTGGCGGTCGTGCTGCTCTGACCTTTACAGCGGCTCAATTGGCGGCGATGGCTGACATTGGTACTAACCAATCAGTTGTCATCACTCTTGACCCAGATGGCACCATCTCCACAACGCAGGCGATTGTTCGTCTGACCGTTGTGTATGCTCAAAAAGTTTGAGGAGGCACATCATGGGCCAGTTCAAACCAATGGTAAAGATGTTTACCACCGAGCCTAGCATCGAGCTAAAGCTCAAAAAGGGTGGGCATGTAGCTATGCCCAAGATGAAGGCCAAAGATCACGGAACAGACCACAAGAAGATGGCTGACGGCGGTATGCCGGGAGTCCTCGCTCGTGCTGGCTTGCCTCCGGGGCCGGTAGGTGGCGCAGCTCCTGCTGCTCCTTCGATGGCTGCTCGTCGCAAAGCGATGATGGGTCGCAAAAAAATGAAGGATGGTGGAGACACCGCGCTAGAGAAGCACGCCTCTATGCCAGCTTCTAAGGCTCACAAAGGCCTGAAGACTGGTGGCGTTGCTATGGGTCAAGGCGGCTACAAGGATGGCGGCAGCGTCATTCCTGTCAGCGCTTCTAAAAAAGGCGCTGAGGGCTATACCGAGACCAAGATGCATACAGCCAAGCCTGATCACTCGCCTGCTAAAACAGGTGGCGTGAAACTGGGCAACGGCGGTGGCTACAAGAAGGGTGGTTTAGCTGGTTATGCTAAGGGTGGCGGCGTTGAAGGTAACGTCAGCAGCTCATCTCCCGGCGTAACTAACACCACTACTGGCGAAGTCCGTAAGGGCAATGCGGGTGGCTACAAGAAGGGCGGTGCCCCAAAAAAGTTTGCTAGGGGTGGATCGGTAAACGACTCTGGGAAGGCTGAAAAGATGCCTCAAGGGTACAAAAAGCCGCCCACCCCTGTCAGCATCAACCAACTGTCTGGCACCTATAAAAAGGGTGGCAAAGTAAAGAAGTACGCAGAAGGTGGAGTGTCTGACAAAGAGCAATCTGAGGCTTACAACAGGTTCTATGCGGATGAGAAAGCTGAGAATGAAGCTGACCGCGAGGCTATGTTGAATGCCCTAAAGAACCCTTTAGAAGCCATTAAAGGCCTTCCAGAGCGCTTGAAAAAGGGCTATGAGGCAGTTAAGCAGGGTCTAAAAGGTTCGGGGTCGGTGACAACTACTGAGCGCGAAATAAGTCGGACTGTAACCCCGACCAAAAAGCGCTACGGCGGTGCTTGTTAAGAACGGCGGGGAGCTTCGGCTCCCTGTCATTTATGGGGATTTGATATGAAATTACAGACTGTTTCCCAAACAGGCGTTGGGTCAAGCAGCCCTATCGTAATGAACCTGAATACAAGCCCGTTCAACGTAGGGTTTGGCGTCGTTAAGACTGGCACGGTTGACTTTACGGTTCAGCACACTTTTGACGACCCTACGGTTGGTTTTACGACATGGTTTCCTCACCCAACGGTAGCGGCTCAGATCGCTAATGCCGATGGTAATTATGCCTTCCCAGTAACAGCGATTCGTGTAACGATGAACTCTGGCGATGGCACTGTCACGCTGAAGTTAATTCAGGCTGGTATTGCGTAATGGCTGGCGGCGTTGGCTTCGAAGAAGTAGCGAATTTCGCTAATACTTACCCCGGTACAGCTACTGGGGTAGTTGCTGACGCCAGCGCTGGTAACGGTAATGATGTAGGTGGACAGTCGGTGATTGTTCGAGGCCCAATTCCTATTCCCGGTGGGCCGTACTACATCCTGATGGAGAGTTCTGGTTACGTTCTGCAAGAGAACAGTGACAAGATTGAGTTGGAGTCCTAAATGGCAGATACCAAAATCTCAGCAATGACGGCGGCGGCTCTGCCATTAGATGGTACAGAGTTAGTTCCTATTGTTCAAAGCGGTAACAACAAGAAGACAACTGTCGCAGATATTGATGCGTACAACCGTGCGTATGGCGCTTGGAGTGACAGCACTGATCAGGCGGGTAGCACGGTTGCTGGCGTGGCGATGACTTTCAATACGCAAGACATTACCGACTCAATCACCTTAGTCAACAACAGCGAATTGACCGTACCAAACACAGGCATCTATGACCTGCAGTTTAGTGCGCAGTTTCAGAACACTGATAACGCTCAGCACGAAGTGACTATCTGGTTCAAAGTGAATGGCGTTGATCTTCCTAACTCCTCTACGATCATTACGGTTCCTGCGCGTAAAAACAACAACATTTATGGCTACGCTGTTGCGGCTTGGAACATTTTCTTTAGTCTGAACTCTAGCGACTACGTTGAGATTTATTGGTTGAAGAGTAGCGCTTTAGTGACTATGGAGCATTCGTCTTCAACTGCGCTATATCCTGCGGTTCCTTCAGTAATTGTTTCTGTACAGCAGGTGGCGTGATGCCAGCCAAATCTAAAGCTCAGTTTCGCTTGATGAAGGCGGCTGAACACAACCCAAAGATTGCCAAGAAGGTTGGCATCTCTGAGGATGTGGCTAAAGAGTTTACGCAGTCCAACGTAGGCAAGAAGGCTTACGCTAAGCTGCCAGAGGCTAAAAAAAATGGTGGCGTATCTTTAGCAATTGGTCGCGGTGAGAAGTTGCCTGCAGAGCAGGGCGCTGGACTAACTGCTAAGGGTCGGGCAAAGTACAACCGTGAGACTGGTAGCAATTTAAAGGCTCCGCAGCCTGAAGGTGGCAAGCGTAGAGACTCATTCTGTGCGCGTATGGGGCCTGTAGCTGAGAAAAGTGAGCGCGGATCACGCGCAAGGGCTTCGATGAAGCGTTGGAACTGCCCCGGATGGTGAGGAAAATAGATGGCTTACTCTGGAACTATCGGTCAAACGGTCATTCAGGTGCAGGATTTGATCGATCACGGAGCCCGACGCGCCGGTAAGTTGGCTGAAGAGCTGACTTCGGAGCAAATTTACTCTGCCAAGCAGTCTCTTTTCTATCTTTTGTCCAATTTAGCCAATATCGGCATCAATTATTGGGCTATCGGGCAGAAAGTTATCGGTCTGAAGGCCGATCAATACATTTATTACCTGCCTGTAGGCGGTATTGATGTATTGAACGCCAACTATCGCACGATGGAGCGCCCTTCTGGCAGCTATTCTGCGTCTTCTGGCAACGCTGACAACGCTTTTGACAGCAACATCAACACTGTTTGCATTCAAACATCCCCTAACGGCAACATTTCGGTGAACTATGGCACTAATAACCCTGTGTACGCTGGCTCTATTGGTATTCTTCCGGGAGTGTCAGGAAGTTTTCACATCCTTTTTGAGACCTCAAACGACGGCTCAACGTGGACGTTACTCGAAGACACCGGAGTAGAGACTTGGGTCGATAACGAATGGCTCTGGTATCAGATTGATCCGGGTGCCAGCAAGCAGTATTACCGTATGCGCGAGACTGGCGGCAATACGCTGCAGGTTCGTGAGTTCTACGTCGGTAACAACAGCCGCGAAGTGCCAATGGCGCGTCTGAACCGCGATGATTACGTCTCTCTGCCGAACAAAAACTTTACTGCGAACCAGCCGTATCAGTTCTGGTTCAACCGTACTATTCCCCGCGCTGAGATCAACCTGTGGCCTGTGCCAAGCGATCCGTTTGTTCAGATCGTTGTGTACTACTCGCGGCAGATCATGGATGTGGGCTCTCTGAATGGGCAGCTAGAGATTCCTGACCGCTGGTACTTGGCGATCCAGAACATGTTGGCGCACCAAATGTCGATGGAGCTGCCGGGTATTGATATGCAGCGAATTCAGTATTTAGAGATGCAGGCCGAGAAGTATCTAGCGCTGGCTGAGTCGGAAGAGCGCGATAAGTCGCCGGTTTACCTTGCGCCTAACACTTCTGTTTACACGAGATAACTATGCCGGTCTTTTTAGATACTCGGGGTTATTCGGATATTGCGATTGCGGTATGTGACCGCTGCCGCATGAAGCGTCCGCACGCCGACCTGTCGAAAGATCCGAACTTTCCGGGCTTGATGGTATGTAGCCACAACTGTAAGGATCAGTTTGACCCCTACAGGTTGCCTGCAAGAAAGACAGAAAGAATCACTATCCGATTCCCGCGACCTGATGCGAATATTGCGGTTGATCCAAATGATATTGTGACGACAACTGGTTTCGTACTATCGACTAACCAAAATACCGATAACCCAGAGAACAACGGTAATCTGGATGTTATTAGCACAACGTAGGAGCAAATCTTGGCGCAGGTAACGATCACACAGCTCCCCGCCGCCCAGCCGCTGACTGGCACGGAATCGGTTCCTATTAGCCAAAACGGGCAGACCGTCCAGACGACGGTTGCTGCGATTGCTAATTCGCCTACGCAACAGCAGACCTTCATCACCGTTAACCAAGAGTCAACGCTGCCGAACTCCCGCAGACTGCAGGGTGGCACAGGTGTTGGCCTAACAGATACGGGCGCTCTAGGTACGATCTCAATCGCACTGAATGGCGCTTCTGGAAGCCTTGAGGTATCCACCAATGGCATGATTGCCAAGACCAGCGGCAACACGGTCGTGGGAAGGACGCTCACAGGCTCTGGAACGGGCGTTGCGGTCACAAACGGCGATGGGGTGGCTGGTAACCCTGTGATCTCGCTAACGGGCGCTGTAGGCTCTATAAATGGCCTTGCTGGGTCTGGTCTTCTGACGCTGCAAAATGGCTCAAGCGTTGGGTCAGTGCAGATTACCGGAACGGCTGGTGAGGTTCTTGTTGCTAATGGCAACGGCCTATCTGGCAATCCCACGATTAGCTTAGACGTAAGCGGCGTCACGCCGGGCACTTATGGCTCTGGCACTCAAGTCGCCCAGATCACGGTAGATAGTAAAGGCCGCATTACTTCGGCAACAGATGTCACGATTACTGGCTCAACAGACATTGTCGGTGGCTCTGCTAATCAGTTGCTATACCAGAGCGGCGCGAACTCAACTTCTTTTGCTGTAGCGCCTACGGTAACCGACACTTTCCTAAAGTGGGATGGGTCGTCGTTTGTTTGGGGCGCGATTGCAGGCGCTGGTACGGTTACCTCGGTTGATGTATCTGGCGGCGCTACGGGGCTTACCACATCTGGTGGCCCAATCATTGCAGCGGGAACTATCACGCTTGATGGGACTTTGAATGTTGCTCACGGCGGTACTGGCGCGGTTATTCTGACTGGGTATGTAAAAGGCAACGGCACCTCCGCTATGACTGCGTCGGCAACAGTTCCGGCGACTGACATTAGCGGTACGCTTGCGGTAGCCAACGGTGGCACAGGCGCTGGTAGTTTGACGGGTTACGTTAAGGGTAACGGCACTTCCGCGATGACCGCGAGTGCCACCATCCCAAATACTGACATAACTGGTTTGGGCACAATGTCCACTCAGAGCGCCTCATCGGTATCGATTACTGGTGGCGCAATAGACGGTACGACGGTAGGTGGAACGACCCCGGCTGCGGGTACGTTTACCTCGGTGGCGATGACCACCGGCACGATCTCAACGGCTCCGACGAACCCGAATGACATCGTAAACCGCGCCTATGCAGATTCCATCGCGTCGGGCATTAACTTCCACCAGTCCGTCAAATATGCGACGACAACCGCTCTAGCTGCAAACACTTATGCCAACGGCACGGCTGGTGTAGGAGCTACCCTGACGGGTAATGCGAATGGTGCGTTGACGGTTGATGGTTACACGTTCACATCGCCTGCGGACAACGGTACTCGGATTTTGGTGAAGAACGAGGGTAACGCAGCCCACAACGGCGTCTATACGCTGAGCCAAGCCGGAGATGCTGGCAATCCTTATATCTTGACTCGTGCGACAGACTTTGATTCAGCAGGTTCTGGTGTTGACCAGATCGATGCGGGTGATTTCTTCTTAGTCACGGCGGGTACTGCTAACGACAATACCTCGTGGGTACAGCAGACGCCTCTGCCGATTACGATAGGTACGACCGGCATCGTCTTTGCTCAGTTTGGAGCGCCTCTAGTCTACAGCGCCGGTACGGGGCTAACTGAATCGCCTGCGTACACCTTCAACATTGCTAATACGACGGTCGCAGCGGGTAATTACGGCGGCGCTGCTACAGCGATGACCTTGTCGATTAATGCTCAGGGTCAGATTACCTCAGCGACGGATGTGTCGATTGCCATCTCTGGTAGCCAGATTACTTCTGGAACTGTTGGCAGCAGCTATATCAGCGGCTCATACACCGGCATTACCGGGGTTGGAACGCTAACTGCGGGTACATGGAACGCTACTACTATCGGCGTCGCTTATGGCGGCACAGGCCTCACTAGCTATGCGGTTGGGGACTTGCTGTATGGAAGCGCTACGACTACCCTATCGAAGTTGGCTTTGGGTACGACTGGGTACGTCTTAGCGGCAGGTGCTACGACGCCTGAATATGTCGCTCAATCGACACTTGATGTGGGCAATGCGGCGAATGTTACGACGACGGCGGTTACCGCAAACGCTACTTATTATCCAGCGTTTATGCCAGCCACCTCGGGTAGCAATGGCGTGTGCGTAGACTCAGATATGACGTACAACCCTTCTACTAATACTTTGACAACGGGAACGGTCGTGGCGACGGCTGGTATCTCTGGAGGTACATTCTAATGGCACAGGCTGGCTACACACCCCTTTCGCTGTACCACAGCACAACGGTTTCAGCCGTTCCAACGAACACCAATCTTGCGAATGGTGAGTTGGCGATCAACATCACTGATGGCAAGCTGTTTTACAAAGACAACACAAACACCGTTCAAGTAATCGGTTGGAAGACTGTACCTATCAGCGCTGGCGGTACTGGTCAAACAACTGCGTCAGCAGCGTTTAATGCGCTGTCTCCTATTACTTCAACCGGCGACCTAATTATTGGCAACGGAGTAAACAGTGCCACAAGGTTAGCTATTGGTTCGAATGGCACGGTTTTGCAGAGTAACGGCACGACTGCATCATGGGTCAGTTTTACTTCTGGTGCATCGCTAAGTAATGACACAAGCACAGCATCTAATCTATACCCACTTTTTGCTAATGCGACGAGTGGAACCCCATCCACAATTTTTACCAGCAACGCCAAGCTGCTATACAAGCCAAGCACTGGGGAGCTACAAGCGTCTCAGTTGGTTGCAAGCAATGGCTTGATTCTCAACAGCACTACGGTATCGACTAGTTACACCGTTGCTGCCGGAACAAATGCGATGTCAGTCGGGCCTATCACAATAGCCAGTGGGCAAAGCGTGACCGTAAGTTCTGGTCAGCGTTGGGTTGTTATTTAAGGAGCAGCAATGAGTACGATTTCCGCAGGCACTACGTCTGGCACCGCGCTAGTTAACAGTGGCGACACAACGGGTCAGTTGATATTACAGACCAACGGAACGACCACTGCGGTCACGATTGGCACAAACCAAGTCGTTACATTAGCTCAGCCGCTCCCTGCTGGCTCTGGTGGAACTGGGAATGCCTTTTTCTCGGTAACTGGCCCTGCTTCTTCAACAAAGACATATACGTTCCCCAACGAAAATATGTCGGTTGGGTATAGAAACGTCCCGGCATCTGGAACGAGAACTAGCCCTTATACATTAGCAACTACTGATGTTGGTAAATACGTTCAAGTTGGGTCGGGCGGTTCGATTACGATTCCAGACGCCACATTCGCAGAAGGCGACATTGTTAGCATTTTTAATAACACATCAGGAAACATCACGATTACCTGCACGATTACAACCGCTTACATAGCGGGGACTGATTCAGACAAGGCCACGATGACGCTTGCCACTAGAGGCACGGCAACAATTTTGTTTATCAGCGGCACCATTTGCGTTGTTTCAGGAAACGTGACATGAGTGGCATTCTAGGAATGTTGATAGGCCGCGCTAGTGGCGGCTTGCTAATTGTGGAAGCATTCACATCTTCCAGCTCTTGGATTTGCCCTATCGGCGTGTCAGAGGTGGACTATCTGGTGGTAGCAGGTGGTGGAGGGGGCGGCAATAATGCCGCTGGTGGTGGTGGAGCGGGTGGTTTTCGGACTGGTACTGGATTGGCGGTAACGGGTGGGACAAGCTACTCCATTACTGTTGGTGGTGGTGGTGCTGGGACGACTACCAACACCGATCCGGGTTCAAATGGTGGGAACTCTGTGTTTAGCACCATCACCTCTACTGGTGGCGGCGGTGGATCAGGATATGGCAACCCCGGAAGAAATGGTGGTTCTGGGGGTGGTGGTTATGGAAACACAGGAGCAGCTGGTTCGGGCGGTCTTGGTAATACTCCATCAACATCTCCATCGCAAGGAAATAATGGCGGCAGTGGTTTTAGCAGCCCCAACTTCCCCGGTGGTGGCGGTGGCGGCGCAAGCCAAGTCGGTTTTACAGCCACTGGCAGTAATGGGGGAAATGGTGGTGCTGGGACGGCGTCTACCATTTCAGGTGCGTCGGTAACTTATGCTGGCGGCGGTGGTGGTGGGCACAACACTTTGGCAGGCCGAGGTATTGGTGGCTCCGGCGGCGGCGGCAATGGAGGTGGAGGTGGATTCCCAAATGCAGCCACCGCTGGAACTGCAAACACAGGTGGAGGGGGTGGGGGTTCATCTAACTTGTACCTTGATTCATCGATGGCTCCCGGTGGTTCTGGCATCGTTATCATTTCGTACAGATTGCCTGTAGGCGGTGCCTTGGCTTTTGCTGCCACTACTCAGTGGACTTGCCCTACAGGCGTAACAAGTGTTGACTACCTAGTAGTAGCTGGCGGCGCTGGCGGTGGGCAAGGTACTGGCTCTGGAGGAGGTGGTGGAGCAGGCGGCTTCAGAACAGGCACTGGATTATCCGTAACGGCAGGTACGACTTACACAATAACGGTTGGTGCTGGCGGCGGGAACACAGCAGATGGGTCAAATTCTGTGTTTAGCACCATCACATCTAATGGTGGCGGTAAGGGTGGTATTAACGGCGGGACTGGCGGTGCTGGCGGTTCGGGTGGCGGAGGAAGCACTACTGGAGGCGCTGCTGCCGGAGGTGCGGGGAACACCCCTTCAACGTCTCCAAGCCAAGGAAACAACGGTGGCTCATCTAGTTCTTCAGCGCCAGTATACGGTGGCGGCGGTGGTGGTGGGGCTGGTGCTGTAGGGGGTAGTGCTGGCCCCGGTTTCTCTGGGGCTGGAGGAAATGGCACAGCCTCTACAATTTCTGGGGTTAGCGTAACTTACGCAGGTGGCGGTGGTGGCGCACGAAATAATCCCGGTGATGCTGCGATAGGAGGTACTGGAGGTGGTGGGAATGGAAGCGCCTCTGGGAGTTCCGCAGGCACAGCGGGAACCGCAAATACAGGTGGTGGAGGTGGTGGATCAAACAATACTACCGGAGCATCAGGCGGCTCTGGCATTGTCATTCTTAAACTCAATTAACAACCATGAAAAAATTTACAGATTCTGTGCGGTCGATGGCAAACTGTATTCATGGGATGAATCAACAATCTATTGCACTTTAATGGAGTAAATCATGCCAGTAACCATAGTAGGAAATAATACGCCGACCGCTGGAGGTGTCGTCTATGGTGACGGCGCAAACTACGCATCTACATCGGCGGGAACAAGTGGGCAAGCACTAGTAAGTAATGGCGCGTCTGCTCCTTCATTTGGCGTCTTGGGCGTTGCTGGTGGTGGGACAGGCGCTACAAGTTTAGCTGCCGCTAATATCGCCACAACAAATACAGCAAGCACATTTACTGCGACGCAGACCTTTAGCGGATCGGCTAGTGCGCTGGCGATGGTTTTGGCTGACGTAGCAGAAGTAGCTACCGTTTCTGCGACTGCTGCGACTGGCACGATCAACTACGATATAACCACGCAATCTGTTTTGTTTTACACCACCAACGCATCAGCTAACTGGACGGTCAACCTTAGAGCATCAAGCGGCACTAGTTTGAACACGGCTTTAGCTACAGGTCAGTCCGTAACGGTGGCTTTCTTGGTGACGCAGGGCGCAACTGCTTATTACAACACGACGGTTCAAGTTGACGGAACGACCTCTGGCGTAACGACTCGCTGGCAGGGTGGCGCGGCTCCAACCGCAGGCAACGCTAGTGGTGTTGATGTTTATGTGTACACAGTGATTAAGACAGGTAGCGCCACGTTCTCGGTATTTGCTTCGCAGACCCAGTTTAAGTGAGATAGCTATGCCATTAATTGAGACTACAGGTGCCGCTTCTGCCAGAGGGTTTGGGTTGTTCGCGACAACTATTGGTGACGGTACTAAAGGAATATTTGCTATTGGTAGCACTGCTGCTTCTAGCTGTGGCGTAACTACAAGAGATAAATATACCTACGCTTCGGATACTTCAACCGCCTGTGGAGTGGGGGCGGCAAGCACTTTTAGTAGATGGGGTGCTGCTGCTGGCACCGCAAAAATAGGTATTTTCCAATTAGGTCTTGCGGGTGGTGCGTATTCTGCTCTTAGAAACAAATACACATACGCCAGTGACACATCAACTGCGTCAGGGGTTCCATCAGCCACTAGAGGTGGAAGTCAAATGTCCGCAGCTGGAAATTCTACAAGAGGGATTTTTACTATAGGTTTTTTGCCGCCTTGTTATACAGGTGGGCAAAACATACGAGACAAATACACTTACGCATGTGACACATCAACTGCCGCGTCTGGTCTTACTACTTGTTCTTATGGGGGCGCGGCTGCTGGTAACTCAACTATAGGAATTTTTCATCTTGGATTAACAGGTTTTAGCAGATCATCACAACGCAATAAAACAACTTATGCAACGTGCAGCAACGTAGCCGGTGGTGTCGCCTCCGCAACCGCTGCATCGGCATGGGGGACTGCTGCTGGAAACTCGACTAGAGGAATTTTTGCGTTGGGCTGCGCAAACCCTGCTACTAGTGTAAGAAATAAATATACATATGCCACTGATTCAAACACAGCGTGCGGTGTTGCTTCGGCTAACTACAATACTATATATGGGTCTGCGGCAGGAAATTCAACCAGAGGAATTTTTGCAATAGGTTGTGGTTTTGGAACTAGGCAGAACGCAAGAAATAAGTATACCTATGCTTGTGACACCTCAACTGCTGCTGGCGTTGGCACCGCTTCAACTGCATCTTCGCAGGGTGTGGCGGTATCTTGGGCAACTTGTGTAAATACTTAATATGCATTCAGCACCTCATAGAAACAATTCGGATTTTCAACTCCGGTACTTCATTGCAAATAACTGCCACACCGCAGATATTGCGTGGTGTGTTTTGTATGAACAGAAGCTAGACATCTTCACAAAGCTGGAAGCCACGAAAGCCAAGCTTGTAAGGCGTAAAGCTAAGAAGCTGGAGATTGATGAAAAGCTTAAGTCAGTCAGTGAAGTTGACCGGCTAAACGCGCAGGCCGACCTGATTGACTGGGAATGCGGCGAGGGCATGTTGGAAATGGCAATCAAAGGCGCTGAACAAGAGTTGGCGACCATTGAATCCATCATGGCTGAGTTAGAGCCGCAGCGTAAGTATGGGCATCTGCCTGTATTGGAGGCGTCTCAGGCGGCGCAGAGGGAAGAGTGGCTGTTGGAGTTTAAGCGTAGGACTGAGAACTACTTGCTGTCGATAGGAACGATCCCAGAGGATCAGCTTAACGCCATGCGTAACCACCCAGACTTTGAGGCTGAGATTGTGCCGCACGTTAAGCAAGTGTCATATCAGATTAGCAAGTCTGACGATAAGCTGGCTTTGCTGACAAACAATCGGGTGCTGCTGAATGGTTGATCTCTTGTTCCCATCGGCGGTCTTGCGGGTGCCAAAGCCTGAACATTTGCCAGCGGCAAAAGAAGTATTAACGAGGTATCTGTCTCGGGTAAAGCCGAATATGTGGAACGTCTGCCAGAGCGAGTCGATGTTTGACGCCAAGCTAGAGGGCTTGCTGGCAGAGATTGCGAAGGTTAGCTTTGAGATGTTGCAGGATCAGGGTTACGACATGAGTTCGGCTATGACCAGCGTATCGGAGTTCTGGGGGCAGGAGTTCCTGCGTAATGGGCAGCACATGGAGCATGTCCACGGACAGGGGGTTCAGATCACAGGCTTTTACTTTGTGAGCGTGCCAGAGGATAGCAGCGTGCCGGTGGTCTTTGACCCAAGGCCGGGGAAGAAGCAGATCAGTTTGCGGCAGGCAAATCCCGATGATGTGACCTATGCATCTGAGCAGATTATGTTTAAGGTAGAGGCTGGTGATTTGCTATTTTTTAACTCATGGTTGCCGCATGGATTTACAAGGCACGAGTCGGATGAGCCGCTTCAGTTTATCCACTTTAACGTGAATGTGGATACCGTGCCGAATGTAGAAGTTATATGATTTGCATCAGGTATAACAAGAATAGAGGCCAGCCGGGTAGAGGAACTGAAGAGCATGTCTGGCGCGTGTTTGATGGGCCAAAAGAGTATTTGGTAAAGAATGTGAAAATCAATGTGCCTTCATGGGGCGCAAAGACTGGTGAAGATTGGAGTATTTGTTGTGAGGGTAGTGTCGTGATTGACCGCGAAACCTCAACGATTACGATAGGAGAGCGAGCATGTTCGCAGAAGTAAACAATCAGACTGTCGTGACTTACCCTTACGACTACGATACTTTGGTTAAGAAAAACCCAAGTACCAGATTTTCCCAAGAAGACCTGCTGTCCATGTACCAAGGCACGGAGGATAACTTAGCTGGGAACGAGCTAGTCCGTGTAGTTATGGCAGACGAACCTTCTTACGACAGAAAGACTCAAGCAGCCGTGCTGAATAGCCAGCCTAGTCTAGTGAACGGCGTTTGGACTTTGGGCTGGTCGGTTCAGTCTTTGAGCGCTGAAGAGCAGGCTGAAAAACAGGCGCGGCAGGCATCGATTGTTCGATACGACAGAAACAGCCGTTTGTCAGAATCAGACTGGTCGCAGGGTAAAGACATACCCGACAACATTAGTTCTGCGTGGGCAACTTATAGACAGGCTTTGCGCGACGTTCCTACCCAAGCTGGGTTTCCTTGGGATATAAATTGGCCTAACAAACCGGAGTAAATCATGGCTGTCAATATTAATGCAGACACAGTAGTTGGCGGCGCGGTAGTCACAGCGGATGCTTCCGGTCAGCTTGCCTTGCAGGGGGCTGGGGTTACTCAGCTTACGGTGACTAATACTGGCGTGACGTTAGTAAACCCGCTTCCTGCTGGCTCTGGCGGCACGAGCAACGCTTTCTTCTCTGTGTCAGGCCCAGCATCTTCTGTTAAGACGTACACGTTCCCCAACGAAAATATGAGCGTTGGGTATCTGAACATTCCTCAGAACTCCCAGTCCGCTGCATATACGTTAGTTTTAGAAGATGCTGGCAAACAAATATTCCATCCATCAACAGACACAACAGCAAGAACGTGGACGATTCCGGCTAACAGTAGTGTTCCGTATCCCATAGGCACAGCGATTACGTTCATCAATCAAAACGGCGCAGGGGTCATTACGATTTCAATTACAAGTGACACGATGCGTTTGGCTGGTGCTGGTACAACTGGTAACAGAACATTAGCTGCAAATGGCATAGCGACTTGCATAAAGGTTACTAGCACTGAGTGGATTATTTCTGGAACGGGTCTGACATGACAGGCATCTTACAAGGAATATTGGCTAGTATTGGTGGTGGCGGCCCTGTCACCATCATTGAAACTTTTACCACTTCAGGTTCGTGGACTTGCCCAGACGGAGTTACGCAGGTGGACTATCTGGTGGTGGCAGGCGGTGGCGGTGGAGGTGGATTAATCGGTGGTGGCGGCGGCGCTGGTGGTTTTAGAACTGGCACAGGATTATCTGTTACTGCTGGCACAACTTACACCGTGACCGTTGGTGGTGGTGGAACCGGCGGGACGGAAGTTGCTGGCCCAAATAATGGGACGAATGGTAGTAACTCAGTATTTTCTACGATTACCTCTGCCGGTGGTGGTGTAGGCGCAAATAGAAACGGCAATGCTGGAGGTAACGGTGGAAGTGGTGGCGGTGGTGCAAATAATGGCGGCGGTGCTGGTGGTTCTGGCAACACTCCCTCAACCTCGCCATCTCAAGGTAGCAATGGTGGTGCTGGAGCTACGCCTTTAAATTTTGGGTCAGGTGGTGGTGGGGGTGCATCTGCGGTTGGTTCGGATGGAACTACAAATGGCGGTGTTGGAGGTAATGGCACAGCATCTTCTATATCTGGTGCATCTGTAACTTATGCTGGCGGTGGTGGTGGCGCAACTTATGCCGTTTCTACTGGCGGTGCAGGTGGCTCTGGTGGCGGTGGAGCCGGGCGTGGTAGTGGTGCGCCAGCTACAGGAGGTTCTGGAACGGCTAATACTGGCGGTGGTGGTGGAGGCGGCTCATTTGATGGGTCTGGTGGCGGTTCAGGAGGAACTGGCGGTTCTGGCGTGGTCATTATTAAATACGAAGCGCCTACAAATCGCATATTTATCTTCAAAGGTGCGTCTCAATTTACTTGCCCAGCAGGTGTGACTAGCGTTGATTATTTAGTCGTTGCTGGCGGTGGTGGCGGTGGTGGTTATATCGGCGGCGGCGGTGGGGCAGGTGGCTTCAGAACTGGCACTGGTTTATCAGTTACCGCTGGAACTACTTACACAATTACTGTTGGTGCTGGAGGCACAGGGGCTCCTAACACATCTCCCGGACTTGCTACCGCTGGGGGGGATTCTATATTTAGTACGATCACTTCTAACGGTGGTGGTATTGGGGCAAATCCTTATGGTACTGCTGGCGGTAATGGCGGTTCTGGTGGTGGTGGAGGTAATGGTCTTAATGGTGCCCCTGCTGGTGGCCCGGGTGGTGCAGGTAACACACCGTCTACATCTCCATCACAAGGAAGTAATGGCGGCAAAGGCTCAGATACTACAAACCACGGTGCTGGTGGTGGCGGTGGAGCATCTTCTGTCGGTGGCACTGCAAGCGGTACAGGCCCAGCAGGTAGTGGTGGGTCAGGAACAGCGTCTAGTATTTCAGGCGCATCCGTAACTTACGCTGGTGGAGGAGGAGGGGCTAGTTACGGTGGTTCAGGAGGAACTGGCGGTACTGGAGGTGGTGGGAATGGTAGTGCCGGTGGTGGAGGCCCATCACAAACTGCTGCTACAGCGGGAACCGCAAATACTGGCGGTGGGGGTGGTGGCGCAGCCGTTGGCGATCTTTCTAGTCCTATTGGTGTAGGGAAAAACGGTGGCTCTGGAATTGTCATAATTAAACTCAACTAAAAACCTATGAAAAAAGTTTATCGACTCTATGGTATTGACGTAGCCATGCAGATGCTGCGTCCGGGTGCAAAGTGGGAGATTTCCAACAACGTCTTTACTCGTTGGGATGATCCTCGTCCATGCCCATCAATGGAAGAGGTTTTGTGGACGATGGAAAAGATCAAGGAGTTTGAGGAAAGCATCCCAACAATTTGGTTGCCAGAGCAGTTGGAGGCCAAAGCAGCTCAAGAAAAAGAATTTGAGGAAGCCACTGCATGAACATGCACAACTTATTTCCGATCCCCATTGGCATGTTCGATTTAGACCGCGAGCTGACTGATGAGGAGTTGCTGTTCGCCCGTGGTCAGGAAACTAGACCGAATGATGGAAACACGACTAGCGTAAACAATTTTGTGTTGCGTGATTCTGTAATGACTTCACTGCGCGGTTGGGTAGAAGACTGTGTTGCTGAATACTTTAAGGCTACCAGCGACCCTAAGCATGACGTTCACTTAAGAATTACGCAAAGCTGGTTGAATTATTCTGAGCAGGGTCAGTGGCATCACAGGCACACACACCCAAATTCATTTGTTTCTGGCGTGTTCTATTTCAACACAAACCCTGATGATCGAATTTATTTTCATCGTGCGGGATACCAACAAATTAAATTCCCGCCAGACAATTGGAATATGTACAACTCTGAATCGTGGTGGTTTGAGGCAATCAAAGGGCGGTTAATTCTGTTTCCGTCCTCGCTTGAGCACAACGTACCAGCGGTGCAGGGCGAAGACGTAAGAATCAGCATGTCATTCAACACATTCCCTGTCGGCAGCGTTGGGGACGAAATGCAATTAACTGGCTTGAAATTGGAGGCATAAATGGCTCACTTTGCAGAACTTGATCAAAACAACGTGGTGCTGCGCGTTATTGTCGTTGGTAACGCAGACACTTCTGACGCTAACGGTGTAGAGAAAGAATACATCGGCGCAGCTTTCTGTGAGCGTCTATTTGGTGGCACTTGGAAGCAGACCAGCTACAACGGCAACTTCCGTAAGAATTACGCTGGTATTGGCTACACCTACCGCGCAGACATTGATGCGTTTGTTCCACCGCAACCTTACCCGTCATGGACATTGGACGCTAACGCTGCTTGGCAACCGCCAGTAGCGATGCCTACTGATGGTGGAATGTACTCGTGGAATGAAGAAACAACTTCTTGGGTCAGTGCGGGGTAAAAAATTGACCCGCTCACCCTTTTAGCAGCAGCAAACGCAGCGGTCGCCGCAGTCCGTAAGGGCTGCGAGTTGTACAAGGAAATTAAAAGCGTTGCCGGAGAAGCAAAAGATGTCATTGATGATCTTAAAGCCCAGTATGACAAGATCGTCGATCCTACTCCGGCGCAGAAGCAGCAACTGCACGCTGAGATTCAAAGAGTGCAGGAGGTGGCAAAAGCTGATCCGAATGATGTATTTACGGAGATCGGTAATCAGCTAGGGGCTTTGATGGATGCGCACGATGCGATTCACAAAGCGCTGCAAAAGGAAGAATTAGAGTCAAAGCAGGTTTATAGAGGTAACGAAAGCGTCGGCAGAAGAGCATTAAAACGCATTCTGATTACAACAAGGCTAGACACAATGCTGGCTGAAATAAGAGAGACGATGGTGTACCGCAGCCCCCCAGAGCTTGCTGGGCTTTGGGGGAAATATGAGGAGATGTGGCAGCGTATCGTTGCCGAGCAGGAGGTGGCCCACGCGGAGGAACTGAGGTTAGCTCAGATAGCAAGATGGCGACGCAGAAAAAAAATAGCGGAGGTCAAGGCAAAAGCGGCGTGGGCATTGGCGGTAGTTTTCGTACTAATTTGGGCGGCGGGTCTAATGTGGCTGGCAACGAAAAGCGCGACGATGAAAGCGTCCCTTGGTCATTAATCGTTGTGGTAATGGCTGTGTTGTTGATGTTTTTCATCGTAATGCCCGTATTAGCTTTTATGTATTACGACATGGTGATAGCCACGAATGCTGCGGTGTATGAAGTTAAGAAGATGCGAGAGCTTCGCAAAGAGATACAGATTGAACGGATGTACGGTAAATAAGGAGCAATCATGCTGACGCTTATCTCGACTATCGGTGGCTACATAGTCGCCCTCTTCCCAAGACTGTTTGACATGATGCAAGACCGTGCGGACAAGAAGCACGAGCTAGACATCCTGCATATGCAGATGCAGCAGCAGCTCCGATTGACCGAGAAGGGCTATTCGCCTGCGGACAAGACCGAAGAAGTCCGCGAGAACGACGAGCAGGATCATCAGCAGTACATGGCTCAGATCGGTGCCATCTACAACAACCAAGAGAAGCTGCTGGAGTCTTCTTCCCAGTGGGTCAAGGACATGACCGCTGCTACCCGCCCGTTCGTGACGTTCATCTTCGTGCTTGAGCTAGTCTTGATCAACCTGCTGACCATGCTGTGGATCTTCATGCATGGCGACAAGGTGACATCGATTGGTGAGTTGATCCAGATCATGGAGATCGTGTTCGACGCAGACGAGATGGCGCTCTTGGGTACGATCATCGCCATGTGGTTTGGCTCCCGTGGTAACTCGAAGGCTGGTAAATGAAACTGCCAGCCGCCGTTATCCCCATGATTCGTCATCATGAGGGTGTCCGATACAAGCCGTACAAGTGTCCGGCTAAGTTGTGGACGATTGGGGTAGGGCATGTGCTGTACCCCGAGCAGGGCAAGATGCCAATAGATCAACGTGACAAGTTTGCTTTGAAGCCGGAGGATTCCCGTGTATTTAGCAAAGAGGAAGTTGATAAGATCCTTGAGAAAGACCTACAGCGTTTTGTCGCTGGCGTTCTTCGTTACTGCCCTGATCATCTTAACGAAAATCGCTTGGGAGCGCTGGTCAGCTTTGCATTCAATGTTGGGCTAGGTACCCTTCAGAGGTCTACTCTCCGGCAGAAGCACAACCGGGGTGACTTTGAGGGTGCTAAGCAAGAGTTCCTAAAGTTCACGAAGGCAGGCGGCAAGGTTTTGCCGGGTCTGGTGAAGCGTCGGAACGATGAAATAGCCCTGTATTTTGCGGAGCCTAAATGAACCCCTACGTCATTCTGGCGGCGGTTTTGGCGGTTGGCATAGCGACTGCTGGTGGCTACTTTAAAGGCCAGAAAGACGGCGCTGCGGCTGTCCAAGCCGAGTGGGATGCGGAGCGTATAAAACAGCAGGAAGCACACAATAAAGCCCTTCAGGAGGCCGTGGAGAGGCAACAGCAGCTTCAGATGGGTGCAGATAAGCTAAGACAGGAGAAAGACCGTGAAGCGCGTGATTTGGTTGCTCGTAATACCGCTTTGGCTAACAGCTTGCGCAACAGGCCGGAGCGCCCCACCCAAGCCGGTGCCGTGTCCAATCCCTCCGGCGCTGGATCAAGTGCCTGTACCGCCCGAGAGCTTTACCGAGAGGATAGCGAGGTGGTTGTCAGGATCGCTAGAGAAGCCGACGAAATCAGAGTCGCCCTCAAGCAGTGCTACGCCCAATACGACCAAGTGAGGCAGAGTTATGAGCAGCGCCGTTAAGTCTGATCCCGCCAAGTGGAAGCGGATTGTTGCCTCGGTGAAAGCCTCTGGCAAGGGTGGTGATCCGGGGGAATGGAGCGCCCGAAAAGCTCAGTTAGCAACTCAGAAATATAAATCTGCTGGAGGGGGTTACAAAGGCCCCAAAAAGGCTGATAATTCACTTACAAAGTGGACAAAAGAAGACTGGGGTACAAAGTCTGGCAAGCCGTCCACGCAAGGTTCTAAGGCGACAGGCGAACGATATTTGCCGAGACAAGCCCGAGAAAAATTAACTCCTGCCGAGTACGGTGCTACGACCCGTGCCAAGAGAGAGGGTACTAAACAAGGCAAGCAATTCGTCCCGCAGCCTGAATCTATCAAGAAAAAGGTGTGGTGATGACTACAGCGGCTGTAATGACGTATGACTCACTGGTAGCTGACATTTCGAGCTACTTAGAGCGTACCGACCAAGCAACACTCGAAAAGATTCCGACGTTCATCATGCTGGCAGAGCAGGTGATCGCTGCTGAGATTAAGTTCCTCGGCAACTTGACGCCTATGACTTCCACCATGGTAGCCAATCAGGCGGTCATTGATAAGCCTGCACGCTGGCACAAGACTGTTTCTATGAATGTCACCGTAGGCGGTGTCAGACAGCCTGTATTCCTGCGCAAATATGAATACCTGCGCGAATACTGGCCTGATCCTACACAGACTGACGCGCCTAAATACTACGCAGACTACGACTACACCCACTGGTTGATCGCTCCCACCCCGGACGATGATTACAACTTTGAGGTGCTGTACTACGAGCGCATCCAGCCTCTGGATTCGTCCAACCAAACCAACTGGTTCACCATCTACGCCCCACAGGCTCTGCTGTATGGGACTCTGCTGCAGGCTATGCCGTTCCTAAAGAACGACGAGCGCATACCGATGTGGCAGGCTCAGTACGACAAGATCATGCAGGTCTTGAAAGCCGAAGACATCCAGCGTATGGGTGACCGTCAAGCCGTTGCATTGGATAGCTAATCATGAGCTACAACTCGCCCTTCACCGGAACCGTCATCCAGCCGACGGACGTCTCTTTCCGTGCGGTAACGCTGTCTGCGAATACGCAGCTCCAGTGGCCTATCAACGGCAACGCGACGAATGACTACGCAGCCCGGATCATGAACGTGACGGCGACGACTTCGGGTCTGTCGCTGTACATGCCGCCTGCGAACCAGACTTCGGTAGGTAACGATGCCCTGATTCGTAACGTCGGCTCGAATACGTTTACGGTCAAGACTTACGACAACGCTGGCACGATCATCTCTGTTGCGGCGGGTGAGGCGAAGTACATCTACATCACCGCAAACCCGAACGAAGCTGGCACATGGGGTGTTATCTCGTTTGGCGTGGGTTCTTCAAATGCTGACGCCGCGACGTTAGCTGGTTACGGCCTGCTGGCTTCGGGTGTGACGCTCAACCAATCGCATCCTGTTACTACGTTTAGTTCTGATGCGACCGCTGATGTTACTTACCGCGCACAGACATATGTTTGGAATGGCGGCGCTGGAACGCTGACTTTAGATACTGTCAGCAACCTCGGCAACAACTGGTTTGTGATGCTGAGAAATTCAGGCACCGGATCTCTGAGTGTCGCGGCTCAAGGCGGAACGCTGATCAATGGATCATCTTCCATCGTTATGCAGCCGACAGACTCTTGTATCGTTGTCTGCTCTGGCTCTGCGTTCTATACGGTGGGTTTGGGTAAGTCTACCCAGTTCAACTTTACGCAGTTGACTAAAGACGTATCTGCAGGCGGCACTTTCACGCTAACAACTGTTGAAGCATCGAACGTCATTCAGAAGTACACAGGAACGCTTGCGGGTAACGCTACAGTAGTTTTGCCTCCGACGGTGCAGGTTTACTACATGGTCAACGAGGCTGTTGGCGGTGTGAGTAACTATGATGTTACCTTTACGACGGGAACTGGCAATAACGTCACTTTGGCTCAGGGCGAAAGCTCAATCCTTATTTGCGACTCAGTTAATTTAATCTCTGCGGTCACAGTAACGGTCGGTGTAACAAATGTGTCGTTAGCGGATGGCTCTGTCGCTGCCCCACCTTTAAACTTTGCTAACGAAGTCAGCACTGGTATCTACCGTGCGGCTGCTGGTGAGTTGAACATGGCTATCTTAGGTGTCAATGAGTTCACCTTAAGCGCTAATGGTTTGGCAATCCCTAGTGGCATCTCAGGCGGGACGTTTGTATGACCTCTAAGGTTTTTACACTTGACACCCAGCCGGGTATCCAAAGAGACGGTACGTTCTTTGATAAGAACTTTTATGTTGATGGGCGCTGGGTTCGATTCCAGCGTGGACGTCCTCGTAAGATCGGCGGCTATCGGTCGATGACCAATCAGATTCATGGCCTATCTCGTGGCATTTACGTCAATTCTGAAGATGGCTTTAACCGCATCTACAGCGGTTACTCTGCTGGCTTAGAGACATTTGCTGTTGACAACAATGGGGTTGGAGCTGGCCTTACGCCTTTTACGTTTGGCGGCTCAATTCTTACTTTAGGGACGGTCATTGGTGGTACTACATATACTAACGGTACTTATACAAATGTTAGTCTTACTGGCGGTTCTGGTACTGGCGCTGAGGCAACGATAGTTGTCGCTGGTAACGTCGTAACGACTGTCACTATTACTGTAAGCGGCACCTCTTATTCGGTTGGCGACTCTCTAACTGCGCCAGCATCGGCTATTGGCGGTACAGGCTCTGGTTTTTCCGTTCCTGTTGCCACGGTTCAGTCAGGCTTTGCCGCAAGCAATCTAAATCTCTGGCAGTTTGATGCTATGTACGATGCTGCAGGGTCTCAAAACACCCTGCTGTTTGCGCATCCGGGACATAACTTAGCGCAGATTGATAGCACTGCTAACACGGCTGTGTTGAGTGGGTCGATATTGGGTTCTGTAATGACGCCGCTCAAAGACATCAACGGGCCTGCGCCTACCGGTAATTTGATTGAAGTCTCAGGGGGTGTAGTGGTTCTGCACCCCTATGTGTTTGTGTATGGCGACAATGGTTTGATTAAGAACTCGGCTGCTGGTGATCCATTCGATTGGAATAGCGCCGAGTCTAACGAGGTCTCTGCGGCCTCTACAAAGATTGTCAAGGGTTTGCCAGTTCGCGGTGGTTCTAATTCACCGTCGGGCTTATTTTGGTCGTTAGATTCGCTGATTCGGGTGTCTTATGCCCCGCAGTCGTTAGGCTTGGCTGGGACGCAAAACTGGGCTCCTTCTACCTACTGGCGCTATGACACCATTTCTACGCAAAGTTCTATTCTTTCTTCTCAGTCTGTTATTGAATATGACGGTATTTATTATTGGGCTGGAGTTGACCGCTTTCTCCTATACAACGGGGTAGTCAAAGAAATTCCTAACTCAATGAACCAGAACTATTTCTTTGACAATCTGAACTACGCTCAAAGACAGAAGGTCTGGGCTACCAAAGTGCCTCGCTATGGCGAGATCTGGTGGTTCTACCCGCATGGCGACTCAGAAGAGTGCAACAACTGCATCATCTATAACGTCCGTGAGAACACTTGGTATGACGGTGGCTTCTCTCCGGGCGCTGCTAGATCGGCTGGCTACTTCTCTCAGGTGTTCCGCTTCCCTGTTAATGCAGGCACGAACTTGACGATTGAAGAGCCGATCTTCTCTGCGTCGATTGATACGACTAGCGGGAATGCAGACATTGAGATGGCTGAGACTAACCAGATTGCGCTCAATCAGGTTGTGAATTCAGCAAGCATTCCTTCTGGGGCGTATGTCATTGCTATAGCACCGAGTGCCACGCCCGGAAACATCACGGTGACACTCTCGGCTAATGCTACAGCTACCCAGACTGAGACGGCTGAGTTTGTGACGATGCCGGGACTATCGACGATTTGGCAGCACGAGATAGGTACAGACGCTGTGGATGGCGACTCGTTCTTAGCGATTGAGAGCTACTTCGAGACGTCGGACTTAGGCTGGGTCGCTGGTGGCCCTGCGCAGTCTCCGCAAATACCTCAGGGTAGCGTGGGCGAGAACAAGTGGTTGCACATTGAGCGTATTGAGCCTGACTTTGTTCAGAATGGCGAGATGTATGTGCAGGTCGTTGGTAGACCGTATGCGCAGGTAGATGACGTTTACTCGCAGCAGTACGCCTTCCAGCCCAATACCAGCAAAGTAGATATGCGTGAGCAGCGTCGTTTGGGAAGATTGAAGTTTGGCAGCAACGTGACTGGCGGTAACTATCAAATGGGTCGCGTGCTGATTAACGCTAACTTCGGCGATGTGAGGGGCTTCAATTGAGCGATATTGCGCTTGTTTACGATCCTCGTTACCACACCTTTGATTCGTGGGCTTCGCTCATGGTGGAGGCTTATGCAGGCCAGCAGTTAGCTATCCCTGATGGTGAGGCTGATTGGAGGCCTTGGGCTGCATCTTTAAAGGCGATTGACGTATTCAGTAACGAAGCGATCCCCGGCCCTTATGTGTTCAATAACTGGCAAGACTGGGCGGCTGCGTTAGTAAACGCAATCAACGTAAATCCTTATCCCCCGTTGAAATAATGGCGCTTACAAAGTCCGACGTTAACTACGTCTATCAAAACTATCTGGGGCGAGACCCAGATGAGGGGGCTATTCAAGGCCTCGTTGGTCAAGAGATTGATCGCTCTCAGCTTGCCAAGACAATCCTACAGTCGGACGAGTACAAGAGCTTAACTCCAGAAGAGCAGATCACTCGGCAGTATCAAAGCATCTTAGGTCGTGGCCCAAGTGAAGACGAGCTCCAGCGCGTCATGGGCATGGATGACTATTTCAACTATGAAGCAACCCAGATGGGCGGTAGAGATCAGCCAGAGCGGCTTGACTTTAGACCATCGGTATTGCGTAACGACTTGATGAAGTTGCCCGAGGCTAACTTAGTCCGGGTCTACAAGAACTATCTAGGTCGCCTGCCAGACGAAGAGGCGTACCGAAACTACTTATCGCAGTTCGAAGCCGAGCCCCCTAAGGGTCAAGACGTCATGGGGCAGAAGTCCCGTCGTGAGCAGAAGTTGGTCGATACCAACTATGAGTACGCGATGGATCCCAAGCGGATCGAAGAGGTGGGCTGGTCGCCCGAGGCTCAGGAATACATCAACTCGAAGTTCGAGGCTGAAGCGCGTAAATATGCCGCTGAGAAGGGCATAGAGCTGCCTGATGACTTCTCTTCGTTAGCTCAGCTCAGAAACCCCTTCCAAGACAATCGTGCTGGCATGGAAGGTCTCAATATCATGAACCCGATTTCGTTCAATGAGGGTCAGTATTACCCTGCGAACTCGGTGGCTGATTACGATGTCCACTCTGGTGCTGACGTTTACAACCTCCCGACCTATGCCATGTGGTTCTCTAAGGCGGGAACTGCGGCGTTTACGGACGAAGAAAAAGCCAAGCAGATGGTTGATATGTACGGCCCTGCAGCGGCGGTTGAGGCTTACGCCAAAGACCCTGCGGGGTTTATGAAAGACGCTGCGGCTGGGGTCTATGTCAATAACTGGTTAGAGCAGAACATTGATCCGGGCGTTACTCAGTCCGGTGCTAACAAAGACAAGTTAGCGACTTTAGGTCAGAAGTACCAAGACATCTCGAACCGAGCGATTGAGCTAGGCGCTAACCCTGACGACATCGCTAAGACCACAGCTCAGAAGGTAGATAAGGTTGCTGGTGACTATCAGACCTACTACAACGACATGCACGAGAACACCTTCATGAAGTTCCTGCTGGCTGCAGGCGCGACGATGTTGGGTGCGTATGGTCTGAGTCAGGTCTTAGGCACTGCGGGAGCTGCGGGAGGTGCTGGCGGCGTTAGCTTTGGCGCTGGTGCAGGGCCTACATTAGGAAAAGGAACATATTTTTCTGGCGCAACTGGCTTACCCGGCTATGTGACGGGCGGCACGGGGTTGACAGCCGGATCGGGCGCTGCCACAGGAGCGGCTGGGGCTGCAACAACGCCAAGTGTTTTGGGTGGTGGACTTAAATTCCCCGGCTCTATGTTGCCGCCAAGTGCTCCCGGCGCGACAGAAGCCTTCGCTAGTGGGGTTGGCAACATCAAGGTTCCGATCACTCAAGGGCTAGCGCCTAATCTGGGCGCTGGTGCCGGAGCTACTCTGCAGCCAATTGGTGCTGGTTCTGTAGGTTTGAAAGCGCCAGAATGGTTTTTGCCGAGAACGCCAACTCCGGGTGGATTGTCTAGCATCGTAAATAAAGCCAAAGATGTTGTGGGCAAAGCAAAAGACTTGTCTGACATTGTTTCTGGCGATCAACAGCAACCGCAGCAACCGCAGGGTGGGTTAAGAAGAGGTTTAACTGTTGCCGATTTATTCCCACAAACCAATATAATGATTTCGCCTGAAAAATGGGCTGAAATGACCACAC
>JACCDG010800491.1_pt1 | contig 34440 bp, 28 predicted proteins | sample 7442471 | NCBI WGS metagenome assembly JACCDG01 (sample SAMN15323444, study PRJNA562643) | freshwater metagenome | isolation source: river surface water | place: USA:Blue River Watershed | collected 2017-08-17 | reverse complement strand
ATCAGCTGATAACAAGGTAGCTTCATCTGCTATTTCAAAATATTCTAATTCAAATTCGGGATGCTTTTCAAATTCGTTTTTCACAAAGGCAATAGTATCTGCAATGGATTTTTGTGCGAAAGTTGTTTTTGCATGCTGTAAAATTTCGAAAATGATCGCCGCTTTATCTCTTGCCCCATCAGAAAGACGTTCGTTTCGGGAGCTCATGGCTAGGCCACTTTTTTCACGGTAGATCGGACAACCTATTATGTCTACAGGCAGTGCCTTTTTGTCCACTAATTTTTTTACAATTTGCAATTGTTGAAAGTCTTTTTCGCCAAAATAGGCCGTTGTCGGTTTTACAATTTCAAACAAGCGTTTTACAATTGTTCCAACTCCGTCAAAATGGCCCGGACGGTGCTGTCCTTCCATTTGGTGTTCTAAACCATCATACTCAAATGATTCCGATACGGTATTTCCTTCATAAATATCCTCAATTGCTGGAGCATATACTAAAATAGAATGGCTTAATTGGCTCATTTTTTTGATGTCTTCTTCTAGCGTTCGTGGGTATTTATCCAGGTCCTCTGCGTTGTTAAATTGGGTAGGATTCACAAAAATACTCATTACGGTAATGTCATTTTCTGCCAGTGATTTTTCAAGTAAAGACAAATGGCCTTGATGTAGTGCACCCATGGTAGGCACAAATCCAATTGACTTATGCAAATCTACAAAGGGGCTTAAAAAAGCACTTAATTCTGACTTTTTATTAAAAATGAGCATTTTAATTCGGGTTAATTCTGATGCAAACTTACTATTTTAGTGGATAAATCCATAAAATTTTGTAATTTTGCAAGGTTTTTTAAAACACTAATTAACAAGAATACATTATGGAAGACAAGAGGATATTGTATGTATCATCTGAAGTGGTGCCTTATTTAGCGGAGAACGAAGTGTCGTTACAATCGTATGAAATGCCAAAAATGATTAATGATTTGGGAGGGCAAATACGAATTTTTATGCCTAGATATGGTAATATTAATGAAAGAAGACATCAATTGCATGAAGTAATTCGTTTATCCGGAATGAATTTAGTGGTAAACGATATGGACATGCCTCTTATTATTAAAGTGGCCTCAATTCCAAAAGAAAGAATACAGGTTTATTTTATTGATAATGATGAATATTTTAAACGAAAAGCTACTTTTTCAGACGAAGAAGGCGTATTATATCCTGATAATGACGAGCGCGCTATTTTCTTTGCAAAAGGAGTAGTTGAAACGGTTAAAAAATTAAATTGGGTACCCGATGTCATTCACGTGCACGGATGGATGGCCGCCTTATTGCCCGTTTACCTGAAACATTATTATAAGGACGAAGGTATTTTTGCTGAGACTAAAATCGTTACTTCGGTATATGAGCATGGTTTTGAGGGCGAATTGGATGCCAACTTATTGGATAAAGTTTTGTTTGATGCCATCGAAAAAGATGCCGTTGGGGTAATTGAAAAACCAAATTATGAAAACCTAATGAAGCTTTCTGTATTGCATTCAGATGCAGTAGTTTCGGGTTCTGAAGCGCTTTCTCCAACTTTAACAAAATTTATAGAAAGTTCAAACAAACCTTTTTTACCTTTCGGGTCTAAAGAAAGTATGAAGGAAACCTATCCTTTATTCATTAAGAATCAAGTAGTATAATATGAAGAATAGTTTAATAAAAGGGATTGCATTATGTGTTGGTTTATTTGGTTTGATATCTTGTGATAAAGATTTCAATTCTATGGGTTCTGACTTAGTCGATGATCACCATTTTGCTCTCGAAAAATATGAAGTTGGCAACATTAAAGCGTATACAAAAGCAACAGGGCCAGTTCAGTCTAATAATTTACCTATCAATGCTTTAGGAATTTATAAAGACCCTTATTTTGGTACCACTAAAGCGCAATTTGTTTCTCAAGTTGAACTTTCTACGGCAAATCCTACGATTGGGTACCAACCTGTGATAGATTCAGTTTATTTGTATGTTCCGTATTTTAGTAAATTAAAATCTTCCACGGAAGCCGGTGAAAAGATCTACGATTTGGATTCGGTTTATGGATATAATGAAACAGCAAAATTTAAACTACATGTATACGAAAACGGTTATTTTTTAAGAGATTTTGATCCGAATACCGATTTTGAAAGTGCTCAAAAATACTATACCAATGAAAAATCTTTAGTTGATGCTTACAAAGGAACCGAGTTGTTGAATAACAGTTCTAAAGTGTCTCAAAATGAAGAGTTTGTCATCAGTAATAAAGAAATCTATATTTATAAAACCGATGGAAGCGGGCAGTATGTTAATGCAAGCGGAACAGTTTTAGCCGATCAAACCGATGTAACACTTCGTGTCATTAAAGAACGCAAGTTGCCCGGCATTTGGCTCGATTTAAAAAATAGTTTTTTCCAACAAAAAATATTAGACGGTGCAGCCTCTGGAGCCTTATTTAACAACAATATTTTTAAAGAATATTTTAGAGGATTGTTGTTTGAAGTGGAGGCCATTTCGCCCGATCAAGGAGCGCTTGCCATGTTAGATTTTTCTACTGCGGAGTTTAAAATTATATTTAAGGCAGCTACTTTAGCACCCACAACAGAGGTTCCAAATCCGCCCAAAACGAGAAGAACGTTGAGCTTGCAAATGGGGTACAAGTCTACGAGTAGTAAAAAAGCAAATTGTATTAATTTTATTGAACACACTCGATCTGCCGCTTATCAAGCAAAATTAGCTGCTGCAGATGAAGTAAATGGCGACGACCGTTTGTATCTTAAAGGCGGAAATGGTTCGGTGGCATTTGTTGATGTGTTTGGACCCGATGTCAATAAAGTAATTAACGACATTCTAGTGCCCGATCCAAATGGAAATGGTGTGCCAGATGAATTGGATCAATTGCGAATCAATATGAAACGGAACAACTGGTTGGTGAACGAAGCAAATCTTATTTTCTTTGTGGATCAAACACCAATGGCAGGGGCTACACAAATTGAGCCTGAGCGTATTTATGTTTTTGACGCGACAAACCACAAACCTATTTTAGATTATTATGCCGACAATTCCAATGCTTCCAATCCTAAGAAGAACAAGAGTTCGTTTGGAGGAATCATAGAAAGAGAAACAGTTGCCGATGCAAATGGGAATAAAAAAGGAATTAAATATAAAGTGCGATTGACTGAATATATTCGCCAATTGATCAAAAATGAAAACACGGATTATGATGATAACGTGCGTTTAGGAGTTGCTGTAATTGAAGACATTAACTCTCCTGCAAATGCATACATCAATCCTGCCAACCCAATAACAATTGGAACGAGTCAAGTGCCGTTTATTCCGGTTTCGACAGTAATGAGTCCTTTAGGAACCGTATTGTATGGAACGAATATTCCAGCAAGTGATGCCAATGTGGCAAAAAAATTAAAATTAGAAATATATTTTACCAAACCTAACGAATAATATATGTGTGGAATTGTAGCTTATATAGGTCATAGAGACGCTTATCCCGTAATCATTAAAGGATTACACCGATTAGAATATAGAGGTTATGACAGTGCTGGAATTGTATTGTATGATGGCAATGCCTTAAAACTATCTAAAACCAAAGGAAAAGTTTCTGACTTAGAAGCTAAAGCCGAAAAAGAACAAACACTTTTTGGGAAAATTGGAATGGGGCACACGCGTTGGGCTACCCATGGTGTTCCAAACGATGTCAATTCGCACCCTCATTTTTCCAATTCAGGAAAATTAGTTATCATACACAATGGGATCATTGAAAATTATGAACCATTAAAGAAAGAATTAATTAAACGAGGCTATACTTTCAAATCGGATACCGATACAGAAGTATTGGTTAATTTAATAGAAGAAGTTAAGAAAAAAGAAAATTGCAAATTAGGGAAGGCGGTTCAAGTTGCATTAAACCAGGTAATTGGGGCCTATGCTATAGCTGTAATTGATGTTGATAAACCTGATGAAATCATTGTTGCTCGTTTGGGAAGTCCATTAGCTATCGGTATTGGAGAAGATGAATTTTTTATTGCTTCTGATGCAACTCCTTTTATAGAATATACGTCAAATGCGATTTATCTTGAAGACGAAGAAATGGCAATTGTGCGATTACACAAGCCTTTAAAAGTTAGAAAAATTAAAGACGATTCATTAGTAGATCCTTATATTCAAGAGCTTCAATTGAACTTAGAGCAAATTGAAAAAGGTGGGTATGATCATTTCATGATGAAAGAAATCTACGAACAGCCTAATGTAATTAAAGATACCTACAGAGGAAGACTTTTGGCTAACAAAGGCATCATTCAAATGTCGGGTGTTGAAGACAATATTGAAAAATTCTTAAATGCGAAACGTATTCTTATTGTTGCATGTGGTACTTCATGGCATGCTGGTTTGGTTGCCGAATATATCATTGAAGAATTTTCAAGAATACCTGTTGAAGTAGAATATGCTTCCGAATTCAGATACCGCAACCCCATCATCAACAACGATGATGTAGTTATTGCTATTTCACAATCTGGAGAAACAGCGGATACATTGGCGGCTATTAAATTAGCCAAAGAGAACGGAGCTTTTGTATTTGGTGTTTGTAACGTAGTAGGCTCTTCTATTTCTCGGGAAACGCATGCCGGAGCTTACACCCATGCGGGGCCAGAAATTGGAGTAGCTTCTACCAAAGCATTTACTACTCAAATCACTATTCTTACCTTGTTGGCACTTCGTTTGGCCAAAGCGAAAGGAACGATGAATAACTCGGATTACCAACGCTATTTATTGGAATTAGAATTGATACCGGAAAAAGTACAGGAGGCTTTATTGACGAATGATGTGGCCAAGCAAATTGCTGAAATTTATAAAGACGCAACGAACTGTTTGTATTTGGGAAGAGGCTATAATTTTCCGGTTGCCTTAGAAGGAGCCTTAAAATTAAAAGAGATTTCTTATATTCATGCCGAAGGCTATCCAGCGGCAGAAATGAAACATGGTCCGATCGCTTTAATTGACGAACTTATGCCTGTTATTGTAATTGCACCAAACAAAGGGCATTATGATAAAGTGGTCAGTAATATACAAGAAATCAAATCGAGAAGTGGTAAAATTATCGCCGTAGTAACTAAAGGCGATACACAAGTTAAAGCCTTGGCCGATCACGTAATTGAAATACCGGAAACCAATGAGCCATTTACACCGTTGCTAACCACGATACCCCTTCAACTGTTGTCTTATCACATTGCCGTTTTTAGAGGTTGTAATGTAGATCAACCCAGAAATTTAGCAAAATCGGTAACCGTAGAATAACATATTAAAAGCGAAATTGGAAAATTTCGCTTTTTTCTTATAAAAAAGTCAAAAAATATATTGCATAATTGCATCTAAAAAAACTATCTTTGCACTCGGAAAAATACATCATTTTTCCAACATTAATTAGCTATTAAATAAATACATAAGCAATGTCTAGAATCACAGGAAAAGTTGCACAAATTATCGGGCCAGTTGTTGACGTCGTGTTTAATGACGCAAATACTGAATTGCCTAAAATTTATGATTCATTAGAAATCACTAAAAAAGACGGTACTTTATTAGTACTAGAAGTTCAATCTCACATTGGTGAAAACACTGTGCGTACCATTTCTATGGACTCAACAGATGGTTTGGCAAGAGGTGTAGAAGTAGTTGCTACTGGTGCGCCAATTCAGATGCCAATTGGAGCAGACGTTTTTGGTCGTTTATTTAATGTAATTGGTGATGCAATCGATGGTTTAGGTGATTTACCAAAAGCTGGTGCAAACGGTTTACCAATTCACAGAACAGCACCAAAATTTGAAGACTTATCTACTTCTTCTGAAGTTTTATTTACTGGTATTAAAGTAATCGACTTGATTGAGCCTTATGCAAAAGGGGGTAAAATTGGATTATTTGGTGGTGCCGGAGTAGGTAAAACCGTATTAATTCAGGAGTTGATTAATAATATTGCAAAAGGTCACGGTGGTTTATCAGTATTTGCAGGAGTAGGAGAGAGAACACGTGAAGGGAATGACTTACTTCGTGAGATGTTGGAGTCAGGAATTATAAAATATGGAGATGAATTTATGCACTCTATGGAAAATGGAGGATGGGATTTATCTAAAGTTGATATGCCAGGAATGAGAGAGTCAAAAGCTACTTTCGTTTTCGGACAAATGAATGAGCCACCTGGAGCTCGTGCTCGTGTAGCACTTTCAGGATTATCTATCGCAGAATATTTCCGTGATGGTGCTGGTTCTGACCAAGGGAAAGATGTATTATTCTTCGTTGATAATATCTTCCGTTTTACGCAAGCAGGTTCTGAAGTATCGGCTTTATTAGGTCGTATGCCTTCTGCGGTAGGATACCAACCTACATTAGCAACAGAAATGGGTGCGATGCAAGAGCGTATTACTTCAACTAAAAAAGGATCTATTACTTCAGTACAAGCGGTATACGTACCTGCGGATGACTTAACGGATCCAGCTCCAGCAACTACGTTTGCTCACTTAGATGCAACAACCGTATTGTCGCGTAAAATTGCTGAATTAGGTATTTATCCAGCGGTAGATCCATTGGATTCTACTTCTCGTATCTTAACGCCAGAAATTTTAGGTAAAGAACACTATGAGTGTGCACAAAGAGTAAAAGAAATTCTTCAAAAATACAAACAATTACAAGATATCATCGCCATCTTAGGTATGGAAGAGTTATCTGAAGATGATAAATTAGCCGTTTCTCGTGCACGTCGTGTACAACGTTTCTTGTCTCAACCATTCCACGTAGCGGAGCAATTTACAGGTATTCCTGGAGTATTGGTTGATATTAAAGATACCATCAAAGGATTTAATATGATTATTGATGGGGAGTTAGATCACCTACCTGAAGCAGCATTTAACCTTAAAGGTACCATTGAGGAAGCTATCGAAGCTGGACAAAAAATGTTAGCTGAAGCATAAATCAAGCGAAGCTTGATAAACTTCAAAAAATAAAATCACAAATACCAATTTTGGAATTTGGAATTTTAAAATTTGGAATTTTAAACTTAAATTATGATTTTAGAAATAGTATCACCAGAAGCTACATTATTTAAAGGAGAAGTTACTTCGGTATCGGTTCCTGGAATTAACGGTGAGTTTCAAATGCTTAACAATCACGCTCCTATTGTTTCTTTATTGGGCAAAGGAAATGTGAAAATTAATGCTCAAAACATGGCTATTGAAAAAGAATTTATTTCAAAATTCAATAAAGTGAATGAGCAAACCTATTGGTTGCCGATCGCATCAGGAACCATAGAAATGAATGAAAATAAAATTATTGTTTTAGCCGATTAAGGCACTACAATCATATTATAAAGTCCTGCACCTGCAGGACTTTTTTTATGCGCAATAATTACTGTTTCACCTTTAATTTGTTTGAATGAGGTATGGTATTGTTCCAAAAAATCATGAAATTTGCACCAATAAAAAACGAAAAATGAAAAACGGTATATTTTGCCTCGTACTATTAGGATCTATGGCTCTTAAAGCCCAAGAGTTGCAACCACAGTCAGACACACTCAAAAACGTAATCATTACATCGACTCGAATTGATTTGCCCTTTCAAGTAAATTCAAGAACCATTCAAATTATTAACGCAGAAGATATTAAAAAATCAGGGGTTACTAATGTTGCCGATGCATTACAACAAGTTGCCGGAATCGATCTAAGAAGGCAAGGAGTAAATGGTATGCAAGCGGATTTGTATATTAGAGGGGGTGGTTTTGATCAAACCTTATTGTTGATTGATGGCATTAAAGTAGACGATCCACAAACAGGTCATCACACATTAAACTTAGCCTTGCCCATTGAAATGATCAAACGTATTGAAATCATTAAGGGGCCTGCTGCTCGTGTATTTGGTCAAAATGCATTCACCGGCGCTATAAATATTGTAACCAAAGATGTTGAAGAAAGCGCTGTACTTGCTAAAATTCAAGGGGGCTCTTTTAATCAATTTATTGCAGAGGCTACAGGAGCAATACAATTAAAAGATAGTAAACATATTGTTCATTTTTCAAAGAATTTTTCGGAAGGATACCGTCATAATACTGATTTTGACAATACAAATTATGTATTAAAAAGTCAATTCAATAAAAATAAATTGCCTGTAGAATTGCTTACCTCTTATTCCGAGCGGAAATTTGGCGCTAATGGATTTTACGGGATTTCATCGGCAACAGAACAATATGAAGTCACTCAGGCGAGTTTAGTTGGCCTTTCTACGGTTATTAAAAAGGGAAATTTTACTTGGAAGCCAAAAGTATATTGGAGAAGAAATCAGGATGAGTATCTATACATAAGAAGTAATCCATCTATTTATCGAAATCTTCACATTACAAATAAGTTTGCGGCAGAATTTAATGGATCTTACGAATCTCAAGCAGGAATTACAGGTTTTGGTTTAGAAGTAGCAAAATATTACATTTCAAGTAATCGATTGGGCGATAATTCAAGAGAAATGGCTTCTCTATTTTTAGAACATCGTTTTCAGTTTTTTAACGATAAGTTTGATTTGACACCTGGACTAGCGGTATCTTATTTTTCAGATTTTGACAACAAGGCGTTCCCTGGTTTAGACTTGGGCTATCAAATTTCTAATTCGTTCAGAATTTATGGAAACATAGGGTATACTTATAGAGTACCAACTTATACTGATTTATATTATGTAGGACCACAAGCTATTGGAAATAAAGATTTACAGCCCGAAGATGCCCTTTCTGAAGAAATAGGGATTAAATGGCTCACCAAACATGTTGATTTTACTTGGGCGGCTTTTAATAGAGATTCAAATGATTTAATTGACTATGTTAGACCTACTGAAGCTGATGTAGTTTATACGCCTCAAAACATACAAGACGTGAATACAAAAGGATTTGAAACCCAACTGGATTTCCGATTTCAGTTGAATACGTTACCTCATAAATTAAAAATAGGGTATACTTTTATGGAAGATGATGTTAAGAAAAGTAGTGCTGCCTATTCAAGATATTCTATCAATTCCATGAAACACCAATTGGTAGGAAATTATGCGATGCAATGGGTTAAGAATTTTAGCAATTCTGTGAGTTATCGTTATGTGGAAAGAACTTCAGGAATAAGTTACAACATTTGGGATGTTAGTGCTTCTTATCAAGTAAATGCCTTAGAATTTTCAGTTTATGCCAATAATATTTTCAATACCACCTATGTAGAAGCAGGAATGGTTCCCATGCCCAAAGGGAACATGTTATTTGGATTAAAATATCATTTTAAATAAAAAATAAGCATAAAAAAAGTCCCGATTAATCGGGACTTTAATTTTTTAGGTAATCAAAAAATAATTCTATATTATTCGATAACTACTACTTGAGCAGCTACTTTACCTTTTCTTCCTTCTTCTTCTTCGTAACTTACAGCGTCACCTTCGTTTAAAGATTCAACTTTCATTCCGCTAGCGTGTACGAAAATGTCGTTTCCAGTTTCATCATCTGTAATAAAACCGTACCCTTTTGATTCATTGAAGAACTTAACTTTACCTGTTCTCATTTTGTATTGTAAAAAATTAATAATAGTCAAAGATATACTTATTATCGACACGAACAAGAAAAAGTTAAAAATATTTCAAAAATATTGATAATCAGTTAGTTTGATGATTTTAAATCCAATTTAATATGTAATTCATTTAACTGAGCTGTATCTATAGCTGATGGCGCATCAATCATTACATCTCTTCCTGAATTGTTCTTAGGGAACGCTATAAAATCGCGAATGGTTTCTTGTCCTCCTAAAATTGATACCAATCGATCCAATCCAAAAGCTAAACCTCCGTGTGGTGGTGCTCCAAATTCAAAAGCATTCATCAAGAATCCAAATTGTGCTTGTGCTTGTTCTTTACTAAATCCTAATAAATCAAACATTCGGCTTTGTAAGTCACGATCATGAATACGAATAGATCCACCTCCAATTTCGTTTCCGTTTAGTACCATGTCATAGGCATTGGCACGAACTTTTCCAGGCTCGGTTTCAATCAACGCCATGTCTTCTGGTTTTGGCGAAGTAAACGGATGGTGCATGGCGTGGTATCTACCACTTTCTTCATCCCATTCCAATAATGGAAAATCTACTACCCATAACGGTGCAAATTCATCCGATTTTCTCAATCCCAAACGCGTAGCTACTTCCATACGAAGTGCCGATAATTGCGTTCTTGTTTTATCAGTACCACCCGATAAGACTAAAATTAAATCACCAGGTTTTGCTTGGGTAATTTCAGCCCATTTTTTCAAATCTTCCTGATCGTAAAACTTGTCAACTGATGATTTAAACGAACCATCTTCTTCGCATTTTACATAAACCATTCCAGAAGCGCCAATTTGAGGACGTTTCACCCAATCAATCAAGGCATCAATTTCTTTTCGGGTATAATTTGCACAGCCAGGAGCTGCTATCCCAACAACCAATTCGGCCGAATTAAATACTGAAAAATCTTTATGTTGTGCTACGGCATTTAATTCGCCAAACTTCATTTCAAAACGAATGTCTGGTTTGTCGTTACCATAGGTTTTCATGGCATAATCATACGTAATTCTCGGAAATTTAGCCACTTCAACTCCTTTGATTTCTTTTAGTAAATGACGGGTCAATCCTTCAAACATATCAAGTATGTCTTCTTGTTCTACGAAGGCCATTTCGCAGTCAATTTGTGTAAATTCGGGTTGGCGATCGGCGCGTAAATCTTCATCTCTAAAACATTTCACAATTTGGAAATATTTATCCATTCCACCAACCATCAATAACTGTTTGAAGGTTTGTGGCGATTGCGGTAAGGCATAAAATTGTCCTTCGTTCATTCTACTTGGCACCACAAAATCGCGGGCTCCTTCTGGAGTAGATTTAATCAAATAAGGAGTTTCTACATCACAAAAACCTTGATCTGAAAGGTATTTTCTAACTTCCATCGATACTTTATGACGGAATAATAAGTTGTTTTTTACCGGATTTCTTCGGATATCTAAATAGCGATATTTCATACGAATGTCTTCTCCGCCATCGGTTTCATCTTCAATTGTAAACGGAGGTAATTGCGCTTCGTTTAGAATAGTTAATTCGGATACTAATATTTCGATATCACCAGTAGCCATATTCGCATTTTTTGATTCACGCTCAATAACAGTTCCTTTGACTTGGATTACAAACTCTCTTCCCAATGATTTGGCGCGATCAAATACCGCTCTATCGGTTCTTTGCTCGTCAAAAATTAATTGTGTAATTCCATACCGATCTCGCAAGTCGACCCAAATCATAAATCCTTTATCTCTCGATTTTTGCACCCAACCTGCAAGGGTAACTTCTGTATTGATATGTGAGGCGTTTAGTGCACCACAAGTATGACTTCTGTACATTGCTATAAATTTTATGCAAAAGTAAGAACAAAAAAGAAAATTTTAATTTAATTGGTGCAATTATATCCCTCATTTTTTCCAGAATACTATTTAATATGTTAATTTTACCGAAACCTTACACCAATAATTATGAAGAAATGTACAGTATTAGTCTTGTTATGGAGCGTTATTTCAATTGCTCAAACACCAGGAAAAGTTAGTTTTACCGCAAAAATTGAGCACCGCAATTCAGATACGTTAACCATTTATGGACCCAAAAAATTCAAACAGGTTATTCCAATCAATTCGCAAGGTCTTTTTGAAGCTAGTTTTGAAATTACAGAAGGTATGCATCAATTTAACGACGGATCAGAATCTTCCTTATTGTATTTAAAAGATGGCGATGCGCTCCTTTTGTCAATGGATGCCGAACAATTTGATGAAACAATTGTTTACAAAGGGACAGGAGCAAAAGAGAACAATTATCTTGCTCAAAAAGCACTAACAGATGAAGCTTTTGAAATGGGTCTAGAAAGTTTATTAGAAAAAGAAGAGGCTGTTTTTAAAGCGGCTTTGGAAAAAAAGAAATCAGACGATTTAGCCAAATTAGAAGGTTCCGGACTCTATGATAAATTTGTAGCTGCATATAAGCCAAAAATCATGCAGGATGCGTTTATGATCCAACAATTTTATGCACAAAAAGCACTAGCTAAAAAATTAGAAGGTATTGCTTCTCCGTCATTTACTTATGAGAACCATAAAGGAGGAACCACAAAACTGGAGGATTTCAAAGGGAAATATGTATATATCGATGTTTGGGCTACTTGGTGTGGACCCTGTAGAGCTGAAATACCACATTTGAAGAAAGTAGAAGAAAAATACCACGGTAAAAATATTGAATTTGTTAGTATTTCGGTAGATGTGGATAAAGACCACGAAAAATGGCAAAAATTTGTGACGGAAAAAGAATTGGGCGGTATTCAATTGTTTGCCGATAAAAACTGGAATTCCGATTTTATAAGAGCTTTCGGAATCAATTCTATTCCACGATTTTTGCTAATTGATCCTACCGGAAAAGTGGTTAAAGCAGATGCAGCAAGACCTTCGTCAGAAGAATTAACGAAGTTGTTAGATATCCTTTTGAAGTAAAAAAACAATAAAATACTGAAAGCCAAAGCCTTGTGTTTTGGCTTTTTTTCATATTTTTTTACCAATGTTACCAAATTGTTACCAAAAAGTTTTTTTATTGTAAAAATAAGTATATATTTGTTACATAATTATTAACCCAAAAAACAAATGTATATGAAAAATTTAATGATTTATGTGATGTTATTGGTTTCTGGAGTGTTTTTTGCTCAAGGTGTACCACCAAGATTTGTGGCAGTAGAAAATAATATGATTCAAGCAACGTACTTTTATGATAACGGACAAGTGAAACAAGAAGGAGCGTATCTTAATGGAAAACTTCACGGAAAATGGATTTCTTATAATGAAGATGGAACTAAACAAGCTTCAGGTGAATATAACCAAGGCGAAAAAGTAGGTACTTGGACGTTTTACAATGCTGCAACTATTAATAAAGTGGCATTTGAAAACAGTAGAGTTGCTTCTGTTAACACAATTACAAAAAATTATTTAGCTACTAAATAAATTATAGCTTTCTCAAAATAAAAAAAGTCCCGATATACATCGGGACTTTTTTTATGCATTACGTGCAATTCATTAAGCATTTGCAATTTTCCTATCGCGTAACCAATACTTCACGCGTTTCACCAAGTAAAACATCACCGGTACCATTACGAGTGTTAATACTGTTGCATAGGTTAATCCGAAAATGATCGTCCACGCTAATGGTCCCCAGAAAATTACGTTATCTCCTCCCATATACAAGTGTGGGTTAAATTCTGTGATTAAAGAGAAGAAATCAAAGTTCAAACCAATTGCCAATGGAATTAATCCCAATACAGCTGTTAAAGCAGTCAATAAAACCGGTCGTAAACGCGATTTCCCTGACTCAATGATGATTTCTTTAATTTCTTCCAATGATAAATCATCGTGACTTTGTAATTGCTGATCGGCTACCTTTTTGTCTAATAAGAGTACGAAGAAGTCCATCAATACAATTCCGTTTTTCACTACGATTCCCGCCAGCGATATGATTCCCATCATGGTCATCAAGATTACAAAATCCATATTGGCAATAACATATCCATAGAATACACCACTAAAACTTAATAGTACTGTAAACAAGATTACCATTGTTTTGGACACCGAATTGAACTGAAGTACAATAATAATAGTAATGCCGGCTAAGGCCAAGAACAGTGCATACATCAAGAAACTCTGATTTTTACCTTGTTCTTCTTGCACCCCTGAGAACGAGTAACTCACCGTTTTTGGGAAAGTATACGTTTTTAACTCAGCAGCAATTTGCTTCGTAATTTCATCACCATTATAACCCGTTAACACGTTGGAATATACCGTCATGATGCGTTTCTGGTTTTTTCTTTTGATTTGATTATAAGTGGTTGTTTTATTTGTTTCTGATACAGCCGAAATAGGCACTTGCATCATTTGTCCGTTGTTCTGATTTCTAAACGTAAGCGATTGGTTGAACAATATGTCTTCATTCTTACGTTGGTCAGCTTGCATGCGCATTGTAATGTTGTAGTCGTCATCCCCTTCTTTATAGGTTGATATTTCCTGACCATACACCGAACGACGCAAATTAAAACCTAACTGTCCTGTTGAAACCCCTAAGCTTCCTGCACTTACTCGGTCAACTTTTACTTCTAATTCCGGACTTTCTTTGTTGACGTCAACACTCAATCGTTCAATTCCAGGAATGTTTTTAGCATTTAAGTAAGCAATCATTTTATCGGCTTCAACCAGCATTTCTTGGTAATCGATACCTGTTAATTGAATACTAATAGGATAACCAGCTGGCGGTCCATTGGCGTCTTTTTCAACAGTAACCGTAGCACCCGCAATGCCTTTTACTTTGGCCCGAATTTCATCCAACACCTCGGTAGTATTAACCCCTCTTCTAAATTTATATTCCGAGAAATTTACGGTAACTTTCCCTTTGTAAGGCGTTTCTGAAGCCGATCCTGCATCTACATTTGGATTACCGGCACCAACACCCACTTGCGAAACAATACTTTCGGCTAAGTAATTTTTGTTGGTTTCTTTATCCACATATTTTTCTAAGATCGAAATGACTTGTTTTTCCACAAAAAGAGTGGCTTTATTTGTTTTCGCAATATCGGTTCCTTGCGGATATTCGATATAGGTAATTACTTGATTTGGAATATTATCTGGAAAAAACAATACTTTTCTTGGGAAAATTCCTAATAAAATAAAGGAGAAAAATAGCATTCCAATAATACCCAATAGGGCATACCACGCTTTTCTTCCCGTTAAAATTTTAGCCAAGAAATTCTTGTATTTATCTTCCATTTTTGGAAAAAAGTTGTGCTGAAAATCTTGTGTCCATTGGTACAATTTGATTTTATATAACCACATTAATCCTAAAGAAATAATGGCTAAATGCCCGATGGCTTTTGCAAAAGTAGTATCGGTTAGGTGACCAATCATTACAAAAACAATTCCCACCACACTGAATAGTACGGTATATAATTTTGCCGATTTATTAGACACATTGCGATCTTCAGTATCCATAGAACCCCCGGTCATTGCCGCATTTACTACCATTGCCACAAATAAAGAAGCTGTTAGTGTTACGGTTAATGTAATTGGGAAATATTTCATGAATTTACCCATAGTTCCGGGCCACAAAGCAAAGGGTAAAAATGCCATTAATGTAGTCGCTGTAGAAGAAATAACCGGCCACGCGATTTCGCCAATACCAATTTTTGAAGCCGAAACTTTGTCCATTCCCTTTTTCATGTTGGCAAATACGTTGTCGACAACCACAATTCCATCATCCACAAGCATTCCTAATCCCATTACCAATCCGAACAATACCATTGTATTCAAGGTTAGACCGAAAGCTGATAAAATGGTAAACGCCATTAGCATAGAAAGCGGAATGGCAGCGCCCACAAACAATGAATTTCGTAGTCCCATGGTAAACATCAATACGATCATTACCAATACGATTCCAAAAATAATGTGGTTTGATAATTCATCTACTTGGTGTTCTACACGAGAAGATTGATCGTTCGAAAGTTCCAGGGTTAAATTAGAAGGCAAATAAGATTCTTTGGCTTTTTCTAATTTTTCTTTTACTTGTTCAATGGCAGAAATCATGTTTTGGTTGGAACGTTTTTTAACGTTCAACATGACTACTTCTTGTCCTTTTTCACGAGCATAGGTTGTTTTTTCTTTTTCTTTAAAATTTACAACTGCAATATCTTTTAAATATACGGTTCCTCCGAAAGATTTTACGATCACATTTTCTAATTCTTTGGGATCTTTGATTTCTCCTACAATTCGGATATTGTTACGAGAACCCTGCGATATTAAATTTCCGCCCGAAAGGGTCATGTTTTCATACTTCACCGCGTTTTGGATTTCGTCAAACGACACCTGAGCAGCGGTCATTTTGAAAATATCTACAGCGATTTCAACTTCTTTGTCGTCTACGCCTAAGATGTCTACTTTTTTAACTTCGGCAATTTCTTCGATGTCATCTTGTAACAACTCTCCATATTTTTTGAGTTGTTGAGTGGTGTAATTTCCTTTTAAGTTGATGTTCAAAATAGGCACTTCTTCCGAAATGTTTAATTCAAACACGTTGGGTTCTACTTTACTGCCGTTGTCAAGATTGGGCCAATCAGAATCGGCTTTTTTCACATCAACTTTGTCTTTGATCTTTGTTTTGGCGTCTTCAATAGTGACATTATCTGCAAATTCTACGATGATCATTCCATAATCTTGGAAGGAATTGGACGTAATTTTTTCAACACCCGAAATATTTTTAAATTCTTTCTCAAGGGGTTTAATAATTAATTTTTCGACATCTTCCGCTGAGTTTCCTGGAAAAACAGAAGAAATGTAAACCTTGTTTTCGATAATTTCTGGAAAATCTTCTCGAGGCATGGTTACGTAGGCAATTACACCCGTAATAACAATCAACAAGGTTAAAATATATACGGTAACCCTATTGTCTACGGCCCAACTCGATATTCCGAATTCTTTATTTTTATGTGACATATTTATTGGTTTGAGGTTTCAAGTTATCTTTTTGTGTACAACTTGTTGTTTGAAAATACAATTAAAAATTAAGTTTCATACCTTCGGCAATACTATTAACTCCCTCGGTTACTAGCACGTCATTAGCGGATAAGCCACTTAGTATTTCGGTAACATTATTTGAAGATTTACCCACTTTTACGACTACCTTTTTAGCAATTCCTGTTTTGTCCTTAATTTGAGTAGCAATAAAAACAAATTTTTGATGCTCAGCGTCTTCTTGTACTACATTAGTAGGTACTACAATGGCGTTATTGATTGTGTAATCTATTATTTTTAGTTTCGCAACTTGGTTGGGACGCAATAAATTATCAGGGTTGGGTACACTTACTTCTATGCCGAAACTTCTATTGTTTGGATTGATAAAGTTAGCCACTTGGCGTACTTTTCCTTTATAGGTTTTTCCTAACGACGTTAAGAAAACATCAACCTCTGTTCCCGGTTTTAATTTTCCAATATAGGTTTCCGGCACAGTGGTTGAAACATACATGTTTGACAAATTTACGATGCGCATTAATCCTTGTGGATTGGGAGCTACCACTTGTCCTCGTTCAACAAAAACGTCATCAATTGTACCCGAAAAAGGAGCACGTATTACCGTTTTTGCTACTTGAGCTCGCATTTGTGCAACTCCTTTTTGAGCAGAGATCATTTGTGCTTGCGCTTGTAAAAACTGAATTTCAGAGCCAATTTTTTTATCCCAAAGATTCTTTTGACGTTCAAAAGTGGTTTTGGCTAATGCATATTGGTTTTCAATACTTGCTAATTGCTGACCCATTCCGGCGTCGTCAATTTTTCCTAGAATTTGCCCTTTGGCAACACGTTGACCTGCTTTTACATAAAGGGCTGTTAATGTTCCACTAAATTCGGGCTGAACTACAATGTTTTCTTTGGTATTTACATTTCCTTGAACTTCTAAATAATGATTGAAAATAGTGTCTTTTAAGGTTAGTGTAGTAACTAAAGCTTCATCTTTTTTAACATCTAATTTAGCCAAAGCTTCATCAATTATGGATAAATCTGCTTGAAGGTTTGCTTTTTTAGCTTGAAGTGCTGCTACATTTTTAGTCGATATTAATTGTTCGATAGTGGCGTTATCGTCTTTTTTTGAACACGCTAAAAATGCAATAGATAGGGCGGTAAGTGCAATTATTTTTTTCATGGGTTTATGGTTATGTTTGTGAAATATTGACTTTATTTAATACTTAATTTACTAGTTTTTCTAAGGTTGCTTTTTTGTTGATTACGTCAAGCATGGCTTGAAGATAACTTTGTTGTGCACTGTATAATTGGCGTTGGGCCTCTGTTAAATCAAAACTACTGGCCAATCCTTCTTTGAATTTAATTTGGTTTTTAGACTCAATGCGTTCGGCTAAATTTAAATTGCTTTTAGAAGTTGCCAATTGTTCAATACTAAATTCATAATCACTTTTCGCTTTTGCAAATTGTAATTTTAATTTCTGTTCGGTTTCAGTTACCGAAGTTTTGGCTTGTTCCAATGCAATTTTAGCTTGTTGTGTTCGAGAGCTTCTCCCCAAGCTACTGAATACAGGAACGTTTAATCCGACACCTACATTTGAAAAGTTATTCCATTTTTGGGTACTGTTTAAAAAATCGAATTGATTTGCAAATGAATTGTATCCAAAATTGATCTGAGCGGCAAGAGAAGGTAATGCTTTACTTTTTTCTAATTTTAGTAGTAATTGTTTACTTTTTTCAATGTTTTTACCAATTTGGTAATCAATAGTATTTTCGGCCTGAAATTCTTTTTTCAATAATGCTAAATCAATATTGATTTCGGTTAAGGCATTCAATTGATCCGTCAGCACCAATTCCTCCTCTAAATCAATTCCCAAAAGCAGTTTTAGCAAATCTACTGCAATTCTTTTTTGGCGTTTTACATTGTCCAATGAACTGGTCAAACTGGCTAACGTAATTTGAAGTTGTTCTACATTTTCTTCTTCAATTAATCCGTTTTTGAAGATCTCTTTTGTGTCAGCTAGTGTTTTTTCAAGAATTTTTTTGTTGTTTTCAAGAATTTTAATGCTTTCATCGGCAAGCAATACATTGCCATATGAATTGATGACCATTTCTCTAATTTCTTGACCCGTTTTTACTTTGGCGTTTTCCGAAATTTGCAAATAGGTTTTAGCCGATTGAAGTCCAACTAAATAGGAGCCATCAAAAATCAATTGGCTCAATGTTAAATTTCCAATTGCCACGTGTTTGGTGCCAAAAGCGAGCAATACGATGTCATTAGGATTGGCCGCCGGATTAAATGCATTGGCTGCCGCTCCTTGTTTGGTAAATTCGAACGTGTTTTGATAATTAAGTGAGCCATTAATTTGTGGCAACCCCATGGTTGTAGTTTCCCATTTTTTCTTTTTTGCCACATCCACATCTCTATTGGCATTGAGCATAGAATAATTGTTTTTCACCGCATGTTCTATGGCTTGCTCTAATGTGAAGGTATTCGATTTCTTTGTTTCTTGAGCCACTAGTGTAGTGACAATTAGCAAGCAAAGTACAGTTAGTTTTTGTTTCATATGTAAAGATCTATTTTAATAATTGTTCTAGTTTTTGAATCCCTTTTTCTGTGCAAATGCCCCGTAAATGATATTCTAAATAAGCCATTTGTATGGATAATGACGGAAACGCTTCGGGGTTAAATATTTCGGTGTCTTTTAAACTGGTCATACCGGCAAAATAAAAGCGCGCAATTAAAGGGGTATTCATTTCTTTTCTAAAAAAACCTTGTGCTATTCCTTTTTCTAAATTAACAATAACACAATCCCCCATTTTGGCAAATTGACGCATCATTAAGGTTTTATGAATTTTTGGATAATATTTTTGCAATTGATAGATAGGAGAAGCGCTTTCGTTCTTTAAATTTTTCATGACAAAATCTTTGATCAAAAACAACTCTTCTACTGGGTTGTTTTCCAAAGCACAGATTTGGTCAATTCCACACGATATGGTTTCAAACAAATGCATTGTGGAAGCTTTTACCAACTGATCTTTATTGCTGTAGTGTTGGTAAATTGTTTTTTTTGAAATACCCATTTCTGCGGCAATATCATCCATGGTAACACTTTTGAAACCGAGTGTTAAAAAGAGGTCTGTTGCTTTAAGTAAAATTTGGTCTTTCATTCTTTTTTTAGTCCTATGGTAAGACAGGGTTTTTAATTTGTCGCAAAGATATGCTGGAAACTATTAACACAAAAATAGTTTCCAAAGTTTTTACGTAAATTTAACACTTGATTAATTTGTTCCGTTTCAGATTATTGAAGTAAATTAGCCAAAAATTCAGCAGTATGCATTCAGTTTCCTTCTATCAAGAAAAAATAAGGGATCATTTTTCAAAAATTGTCGCACAAAAAGAACCTAAAAACTTATACGAACCCATCAATTACATTTTGTCTTTGGGTGGTAAAAGAATGCGACCTGTTTTAACTTTAATGGCCAGTGAAGTATTCAATGCTGATTGCGAAAAAGCGATACCAGCGGCTACAGCCATTGAGGTTTTTCATAATTTTTCATTAATTCACGATGACATTATGGACGATGCTCCTTTGCGAAGAGGGCATCAAACTGTTCATGAAAAATGGGATTTGAATACGGGGATATTATCGGGGGATGCGATGCTTATTTTAGCCTACCAATTCTTTGAAAATTATAAACCCGAAACTTTTCAAAAACTAGCTAAATTATTCAGTAAAACTGCTTTAGAAGTTTGCGAAGGACAGCAATATGATGTCGATTTTGAGTTGCGAAATGATGTGACGATTCCTGAATATCTCAAAATGATTGAATACAAAACCGCTGTACTGGTTGGAGCTGCTATGAAGATGGGAGCTATTGTAGCTGAAACATCCGATGAAAACGCCAATTTAATATATGATTTTGGATTGAACTTAGGACTTGCTTTTCAGTTACAAGATGATTATCTAGATGCTTTTGGAAATCCAGAAACCTTTGGAAAACAAGTTGGCGGCGACATAATTGAAAACAAAAAAACCTATTTGTATTTGAAAGCTATGGAATTTGCAAATACAGAAGCCCAGCAGCAGTTGGCGCATTTGTTTGCAAGTCAGCCTTCTGATAGTCAAGGAAAAATTGCCACGGTTACTAGTATTTTTAATGCTTCTGGGGCTAGTGAAGCCACCAAAAAAGCGATTCAAGCGTATACTTTCAAGGCTTTTGAAACCCTAGAAAAAATGGATATTACAACTGAAAAGAAACTTATTTTGAAAGCCTTTGGTGAGAGTTTAATGGGCAGAAACGTGTAATCAAGAACAATGGCAAAAATCAAGTTCAAAAATGAATTTTAAAACTTGTAATTGATATTGATTTTTCTAATTAACTTGACTTTTGAACTTGTAATTGAACTTGAAAATGTATAATCCACCCGCAAATATTGACGCTTTAATCTCGCAAGCCGAGGAAGAACATTTGTACTTCAAACTCATTGAGCAAGTGAATAAAGATTTTGCTTTGGCGAATGAATCTTTAGATGTGCCGACTAGTATTTTTCCGTTTGAGTTTAAAAATTTGGTACAAGAAAAAATCTACAAGCTCATTCAATATAAATTTGCCGAATATTTGAATTTGTTATATATAATTGACGTACCTGAAGAACAAATCAAAAAATTAGACGGTTCAGATTTGGTTGAATTATCGGAACAAGTTGCGTTTTTAGTTTTAAAACGCGAATGGCAAAAGGTGTGGTTCCGAAATAAATATTAAAAAAACACTCTTACAAACGGCATAAACGCTTCGGTATATACATTTTCACGTTCTTTAAAAAGAATGTTGTAACGCACCCCCATAATTACATTTTCATTGCGATAACCTGCACCAAGATACAATGCTGTATTCCAGAAAACCGCTTTGTCATTTCCTAGTGCATCGTTAAAAGTTCGATTGACGCGCAATTGTTCCAACTCCGTTGAAATTTGAAGTTCTTCGATCGGGTTGAACAAGGCGATTATGCTTCCGCCATAGGTATTGGCCTTGTAAAGTTCCTTTTGTTTGATGTAGCTGTATTGGGCTCCAAAACCAGCTGAAACTAATTCATTTATATGATAAATTGCACAAGGAGCAACCATGATATCGGCATATCCAGTTCCTGCACTTACTCCAAATCCACCGCCAAATTGTACGCGCCTAAAAAAATCACTTTTTGTTTTACGAACTTGGTTATCTTGTGCATAAATTTCACGTTTCAAACCAAATAAAAACACAATAGTTAATAAAACTGTTAAATTTATTGCAGAATTCTTTTTCATAATTCCATTTTCGAAAAATTATTGGCATAAAAGTATAAAAATCCTTGAAAGATTATCATAAAATGTTTTACTTTTGCGTAGAATTTTTAATTAAAAGGTCTTTCAGACAACACGATATGGATAGGTTTTCCTTTTTAAACGCTGCACACACGGCTTTTTTTGCCGATTTATACGAACAATATCTACAAAATCCAGATAGCGTAGAGCCCAGCTGGAGAAGTTTTTTTCAAGGATTTGATTTTGCACAAGCCCATTATGGGACCGATGAAGTAGCACAACAAGTAGCTTTTGCCGCTTCGGGTGATTCGGGTGAAATTTCTGAAAAAATGCAAAAAGAGTTCAATGTCCTTAAATTAATTGAAGGTTATAGAACAAGAGGTCATTTATTTACCAAAACAAATCCTGTAAGAGACCGAAGAGTACATGGACCATCATTAGCGTTAGAAAATTTCGGATTATCTCAAGCCGATTTAACTACCGTTTTTGATGCTGCAAAAATGGTCAATATGAAGCCATCTTCTTTGGCGGATATCATCAAGCATTTAGAGAATGTATATTGCCAGTCCATTGGAGTGGAATACATGTACATTCGTGAGCCACACAAATTAGAATGGATTAAAAATCGTTTAGATATTAATGACAATTTACCCAATTTCTCTACCGAGAAAAAAAAGCATATTCTAAAAAAATTAAACGAAGCAGTTTCATTTGAAAATTTCTTACATACCAAATATGTGGGTCAAAAACGTTTTTCGTTGGAAGGATGTGAAGCTGTAATTCCGGCATTAGATGCATTAGTGGAAGCGGCAGCTGACAAAGGAGTGGAGCAGTTTGTAATGGGTATGGCTCACAGAGGACGTTTGAACGTATTGGCCAATATTTTTGGAAAAAATACCCAAAACATTTTTTCTGAATTTGACGGTAAAGACTATGACGAAGATGCAAATTTTGATGGTGACGTAAAATACCATTTAGGGTTAACTTCAGATCGTGTAACCGATTCGGGAAAAAAAATCAACTTAAATTTAGCGCCAAATCCTTCGCACTTAGAAACGGTTGGTGCCGTTATTGAAGGAATCACAAGAGCCAAACAAGATAGAAATTATCCCAATGATTTTTCAAAAGTATTACCAATTGCAGTTCACGGGGATGCCGCTGTAGCTGGTCAAGGTATTGTTTACGAAATCATTCAAATGGCCAAATTAGACGGATATAAAACCGGGGGAACGATACATTTGGTCATCAATAATCAAGTTGGATTTACCACTAATTATTTAGATGCACGTTCGTCTACGTATTGTACGGATGTAGCAAAAGTAACTTTGTCTCCTGTATTACACGTAAATGCAGACGATGCAGAAGCTGTTGTACACGCAATGCTATTTGCGTTAGATTACCGCATGGCGTTTGGAACAGATGTATTTATCGATTTGTTAGGATACAGAAAATATGGTCATAATGAAGGTGACGAACCTCGCTTTACGCAGCCTATTTTATACAAAGCCATTGCTAAACATAAAAATCCAAGAGACATTTATGCAGAGAAATTAACACACGAAAGTGTAATTTCTTCGGGCTATGTTAAAGAATTGGAAGAAGCTTACAAGGCCAAATTAGATGAAAACTTAGAAGCATCTCGAAAGAAAGACTTGACCGTAATTACTCCTTTCATGGAAAATGAGTGGGAAGGTTACCAACAAGTTTCCGACAAGGTAATGCTTCAAAAATTTGATACTTCGTTTGATAAAAAACAATTGACCGAAATTGCTAAAACGATTACCGAACTTCCTAGTGATAAAAAATTCATCAGTAAGATTACCAAGTTAATTGGCGATCGAAAAAATATGGTTGAAACCAATACACTGGATTGGGCTATGGGCGAATTATTAGCCTATGGATCTTTACTAAAAGAAGGTTTTGATGTGCGTATTTCTGGTCAAGATGTTGAACGTGGAACGTTTTCACACCGTCATGCGGTAGTAAAAGTTGAAGATTCAGAAGAGGAAGTAATCTTGTTAGATCGAATTAAAGACAAAAAAGGAAACTTTTACATCTACAATTCGCACCTTTCAGAATATGGGGTATTAGGGTTTGAATACGGATATGCATTAGCATCACCAAAAACCTTAGTAATTTGGGAAGCACAGTTTGGAGATTTTTCTAACGGGGCCCAAATTATGATTGACCAATATATTTCAGCAGGTGAAGACAAGTGGAATAACCAAAACGGATTGGTGATGTTGTTGCCACACGGTTATGAAAACCAGGGTGCTGAGCATTCATCTGCACGGATGGAGCGTTATTTACAATTGTGTGCGAAACACAACATGTATATCGCCGATGTTACCACCCCTGCCAACTTCTTCCATTTGATGCGAAGACAATTGAAAACCGAATTCCGTAAGCCATTAGTTGTATTTTCTCCTAAAAGTTTATTACGTCATCCCGATGTAGTATCTTCTGTTGATGAATTAGCTAACGGGCATTTTCAAGAAGTACTAGATGATCCAAATATTACCGATAAAAAAGCGATTAAGACATTAGTATTCTGTACAGGTAAAGTATATTATGATATTATCGCACAGCGACAAGAGTTAGACAGAACTGATGTTGCAGTAGTCCGTTTGGAGCAATTATTCCCATTAGCTGTAGATCAAATAAAAGCGATTATTGCTAGTTATCCTAATGCTGATGATTTTGTGTGGGCACAAGAAGAGCCGAAAAACATGGGAGCTTATGGCTACATGTTAATGAATTTTGATCTGGTGAAATTAAGATTGGCATCGCCAAAAGCATATAGTGCTCCTGCAGCGGGTAGTTATGAACGTTCTAAAAAACGTCAAAAGAACGCCATTGCTATGGTGTTTGATAAAAAATTATTTCAATAAAAACAACTCAATTAGCACCCTGAGCTAGTCAAAGGGTAAACTTTTTAAAATAAAAAGCATATGATTTTAGAAATGAAAGTCCCATCTCCAGGGGAATCAATTAAAGAAGTAGAAATTGCTACATGGTTAGTAAAAGACGGAGATTATGTTGAAAAAGACCAAGCAATTGCTGAGGTTGACTCAGATAAAGCAACTTTAGAATTGCCAGCTGAAGCAAGCGGAATCATTACATTAAAAGCAGAAGAAGGTGATGCAGTAGCAGTAGGCGCTGTAGTTTGTTTAATTGATACAGGTGCAGCAAAACCAGAAGGTGGTGCAGCTCCAGCAAAAGAAGAAACAAAACCAGTTGAAGCGCCAAAAGCTGAGACTCCAAAAGCAGCTCCTGTAGCAGAGAAAACCTATGCAACTCAAGCGCCATCTCCAGCAGCAAGAAAAATATTAGATGAAAAAAATATCGAGCCCTCAGATATTATCGGAACCGGTAAAGGCGGAAGAATCACTAAAGATGACGCTGTAAATGCAGTACCATCAATGGGAACACCAACTGGTGGTAACCGTGGTTCAGAGCGCACAAAACTTTCGATGTTGCGTAGAAAAGTGGCTGAACGATTGGTTGCTGCTAAAAATGAAACAGCCATGTTAACTACTTTCAATGAAGTAGATATGACCGCTATTTACGCTTTGCGTGATCAATACAAAGAAGAATTTAAAACAAAACACGGATTGGGCTTAGGCTTTATGTCGTTCTTCACAAAAGCAGTTACGCGTGCCTTACAATTGTATCCCGATGTAAACTCAATGATTGATGGTCAAGAGAAAATTTCATTTGATTTTTGTGATATCTCTGTAGCCGTTTCTGGTCCAAAAGGATTGATGGTTCCCGTAATGAGAAATGCAGAAACCTTATCGTTTAGAGGAGTAGAAGCTGAAATCAAACGATTAGCTATCAGAGCACGTGACGGACAAATTACCGTTGATGAAATGACGGGTGGAACATTTACTATTTCAAATGGTGGTGTTTTTGGAAGTATGTTGTCGACGCCTATTATTAACCCACCGCAATCCGGAATTTTAGGAATGCACAATGTAGTAGAACGAGCCATCGTTAAAAACGGTCAAATTGTAATTGCTCCTGTTATGTATGTTGCTTTGTCTTACGACCACAGAATCATTGACGGCCGTGAGTCTGTTGGATTCTTAGTTGCAGTTAAAGAAGCTCTTGAAAACCCAGCAGAAATTTTAATGGGTGGTAATGTGAAAAAAGCATTAGAATTATAATTGGTTAACTATCCTGCAAGGTTTCCAAAACTTTGTAGGTTTGAATATAAAATCCCAAATTCCAAAAGAGTTTGGGATTTTTCTTTACTTTGCAAGTCAAAATTTAGCTATGAAAAAATCAAAAAAACAAGCGGCGGTAGGTTTTATTTTTATCACAGTTCTCTTAGATGTCATAGGATGGGGTATAATTATTCCGGTAGTACCAAATTTGATCAAAGAACTCATACAAGGTGATATTAGCGAAGCGGCAAAATATGGCGGATGGTTAACATTTTCGTATGCCATCACGCAATTTATTTTTGCACCTGTGATCGGAAATTTGAGCGATAAATATGGCAGAAGACCGGTTTTGCTCATCTCTTTGTTTGGCTTTTCACTAGATTTTTTATTGTTGGCCTTCGCACCCACGATTGTTTGGTTGTTCATTGGTAGAATTCTCTCTGGAATAACTGGAGCTAGTTTTACAACAGCCTCTGCCTATATTGCTGATGTGAGTACTCCTGAAAACCGAGCTAAAAATTTCGGATTAATGGGAGCGGCATTCGGACTCGGATTTATAATTGGACCGGTCGTTGGAGGATTGTTAGGACAATTTGGGACTAGAATTCCATTTATAGCGGCTGCAATTTTATGCATGCTCAACTTTTTGTATGGTTATTTTATATTGCCAGAATCGTTAGATAAAGATAAAAGAAGACCTTTTGAATTGAAACGAGCGAATCCCATTGGGGCCTTTTTGCATTTAAAAAAATACCCCAACTTGATCGGATTAATTGTGGCTATCTTTATTCTCTATGTGGGATCACATGCCGTACAAAGCAATTGGAATTATTTTACCATGTATCAATTCAATTGGGATGAAAAAATGGTTGGAATTTCATTAGGGATCATTGGATTGTTAGTAGGAATCGTTCAAGGAGGATTGATACGATGGATCAATCCTAAAATCGGAAATGTAAAAAGTATTTATTTTGGATTGGGGTTGTATACTATTGGGATGTTTTTATTTGCCTTTGCCACAGAGAGTTGGATGATGTTTGTTTTCTTAATTCCGTATTGTTTAGGAGGAATTGCGGGCCCCGCTTTACAAGCCGTAGTTTCAGAACAAGTTGATCCATCAGAACAAGGTGAAATACAAGGCACATTAACCAGTTTAATGAGTGCATCCGCTATTGTGGGACCTCCTATGATGGCCTCTGTATTTTACTTTTTCACCCACAATGAAGCACCATTTATTTTTCCTGGTGCCCCTTTTGTATTGGGAGGAGTTCTGATGTTATTGAGTACAATTCTTGCGTTCAGAACATTAAAGAAAAATCATAAAAATTGATTTACTTTAGGTATAAGTAGTGATTGCAATAATCGATAATCGCTTTTCCTTTGAGTAATACATCAGCACCAATAATTCCATCTACTGCTTTCGTTTTGTGTTGAAGTAAGGCTTCATTTACATGGCTCATATCAAAAATAATAAGATGGAATTTTTTTTTCCATCGGCCCAATTGTATTTCGTTGTTTTTGGCCAATTGTGTTTCCATGCCAACCGCACCAGCACCTGCCGCTTTGGTTTCCGAAAATTGGGCATGTAACTTAAAATATTCAACACTTTCAAACCCTACACAACTATTGCTGGCTCCCGTGTCTACAATAAAATTGCCCTTAATGCCATTTATCTTACCTTGAATGAGTAAATGTTGGGTTTTTAAAACCTTAAACTTTATTTTTTTATACTGCTTTTCTTTTAAAAAGTCTTGTAAATCTTCCATACTTCAAATGTAAATCAAATTTATGAATCAAACTTTGTAACTTTGCAATATAAACAACGAACAACGAACAACGAACAACGAACAACGAACAACGAACAACGAACAACGAACAACGAACAACGAACAACGAACTTGAACTTAACCGATACACATACGCATTTATATTCAGAAGCGTTTGACGAAGATAGAAATGAAATGATCCTAAGAGCCATACAATCTGGGGTTTCTAGAATGTTTGTGCCTTCGATCGATTCTAGCTATACTCAGAAAATGTATGATTTAGAAAAGCAATATCCTGAGAATGTTTTTCTCATGATGGGTTTACACCCTACGTATGTGAAAGAAAATTACTTGGAAGAATTGGCCCATGTGGAACGCGAACTAGCGGCCAAAAAATTTTATGCAGTCGGCGAAATTGGGATGGATTTGTTTTGGGATAAAACATTTCTGAAAGAACAGCAGTATGCTTTTCAGCACCAAATACAATTGGCTAAAAAATATAAATTAGGGATAAATATTCACTGTCGTGATGCGTTTGATGAAGTTTTTGAAGTTTTAGAAAGTGAAAAAGCGGCGGACTTATTCGGAATTTTTCATTGTTTTACGGGTGATTTACATCAAGCCCAAAAAGCAATTTCATTGGGGATGAAATTAGGAATTGGGGGAGTGACTACATTTAAAAACGGCAAAATTGATCAGTTTTTGCATGAAATCGATTTAAAAAATATTGTTTTAGAAACCGATTCGCCCTATTTGGCTCCGGTACCGCATCGCGGAAAACGAAATGAAAGTAGTTATACTCTTTTAGTTGCTCAAAAATTAGCCGAAATATATGGACTTTCTGTTGCAGAAATTGCAGCAATAACAACTGAAAATTCGAAACAAATTTTCGGAATTTAATCCAAACTTAAAGGACAAGTCATAAAAATTTTGTTCATTTGTGAATTGTTTTTAAAATTAACATGACCAAATTCGATTCTATCCGACCGTATTACGATGCAGAGGTTAACGAAGCTTTAAAATCCTTGTTGCACCATCCTATGATGAAGGCGATGATGGATTTTACATTTCCTGAACTTGAGGAAAATACTTGGAAAGAACAATTGAGCAGAACGCATTCGATTCGCGATTTTCAAATAAATTTTGTATATCAATCCATTAAACGCGTTTTAGATCGTAGCTCGGACGGCTTAACTACTTCGGGTTTTGAAAAATTAGAACCCAACACTCCTTATTTATTCATTTCAAACCACCGCGATATTATATTAGATACTTCATTGTTGAATGTTTCGTTGTTTGATCACGGACTTGTAATGACGGCATCGGCTATTGGAGATAATTTGGTACAGAAAGATTTCTTATTGAAATTATCAAAATTGAATCGTAATTTTTTAGTACAACGCGGTTTGTCTCCACGCGAACTTTTGGTAAGCTCAAAATTAATGGCTGAATATATGTATCAATTGTTGTCAAAGGAAAATCGTTCGGTTTGGATAGCACAGCGAGAAGGAAGGACCAAAGACGGAAACGATGCAACTCATCAGGGCGTATTGAAAATGATTGCCATGGCTTCTGACGAAGAAAATTGCATGGATTTTTTCAAAAAGTTAAAAATTGTTCCGGTATCTATTTCATACGAATACGATCCTACTGATGCATTAAAAATGCCTCAACTTTTAGCGCTTTCAAAAGATGAAGTGTACATCAAAGAAAAAAATGAAGATTTTATTACGTTATTGAGCGGAATAATTGGACAAAAAAAACGCATTCACATCCATGTAGGTGATATACTGAATAAAGAATGCGATAAAATAAAAGCCGAAAACGACAATAACAATAAGCAAATACAAGCTTTGGCACAAATAATCGATGATTCTATTTTGCAATCGTATAAATTATGGCCTACTAATTTTATTGCTTATGATATATTAAATAGCACTTCTCGATTTGCTCATTTATATGACGACAAAGAACGACAAGTGTTTGAGCGTAGATTGGAAATGCGTATAGATACGGAAAATGAAACTATGAAGGCAGGGTTTTTAGCCATGTATGCCAATCCTGTTGTGAACAAACTGAAATATACTCATGACATCGCTTAAAGCAAAAATACTGCTCATTTATACCGGTGGCACTATCGGAATGGTGAAGGATTTTACTTCTGGCGCTTTGATAGCATTTGATTTTAATGAATTGTTGAGTCGTATCCCTGAAGTACAACTTTTAGATTGCGATATTGAAACAATTTCCTTTGAAACACCCATTGACTCCTCCAATATGAATCTTTCGGGATGGTTGAAAATAGCCACTATTATCCAAGAAAATTACACAAAATTTGATGGATTTGTGGTGTTGCATGGTTCTGATACCATGTCTTATAGTGCATCGGCCTTGAGTTTTATGTTAGAGCATCTTGCAAAACCGGTAATTTTGACTGGTTCGCAACTTCCTATTGGTGATTTACGTACCGATGCCAAAGAAAATTTAATTACGGCCATTCAAGTAGCAGCGCTTCAAGAAAATAATCTACCCGTTATTCAAGAAGTCTGTTTGTATTTTGAATATAAATTGTACAGAGGCAATAGAACCACTAAAATTAGCGCCGAACATTTCAATGCTTTTGCATCGCCCAATTTTCCCGAATTAGCTGAGTCTGGCGTGCATTTACGCGTTAATAGAGAAGCATTAAAAACAGCTCCAATTGCTCAAGTGCTCTCCGTTCAGAAAAATTTTGATGATAATGTGGCGATTTTAAAATTGTTTCCGGGCATCAATGAAAAAGTTTTGACCTCTTTCTTTGCTATTCCAAATTTAAAAGGAATTGTAATGGAAACCTATGGTTCTGGGAATGCTCCCACTGAAAAATGGTTCGTAGAGGTCTTAGCTCTGGCCATTCAAAACGGAATTCACGTTATCAATGTAACCCAATGTAGTGGCGGAAGCGTGGCCATGGGTAATTATGAAACCAGTACGCAATTAAAAAATATTGGGGTTATTTCTGGGAAAGACATAACTACTGAAGCAGCTATTACTAAATTAATGTATTTGCTTGGGCAAAATTGTCCTCAAAATAGTTTTAAGAAGCAATTTGAAACGGCCATTCGAGGAGAAATGCTGTAATAATTGCTCTAAAATTTTCACAGCCGTTTTTTTTTTACTTATTTTTACATAGAATTTAGAGAGGTGTCCGAGTGGTTGAAGGAGCAAGCCTGGAAAGTTTGTATATGGGTAACTGTATCGAGGGTTCGAATCCCTTCCTCTCTGCTGATTTTCAATGCATAGCGCACATGAATAGAATTTGTTACCTATTTCTATTAGCATCATTCTTTGGTTTAGCACAAACCGAAGGGAATGCAGTCGATTCTTTATTTAGAGAAGATCAGATGTATGTTGCTGTTTCCTATAATTTACTACAAAACAAACCTGATAATACCAGCCAATACTCTTTTTCGACAGGGTTTTCTGCAGGATTTTTCAGAGATTTTCCTTTCACTCAAAACAGGCATTGGTCAATTGCGCCTGGATTCGGTTATGCCTACTCGGATATCAAACAAAACATCAATATACTAGCCATTTCGGTGCCCACAATTACAACACCAGAGGTAGTGCGAAGCCGTATGCAATTGCATTATTTGGAATTACCCATTGAAGTTCGTTGGCGTAATGCTACTCCAGAAAGTCATAAATTTTGGCGAATACATACCGGAATTAAGGCAAGTTATTTGTTGAGTGGAAAAGTAAATTACGACTCGGATACCCTAGGGGAAAAGTCAGAAAATCTCAAAAACAGACTAAATAATTGGCAATATGGAGTATATCTTTCTTTTGGTTTCAATACCTGGAATCCTTATATCTATTATGGGTTACAGCCAATTTTTGAAAAAAACAAAACTGCAGTTGAAAACAATTCTTCGGCCTTACACATTGGGTTGAAATTCTACATTTTATAGCCAATACACCATGAGCACTACTTGGGGAAGCAGTCCCAAGACTAACCCGGCAACTAATTCAATAGGAGTGTGTGCTTTTTTATACAATCTGGAAGAGGCTACACATCCCATACAAAGAATACACAATCCAATACTATACGTTGAATGCAGTTCATAATACGCACTCAAGCCATAAATAAAAGCCGTTAAAGCACTAATTCCCATCATGTGTAAGCTTGCTTTAAATTTTAGCAAAACGGAAACAAGCACTAACACAGCACTGATCAAACCTCCAAGAAAAAAATAATACAATTCGGTAAATACTTCTTTTGAAATGCTATACTTGAGTAATAACAGTAGTAACAAGGCTTGAATGGCAATAGGCATTTGTCGTTCCTTCAAACTGGCTTCTGTAAACGATTGCAACTTGCCCAACGAGCGAAACAAAAAATACATTGACAAGGGCAATAAAAGTGTTACGATAATCACTTGAAGTAGTGTTACATATATTTGAGGGGCGTAGTAGAAATTTTTCGCAATGGAAAAGAAAAACAGCGTTCCGTATAAGGAAATAAAAATCGGATGAAAAATATAGGAAAAAACGGGTAATATTTTTTTAGCGTCCATCTTAGATTTTTTTTCGCAAACGTGCCACAGGAATGTCTAATTGTTCTCTATATTTTGCAATGGTTCGGCGCGCAATTGGATAGCCTTTTTCTTTTAATATTTCGGCCAATTGGTCATCGGGTAATGGTTTCTTTTTATCTTCTTCGGAAATAACTTGTTGTAGGATATTTTTTATCTCTATGGTTGAAACTTCTTCCCCTTGATCATTGGTCATTGATTCACTGAAAAATTCTTTGATTAATTTAGTACCATAAGGCGTGTCTACGTATTTACTGTTGGCTACACGAGAAACAGTAGAAATATCTAATCCTACAAGATCGGCAATATCTTTTAGAATCATTGGTCGCAGTTTCGATTCTTCTCCCTCTAAAAAATAGTCATGCTGGTAGTACATGAATGCATTCATCGTTACATAGAGCGTTTCGTTTCGCTGTTTGATAGCATCAATAAACCATTTGGCGGAATCCAATTTCTGTTTGATAAATTGCACCGCTTCTTTTTGTGCAGTTGAACGATCTGCGGTTACTTTATAACTTTGCAACATCTCCTGATACTCTTTGGATACGTGCAGTTCTGGAGCATTTCTGCCGTTCAATAACAATTCCAACTCGCCGTCGACAATTCGTATCGTAAAATCAGGAACAATGTGTTCGATCATTTTTTGGTTGCCATCAAAACTACCTCCTGGTTTCGGATTTAGTTTTTCAATTTCATCTACTGCTTTTTTGAGTTGTTGTTGGGAAACATCAAATTTTTGCAATAATTTATCGTAATGCTTTTTACTGAATGCTTCAAACTGTTGTTCGATGATTTTTATAGCCAATACAAGCGCTTCAGAAGGTGTTTTGTGTTTCAATTGCAGCAACAGGCATTCTTGTAAATCACGTGCGCCTACGCCCACAGGTTCTAATTCTTGCACCAATTGTAAAATACGTTCTACAGTCGCTTCATCGGTGTAAATACCTTGTGTAAAGGCTAAGTCGTCTACTATATCTTGTGTGGTTCTTCGGATGTAACCCATATCGTCAATACTGCCTACTAAGAATTCAGCAATATCCCGTTCGTCTTCCCGTAAAATAAAAGTATTTAATTGATTGATTAAATCTTGGTGAAAACTAACCGGCGCAGCAAAAGGAGTAGATCGATCTTCATCATCATCGCTGTAGTTGTTAATTTGGTATTTATAATCAGGGGTTTCGTCGTTGCTTAAATAGTCGTCGATGTTGATGTCTTGGGTGTCGATTCGATCGCTATCATAGTCATCATAATCGTCTTCGTTTGTGTTTACTTCAAAGTCATCTTGATCGTATTCCTCTTCTTTACTGCTTTCTTCTAAAGCGGGATTTTCCACTAATTCCTCTTGAAGGCGTTGTTCAAAGGCCTGAGTAGGCAACTGAATCAACTTCATCAACTGAATTTGTTGCGGCGATAATTTTTGCGATAATTTGAACTGTAAACTGTGTTTTAACATAATAGGGAACTAATTTTGGCATGAGCCACAAAGACGCTAAGGCGCCAAGTTTTTTTATTTTGTATTAATAAATCTTTTTATGCCATTTTTTATTAGTGGCACATTAAAATTTATTAAAAATCCCAATTCATTATTAGTCAGTTTTAAGTGACTTATGATTTGAGCATTCCAAACTGGATTTACAATGTCAACTGCTTTAACTTCAATTATAATTGAACTCTCTACAATGATATCTAATCTCAAATATTCTTTAAGAGTTACTCCATCATAAATTATTGGCACTTCAACCTGTCTTTTTACTTCAAAACCTGCTTTAGTGATTTCATAAACTAAACAGGCTTCATATACTTTTTCTAATAAACCCGGTCCTAATTCTTTATGAACTTTAAAAGCAGAATTTACTATAATTTTGGCAATTTGCTCTATCTTTTCGTTTGGCATATATAATTTATTTAATGGCTTTAATAAATGATTTTGGCGTTTATTGTTCTTTTTTTTAAGGCATGTTTTTTTATTCTTCGTGCCTTAGTGTCTTTGTGGCAAAATAATTT
>JACCDG011827950.1_pt1 | contig 34479 bp, 30 predicted proteins | sample 7442471 | NCBI WGS metagenome assembly JACCDG01 (sample SAMN15323444, study PRJNA562643) | freshwater metagenome | isolation source: river surface water | place: USA:Blue River Watershed | collected 2017-08-17 | reverse complement strand
ACCTCCTACTACACAGATAACACTGCGGTAGCGACAGATGTGGCCATGACGGAAGCTCCTGCGGCCGAATGCCAGGCCATTTCCCAAAACCCCGAATTAGATCTGGAGGAAGGTGAATGGTGTATCCAAAATAGTGTCTACACCGGAGGCTACGATGTCTTCCATATCCGAGGTTTTGAAAAACCAAATGCAAAGGATTGGGGTTATGGTGGCTTTACCATTTATTTTAATTCGATAAACACCAAGACCTACGACTACTGCACGGACGGATTAACCGGTGTGACTTCAACTCCTATAGTTGGCCAATCGTATTGTACTTGGACCGGTGCTGGTGGTGCAGGCGCAAACCCTCTCGTTCCAGCTTCAGGAATCAATTCAATGTCCTTTGCAGATGCATGTTATGGAACTCCTGTTTATCTTCCAGATGTTGCTTCAGCTACAGTTAAATTTTATTATGAGGTTAGTTCCACCTATTCTGTAACCATTCAACCAAATCGCACCAACCTAACAAGCGCTCTAAGTGTTCCCACAGGAAAAAGAGCAACCTTTGAATCAAATGGAACGGCCTGGCAGTATCTCGGGCAATCTAGTGTAGGAGGGGCTTCAACGGCCCCCCCTTGTGGTCCAGCATTTGATATTGACCCGATGAAACCCAACGATGCGGCCAATAGCCAAACTATTGGAATGGGAGGAGGAAATGCACTTTATTATCTTACCAAGTTAGGAAGATTAGAATTGCTTGGCATTCCACAAATTTTTTATGAACCACTCTATTGCAATAGCAATAGGAATGATTTGGTTCCGGGAATTTTTAATCTTAATCCGCAAACCAGAGAGGAGTTTGAGACCGAGGGTTTTCAATATAACAAGGACACCAACGCCCAAAAACTTTATAATATTTATAATCAAAAAATTCCAGACTATGCTTCCGATTTTGCCAACCCAAATAGTTACGTGGCCATGCAAAATCTTATCTCCATCCCACCCATCTTCTCCAGTTCCAAATTTGTATGCTGTAGAAATCTAGGTTCTCAAGTTGAAACATCTGAACAATGTTGCTCCAATTTTTCGACCCTCGATGCCGAAGGCAGGAGATTATGTAAATTACCTGAAGGAGCAGATCTGCATGTCTATCTTAACCGTTTTGTTTCCGGAGATGGCGTGGGAGATTTTCAACCTGGCGGGGGATTTACAGATAAGGACTTTATTCCTGAAACTGGAGAGCCAAACCTAACCAAGGAAGTTTCCGATAAAATCAGAACTTTTGGAGAGGCCTATTGTTCCTCTGGAAACGTTAGATTTGGAGGCGCTTTTGGATATTTTATTGCCCAACCAAATATGGGATACTTTACCCAAACCGCCAACCCAGATTCAAATAGTTATTATTCCATTATCGACTCGGCCCTAGACTATCAAGGAGACCCTGGAGACACCTTATCCGGGTCAGGAACCGTAAGGTATCTGGAAGGATATAGGTGGAATCATCATTTATATTGCGCACCTTAGTAAAGATGGCTAAATTCGGGCGATGAAATCTATAATCATGATGCTTTTTTTACTTTTCCCCCTGTTAAGTAGGGGCCAAGAAATAGTTACCTGTACCCATCCCCAAGTGTGCAATCTATTCGAAAATTCAAACTACCCTTTTAAAATAGCGATAGACCCCCACCATTTTGAGCCTTCAATTGGTGAAATTAAGATGCTGCTTTCAGCATCTGTCGTGGCCTTTGGACCTTCAGACCTAAATCCTTGGGCCCAAAAAATTGAGGATAATCGAAAAGCGGCCGGTAAGAAAAATATCAAAATTGAAGTTCCCGATGAATTTAAAAGGAAATACGGTAAAAAAAATATTCATATGCTTGAGCATTTTTGGCTTTACCCAGATATCCTTTGTTCGCTGGTAAAGGGCTGTGATCAGAAAATAGCACAGGCCAAGATTTCCGATTTAAAAAAACTGGTTGAAGGAAGATATTTTGTCCTCACACATGACGCCATAGCCCCCCTATTTGAAAGCCTTAATGCCAATGTCACCTCCCTTAGAACCTCCACTCATAATTGTGAAGCGCAGCCAAATTCCCTAAAAAAATTGGAAGATTGGCAAAAAGAAAAAAAGAATATTATTTGGTTACTTGAAGAAAATATTCACACTTATGAGCAACTTAAAGGTAAAATTGATAAAAAGGACTTATTAGTAAAGATAGATATTTTGGGAAAACCTGGTGAGAATCCTTTTAGCGTTTTTGATAAGATGTTTTTAGAATTAAAAAAGGCAATCAATGGAAAATCCCATCCTTAAAGTTAGTTCACTTTCTTTCGCCTACCCTGATACCCCTGATTTTTTGATTCTTAAAAATATCAGCTTTTCTATCGATGAAGGAGAGGCGCTTGGCATCCTAGGGCCTAATGGAGGCGGAAAATCTACCCTCTTAAAAATTTTGGTGGGTCTACTTAGTCCCTATAAAGGTGAGATACTTTTTAAAGGTAAGTCCGTTGATGAGTTTAGAGCCCAAATTGGATATGTACCCCAAACTGCTAATCTAAATACCATATTGCCTTTGCGAATAATTGATTTGATTCATTTTCAACCAGAAAAAAAAGAAAATATTAAAAATGTATTGGAACTAGTCGGATTGGCAGGAAAAGAAAACAAACTTTTTTCCGAACTTTCTGGAGGCGAAAAGAAAAGGGCCCTCCTTTGCTTGGCCCTAATAAAAGCCCCAAAGATTTTAATTCTAGATGAACCGACGGCAGGACTTGATTCCTCCGGAATAGATCAACTCCTAGATCTTTTATCTAAGCTGCAAAAGGATTTTTCTACCTCGGTTGTGATTGTCGATCACAATATAAACCAGGTCATTAAGCATTGTGATAAAATTCTCTGCCTTAACCAAACTAGTCATTGGCATAACGAAAAAGACTATTTGACCAAAAACATTCTGGAATCCATTTACCACTGCGAATTCGAACACCTTTTGATCCACGAAAAAGAAGAAATCTCAGAACATCACTTTTGCGGGGATGACCACAAAGGAGAAAAAGTTTGAATCTTTATTCCTCTATGATGGATTTTTTTCAATATGATTTTCTTTTAAGGGCCCTGCTTGGTTGCATTTTTGTGGCCATTGCCTGCGGCATAGTTTCTCCATTAATCGTTGCCAAAAGATATGCTTTTATGGGGACAGCAGTTTCACACTCCACTTTTTTAGGTCTCTCCATAGCACTCTCCATAATCGCCACAAAAGATTCCCTATCAGTTTTTTTAATTACCCTTTTTGTCACTCTAATTTTAGTTACGGCATTGGCCAAAGCGACTTTTAGACAAAAACTGCCCTCAGATTCCCTTATTGGAATTTTCTTTACCTCATCCATGGGTATAGGGGTTATCATTCATTATCTTTTTGCCAGAGAGCGAGGAGATCTTCTAGGTTATTTATTTGGAAATATTTTATTATTAGAAACCCATGACATTATTTTATCCCTTCTTCTTGTGTTGACCTTGATTCCTATTTTTTTAATTCCATTAAAAAAATGGCTCTATATTATTTACGATGAAGAGGGGGCTTATGTGGCCGGAATCAACACCAAACTTTTTCATTATTTGTTCTTCTTAATTTTAACTTTTTTAATCGTATCGGCCTTGAAATTGGCCGGTACAGTTCTGATAGAAACCCTGCTACTAATTCCCGGAGTATTTGCCTTAAAGATTGGTCGAAATATCAAGCAGGTGTTTGTGCTATCCATTGGCTTTTCCGTAGTTTCTTCAGTGCTAGGCCTCTATATTGCAAATCTCGGCGACTTACCTTCCGGCGCCACTATGGCCGTGACTCAACTTTTTATTTTGCTTTGCTTTCTTTTTTTTAGAAAATTAAAAGGAGTAAACTAATGTTTAAATGGATTTTGCTTTTTTCCCTTCCTTTATTTTGTGACGATTTCGGAGGATTGGGGCATAAATATAAAGGATGTCCCCTTAATTCAATCTGTGCGCCTGAAATGGGAATTAAGAAGAAATCTTGGGATGAAATGTTAAAAACTTTACCTAAAGATAAAAAACTTGCAGTAAAAACACTTGAAGAATTCCGTAAGAAGAATGGAATTTTACTACCGGTTTGGACTATTTCCTCACCCGATGAGGAAAAAGATCTAATCAAATGGAATTCTCCTTGCCCTCAACATCAAAATCCAGAAAATAAATTTTTTCAAGCTGAGGTATTTACCCCTAATTTTTCTTCATTGGATAACAATCGTTTTCTAGAGGAACAGGCACTGCTTTTAAATGAAAATAACTCAATTATTTCTTATAAAATACCCAGCAAAGAACTGCCCCTCTATTTAAACGGCGAGGAAATGATTTTTTCGATGACTTCGGAAGGGGCCTATTATTATTTAGGCGTAGCCCCATCTGGCCAAGTTCGGGTTTTAGATACACAAAATATTGAATTTTCACCCACAGATGCTGAATGTCCTAAGGACCTTATCACTAAATTTGAGCAATTAAGTAAGGGACTTTATTCCGGACATTTTTGCAGAAATATCTATAATTCCTCCCTAAAAAAATACCAAACTCTTCTCTTTGGACTTACTTGTGTTTAATTAATTTTTCTCTTTCCGATAAGTTCGGAAATGGTAAAAATAATTATTTTTTCCCTCATTCTCTCCTCTTGCGCTTCCAATTACAGACCTCCAGAGGGTTTTGGTGAAAAAATGGAGCGATATTCTTCAAAAACCAAGCATCACAATATCGTACCAAAAACCTTTGCTATGGACACCAATTACAAGGATTTAAAACGAAAACCGGCATCTGTAGATTCCGTAAAAAAAATGATGAATTATACCAATAGTTCACTTTATTTTTTGTCACTTTTTACCCAATTTAAACAACTTCAAAAAATATCAGAAAAACAGGCCGGAACATTAAAACGCTGTCCCAGGTTTCATGGCGAATTTCTGCAAGTAGAACATAACCATTTAAATTTCTTTGAGGGTAAAATTGATTATTCCATCATGGATAAAAACCTCTTATACGATTCTAATTTCCTCGCAAAAAACCCCGCCCTAACCTTGCCTCTAGACAAGGACTCAGTTACCAATACGGTGCGAGATCAATTGGAAAAAAATGATTTATCCAAAATTAACCAAATAATTGAAGAAGCCCTAACGGTTCAACAAATCAAAATTCTAAACGAATTAGAAGAACTATGTGAGGATGGAACGTCAGATAATTTTTATGCTTATCAAAATCTTATCACTCATATCACAAACCAAAAGGGCCTGCCTCCCTCAAAAGAGAACATGGAGACACTTCTTAAGGTTTCCATATTTTACAATATGACCCTGATTGAATCCCTAAAGGCCAATGCTCAAAAGTCCTCGCGGTCCATTTCATCAGTAAAAGAAGAGGGGGCCATCGATAACCAACTACTCTACCGTATGAAAGCAGATTGGGCCGATAGCTATCTTGAAAAAATTAAAAGTAAGTGAATCTATTTAAAAACGTAAAGACGATTTCTAGAACTTAAAAAAGCAAAATTCTTTTCCCCTACTGCTACATCCCCAAAAACGGCTGAATAGGCGTGGCCCATTTTAAATTCATATCTTTTCTCAAGGGTTATGGGATCTAGACACAGAAATTTCCCATCCACAGTAGTTGCGGCAAGGTAATTTTTAAAAAATGAAAGAGAGGACACACCTCTGTCTGAAAAATTTTTCTTGGCAATAATTTTTAGATTTATATCCAAAATAACTACATCTCCATCAACCGTGGGCATATATATTTTATCGTCCTTAAAAATAGGAGTCCTTGAAGGAGTCACCTCGACCTGTCTAAGGACTTCCCCCGATTTGGGATTAAGCACGGAAAGAGGCCCGCTTAAAGAAGTGGCATAAAGCAAATTATTGTGAATAACCGGAGTGGGATCTACATCCACAAACTTTAAATCATTTGAAAGCTTTTTTTCCCAAAGAAGAAGTCCTTCTTCAACCGAAAGGGCGCCCACATATCCATCCGCAAAGCCTATATAAAGAACATTGTCTTTTATATAGGGTGTAGAGGTTCTCTGTAGGGTTGTGGTCTGGGCTATGGACCTTCCATATACCCAAATAACCTTTCCAGTTTCAATATCTAGGCAAAGAATCTTATGATTTCTCAGGTGAAAGAAAATCCTGTTTTTATATATAGCGGGCTGTCCTTCAACGCTTGAACCTAGATCAACATCATATTTGAGATTTCCGGTGACATATTGCCTTGAAAAAATTCTTCCGGTTGAAGTGCCATAGATAACATAATCATTATGGACAATGGGAGTTCCAGAATAGGTCACCTCGGTCCCATCCCTTACACTCCAAAACTCTTTACCCGTTTCCACATCATAGGCACGCATGGAATCATTACTTGAACCTATAAAAAGCACGCCCTCAAAAATATAGGGTGAATTGAGGGCAATTGGTAGATTTCCGGTTTCGTTACGGGTTTCGTAATTTTTTACCCAGGAAAGAATAACTGGCGCTTTTTCTCTTGTTGGGGCCTTTATATGGGAACAACTGGTTAAAATTAGCGCCCAAAGGATCAATATAAATTTCAATTAAATTTCCTTTTTATTTAGCTTGAAGATTTAGTTGAGCAAGCTTTTTATAAACCTCTTCATCGAAGCTATTTAGAACATATTGAAACTTTTCTTTGGCCTTAGCAGGATTATTGGCCTTTTTATATAACCGACCTAAATCTAAATAAATTTTTCCTTCAAGAATTTTGGCTTTTGAATCGATCATTTCCTCCAATAAAGTGATCGCCTTATCATTTTCTCCAAGGTCCTCGTAAACCGCAGATAATCTAAGTCCTAAAAGGATTTTTGCGTATTTATTTGTATAATTTTTTTGCCCAAGCTCTAAAATTTCTTTGGCAGCGGCCAATTCATTTTTTTCATTCAAAATTTCTGCGGCCTCCAAAAGAACCGGAAGATTTGCCCCAAAATTAGAAGAGTCTTCCTGTAACTTAGAAAAACTGTTGATAAAATCAGACGGCTTTAGACTCCCATCCTTTAATTCCTTAAGTTCTTTTTGAGAAAAGGCGAAAATCTGATCTCCGTATTTTGCTTGTCTTTTTTCTTTTAGGTTATTGTAAACCCCATAAACTAGTGGAAAGGCCAGAAGGACTACAATTCCCGCAATAATAGGACCTCTATATTTTTTAAGAATTATGTCTGAATCTAAGCTCATGATAAATTTCCTTCTCTGATTTTTTATATATTTTAGGCCCAAAAGAGTTTAGGACCCCTAACTTAAGTTGTCAAAAAAGGAAATCGTAGTTTATCATTAAAACAGAATAGAATAACTCAAATGACTACTAGCAACAAGGATGTTACTAATGGGCTTAAAAAAACTTCTAATTATTCCTCTTATTTTTTTTCCTCTACTCCTAAGTGCCGCTCCAAATATGGGACACTTGGGTCTGGGTTACTCCAACCAATTGGTCAATGATATTCCAGCGTTCTCCCTAAAGTACCAATCTTCTCCTACTACTTCTTTTGGAGGGCTCTTTAATTTTAGCACCGCAGATAATGCCGGCGGTTGGGGTGTTGGTGCAAAATTTTATCGAAATATTTTTTCCGAGCCAAACTTACTTTTCTATGGAGCATTTCTGTTGGGATTCGCGTCAAGAGATCTACCTAACGGCCAGGATGCTTCAGGTATACAAGGTGACTTAACCATTGGGTCAGAATTTTTTATTCCTGGCATCCAAAGCATAGGACTGAGTTTTGAAGCGGGGATTTCCTTTAATACCTTGGATAATTTTATGATTGAAACCTCAGGATCCAATTTTGTAACCGCGGAAATTCATTTTTATTTATAAATTATGAAGAAAATTATTTTATTTTTTTTCCTGATTTCGCTCAAAGCCTTGGCCCAAGATGGTGCATATGATGATGCTGAAGCGGAATTTGAACTCGGTGGGGACATCTTTAACGACTACAGCGAAGGAATCGAATCCAAAAAAATTCAAGAGCGAGAAAATTTCTTTAATTATTCAACCTTTTTTTCGGTGGATTTCCTTGTAGGATGGACCACTTTTGATGGCAACAGAGGCCAAGCGTTTCAAGACAATAGTTCACCGGGCTTTGGCCTAGGTGTGAATTATTTTTTTGAATCAAATGTAACTTTTGGTACCGGCTTTAATTATACCCAAAACTATTTCAACATAGATGAACCAGTATATGGCTACCCCGATCCTAAGGCCTTGCCAGGAAATATTACTGTTGAAAACTGGCGTTACTATGGAAGCCTTCGTTATTATATCGATACATCAAATTTAGGCTCGGCCTTAACCTTTGCTAATCCCTACCTTGTTGGGCGATTGGAATACTGGGATGTGACTTATAAATTTAAGAATCAACCCATTTACCCTGATCAAAAAGGAAAAGGTATTGGGTGGGGTTTTGGGGCCGGACTTCAATTCCCGCTGAAAATGAAAGAATATAATTTTGCTGTGGAGTTTTTAGTTCATAGCGTGAATTGGTCTGATAGATATACCCAAGCCTATGCGCCTATTGAGAAAGATGGCACGCCCATCACAGGATATGGTTACGATAATCTCGATGGGCTTGCTTATGATTTATTTATGGGCTTTAACCTAGCTTTTTGATTTCTTTTCTAAGTCAGAACCCGCACGGAAAATCAAATGGACAGGACTATTAAAAAGATTAAACTCTTTTCTTAGGCTGTTTTGCAAATAACGCCGGTAATGCTCAGGTATCCCCTTAGACCTATTCACAAAAAGAAGAAAAGTTGGTGGGGAACTTTTCACCATAGAAGAATATTTTACTCTTACTCTGACTCCATTGCTCTTAGAGGCCGTGAGAGGTCTTTCCTCTAAAAATCTTAGGATGGTTCTATTAAGTTCTCCAGTCGGTATTTTTAAACTTCTAATTTTAATAGTCTTCTTTAAGGATTCCTTTAGTTTTCCTATATATTTGTTGGTTTTCGCTGAAATAGGAATAATGTCACAATATGAAAGCCATGGGGCATTTTTTAGAAGATTATCCATCCATTCTTTTTTTGTCTTTTCATCTTTCATTTCATCTTTCAAAAGATCGATTTTGTTTAGACAAACTATAACGGATTTTCCCTTATCCAGGGCGATTCCAATAAGCCTTCTATCCTGATATCCCATCCCCTTAGTAGCATCCAACATAAAAATTACAATTTCTGATTCGGTAATGCACTTTAAACTGCGATAAACCGACTGGGATTCGATAACTCCATCGACAGAAGACATTTTTCGAATACCGGCGGTATCAATTATTTGAACTGAACGCCAAAAACTGCCAACCTCAACTTCTGCTTCCTCTGAATCAAAGTTTTCCTCGCCTTCTTCGATTTTTAAATCTTCTAAATCCTGGTAGCTTTCTTCAACTTTTCGATACACGTCTGGATTATTTTTCTTAAAGGCTTCGTATTGACTAAATATTGTTTTATTCGGGGTAAATTCATTTTTCTCTTTAAGATCCATTACCTCTTCGCCAAAGAAAAGATCAAAATAACCTTCAACAGGATCAACCGTGGTCCCGGCAATTTCGGAAACAAGGGCCCTATCAGATCCCAAAAGGTTATTTAAAAGCGTTGATTTTCCGCTATTTGGCGCACCAATAATGGCCACTTTAGATACTACGTTTTCTCTTGGTGTTATTCCCTTTTGCAAAACTGGGACACTCTCGGGAGTGCTTTCAAAAGTGGATATTTTTCGCTGCAATTCCTCTTTCAAATCAAGAAAACCTACTCCATGTGCTGCCGAAACAAATAAAACTTTATCAACTCCTAGCTTATAAAACTCACTCTCAAGACCTTGTTGATTATTCCCGTCATACTTGTTTAGAATTAACCAGAATTCTTTTTTTCTAGTCCGGATAAATGTGGCAATTTCACTATCAAGCGGCAGCAGTCCTTCTCTTACATCGACTACCATTAAAACCAAATCCGATTCCCTGATAGCAATATCCGCATGGCTTCTCATCAAGTTAAAAAACTTTGATCTTGTTTCAATATCCTCTTCCCTTACATGGTCGGTATAAAAACCACCTGTATCCACCAAAATAATTTCATTGGATTCTCCCAACTCTTCTAAACGGGCGATACCGTAGTGGCGATCACGAGTAACACCGGGTTCGTTATAGGTAATGGCCTTAGTAGCATTTCCCATAAGACGGTTAAATATAGTGCTTTTCCCAACATTGGGTCTTCCTATAAGGGATACGACAAATGAACGTTTCAATTTGATGCCCTCCATACCCTATTGGAATCAACGGCCCGTGGCAGTCCTATCTCTTCCAAAACAAAATTATTCTTAAACCAATTAGGTGAAACCTTGGCATGGAGATTAAGGTGAACTTGTCCACCAACCATTTTTTCAATCTTGGCCCTGGCGTTGGCGCCAATTTTTTGGATCATGGATCCCTTGGAGCCAATTACGATGGCCCTTTGTGATGGACGGTTTACCAAAATTGAGGCGGAAATATGGCAAACGATTTTGGAGTTTTCCTTGTCCCTAAAATCCTTATATTCATCTATAACAACAGCTGTCTCATAAGGAACTTCTTCTTTTAGATACTTAAAAACCTGCTCTCTGATATATTCCGTAACAAAAAACCTTTCATTCTTATTGGAGACATCCCCGTCTGGAAAAAGATGAGGACTAGACTGTGCTCTATCACATATGGCCCCTGTAAGGATGTGCATATTGTCACCAGTCTTGGAGGAAATTAAAAAGTATTTTTCAATCGCGGGTATGATTTCTTTAGCTTTTTCAAAAACTAGCGCCAAAGGTAATTCATTTGCCCGCTCCACTAGATCAGCTTTGGTAAAAATTATCCAAGTAGGACCTAAGTCTTCTCTAAAGTTTTCTTTGAATTCTTGAAACTGCTTTAAAACTTCGCGGGTTAAATCTATTAATAAAAGATTAACATCCGCACCATTGGCCCCTTCTCTGGCCTGCTGGTTTAGTCTCTTATTAAATTCTTTGTTGGATGAATGCACTCCGGGTGTGTCCACCAAAATTATCTCTGTGTGATCAATGGTCAAAACACATTGAAATTTATTTCGGGTGGTTTGTGGCCGATCGGTTACTATTGAGAGATCAAAACCCAATAGATAATTGATCAACGAACTTTTTCCCACATTAGGGGCGCCTAAAATAGAAAGCGTAATTGATTTGTTTAGTGGATGCTGATGGGTGATAAGCACTGCCGCTCTCCTATGGTTAAATAAAGTTGTTCTTTAAGTACAATTTTTGCGAGTTGATGCTCGCCTTTCTTTTTAGAATCAGATTCCAGTGATTTTAAAAGTTTTCCTTTTAGGTAAACTTCTATAAGAAATTTGTTTTCGCCAATGGCCTGGCTTTTATAGATGGGAAATTCTTTAAAAAATCCCATCGTCACTTCCTGGAGCTGTGTCTTACTATCAAAATCAAAAAGCTTATCCAAGGTGATAAAGCTCTCACCTTTTTCACTTTCATAATTTTTAAGTAAATTTAAAAATGAGGCATTAACTTCACCAAATCCGCCATCTAAATAGATCGCTCCAATCAATGCCTCAAAACTATCGGCCAAAATTCTATCCTTATCAAAACCTCGTGCCTTTAATTCTCCCTTACCAAGAAGAAGGCAAGGGCCAAGATTAATAAATCTTGCCAGATCAGCCAAAGATTTTTCATTAACTAGCGCACCTCTGAATTTGGAAAGATTTCCCTCGGTTAACTCAGGAAACATATCCATCAAATAGGTTGTGACCAAGGTGCCCAAAACAGAGTCACCTAGAAATTCTAATTTTTCATAGGACTCAAGCATTAGGTGTGGACGTTCAAAAACAAATGAATTGTGAGTTAAGGCCCGTAAAAGAATCGCTGGGCCATTAATTTTTTCAAATTCAAATTTAAAAGGAGAAAGGATATTTTTAATGGAAGAATGCTCCAATAAATTACGCGTGATATCAACAGGCGAGCTGATATTATCGGCCAAATAACTTGGATTACTGGAGGTCGTCTCTTGCATAAATCTTCCACTTTATAAGAATGTCAGGTCGCGCAGGATAACACCTCGCTAGGCCAATTTCAAGGACTTGAGAATCTTTACCCAATGGCCTAGAGTAATAAACTAAAACCTTTAAATTTTGAGGTGTTATGGATTTGGAAAAGAGTTTTTTTAAGCACCAAACTGCCTTTCTAGAAGTCCTGAGCAAGCAGGGAAAGAGCTTTAATACCCTAAAAAACTACAAAACAGATCTTAGCTGCTTTAACCATTTTATAAGGGACTTAAGTCCTAATTTGGAAGAATTTGGAACTCCCCTAATAGAAGAATACGGTGCCCATTTAGAAACTAAATATGACTCAAATAATTCAAGAAGGAGAAGGGTGCAAACTCTAAGGGCCTTTTGCGACTACCTTATTTTGAAGGGAATTCTAAAATCCAATCCAGTAAAAGGTCTTATTCCTTCACCAAAGTTTCACGATATTCCTAAACCTTGCAAACTGACCGATATAAAGGCCCTCTGGGGACATTTAATTAAAGAATCCCAGGCGGAAAAACCTCTTCAACGCCTTATCGGTAAAAGAAATCAGATGGTACTTCTGCTTATCTACGGAGGAGGATTAAAAGTTTCCGATATGGAATTTCTAAAGACCGAAGATATTATACCAGGTGATATTTTTAGAGTCCTGGTTCGCCCTTTAAAGAGAGATCCCTATTCCATCCCCCTGCCCCTGGTTTTCCAATCAGTATTTGCTTCCTACCTAAACGATGTCTTGATTTATAAAGATGCTCATAAAGTAGAATTTAACCAACTCCTTTTTAATGCCAATCCCTATAAAATAATTTCTGGGGGTTTATCTCCAAGAGGACTAGAAAAGACCTTTGAGGAATTTAAAAATAAACTTGGAATTGAAATCACTGCAAAAAACCTTCGTCAATCCTGTATTTTCAAATGGCTTCACCAGGAGCATGGCGAGGATGTAATAAAGGAATGGATGGGTGTTGCCCCTTCCTATTCTCTAAAACCCTATTTGGATTTGATGGAAAAAAATTATTTTGAAGAGGAATTCTTAGATGATTTCCTGACCCTTCACTAATTACCAATGAAAACCTTATTAATTATATTTGGAACCTATATTGCTCTAGTTATTTTTCTCTATTTTGTTCAAGAGCGCTTGATCTTTTTTCCCGATGATCGTTCTTGCGATAAGTTAAGATCTATTTCATTTGAAGGCGAAACTATTCGTTTTATTGAAAAAACACACACCCAGGCGACTGGCACATTAATCCACTTCCATGGAAATGCGGGCGGGGTTTGTGATCGCAGTTTTGTATTTGATGGTTTAAAAGACGCTCCCATTAATATCATTCTGGTGGAATACCCCGGTTACTCAGGCGAGGAAACCTTTCCTACCCTAAAAAAAATCAGGGAAAATTCGCTTAAAGTTTTACGGTTTTTTAAAAATAAAGGAGGGCCCATCTTTTTATACGGGGAATCCTTGGGTTCATCTATTATAACTAATCTGGCATCCATTGAACCTGTAGATGGGCTTATTTTGCAATCTCCTTTTCCTTCTCTTGGTGAAGTTGGGCAAAATGCCTATCCTATTTTCCCTGTCAAATGGCTGATAAAAAATGATTTCATCTCAAATAAAATTTCCACCAAGGCGCTCGTCTTTATTGGCGAGGAAGATAAAATAATTCCTCCCAAACTTTCTGAAAAACAAATAAAGATTTTTGAAAGGGTAAAAGTATTTAGATTTAAAAATCGCGATCATAATAACTTGGCCTTTGATAACCAAAAATTATGGAATGAAGTGCTTGATTTTTTAAGAACCAACTAAAATTTGTTTGGCCTTTTCATGGTACAATGTATTTATGAGACTTTTGATTGAAGAGAAGGGTGTCTACATTCAAGAGGTAAAAAAAGCTCTTAAGGACTCAACTCCTATGAGGGGTACCGTTCCCGATTTTATAATGTTAAATGATAAAATAGATGATATCTGGGAAAATGCCAGAGAGGCCGGAATTAATGAGGGGGTCTTTTTAGATATCCTTCATGAGGCCATCCCAAAACACGCCAAAAAGGTCCGTTTTTATAAGTTCTTCAGAAAGGCCGCTTAAGCCCATCTGTGATAGGCTGGATGACCTTCTGAAACTGCTACAAACGTGCCTTGACAAGTGGCGCAGACTTTTCCCCCTGCGAATAATTCAGCTTGCACTATCGCCTTATTTCCTTCCAATTGAATAATTTTAGCATTCATAGAAATTTCTGAGTTTGTAGGTGTAGGTCTTTTTAATCTGATGGAGTATTCAGCCGTGACGGTACAAAGGGGCTTATCTAATCCCAGATTTTTCATAATATGATAGGCCGCAGTCCAGTTGGAATGACAATCCAATATGGCCCCCAGTATTCCCCCGTTTAGCATTCCAGGAAATGCTTCATGATGTGGTTGTGCTTTCCAGTTGCACTTGACCAAATCGCCTTCAACATAACTTTTAATCCTAAGCCCTTTTTCATTTATAGGTCCGCAGCCAAAACAAATGGAGTTTGGTGCATAATAATCCTGTAAAAATAAATTCCCCAATTGAACCTCCCATTAGTATAATTCGTTATGAAAAAATTTATTGCAGCCATCCTTTTACTTCTTTTAGCAATAATTGGCCTTAAATATCTTGGCCTAGAAAAATATCTTACCTTTGAATTTTTAAAACTAAATCAAGAAAATTTCGCACTCTATTACCAGGGACATAAAATTCTAACGGTCACCGTCTTTTTTCTGACCTATATTTTAATCACTTCTCTTTCCATCCCTGGGGCCACTTTAATGACTCTTTTGGGCGGATTTCTTTTTGGAAATCTTTTAGGTGTAACCTTGGTTTCTTTTGCCAGCTCCATAGGAGCAACTTTTGCATTTTTAATTAGCCGATATTTTTTTGGAGAATTTTTTCGCAAAAAATTTGGTAGATTAAATAAGGAAATAAATGAGGGAATTGAAAAGGATGGAGTTTTTTATCTTTTATCCCTTCGTCTAATTCCTATCTTTCCCTTTTGGCTCGTAAACCTCAGCCTAGGGCTAACTGCAATGAGGGCCTCCTTATTTTATATAATTAGTCAGATTGGAATGCTTCCGGCAACTTTAGTTTATGTTAATGCCGGAACCCAACTATCTTTTATCGAAAATCCCAGGGATATCTTATCGTTAAAATTGATTTTATCTTTTTCCCTTTTGGGAATTTTTCCTTTTATTGCCAAATGGTTTTTAAAAGTTTTAAAACGAAAAAAAATTAAATAACTTTAGGGTTTTTTATGGGCCTGAGGTCTTGAGTTAACTGGAAGACCCAAATTTAAATCCAGATGCCAACGATCTTCAAAAAGCTCATCCTTTGAAATCCGATAATATTCAAGATCGCGATTTAAATTATCAATTCTCTTGATTAGCTCTTTTCTAATTTTTATTTTATCTTCTCGCTCATCCTGAAGAAAATCTATTGCTTTACTTTTTTCGTTATCGAGTTCGGCAATTTTTTTGTCAAAATCAGCGGCCAGCAATACTTTTTTTTGATCATAGGTCCAAAGAAAATTATTTATACCATTTAATTGTTGTAAAAAATCATCTTTCCGGCGAAGGATGGTTACTCGATAATCAGACATGGTTTTAATTCGTTCCTGGAGTATATCCGATTTAAATACCAAGGCAGATCCCCTGCGAAAAAATTCTGCATTCTCCCCACATACTTCAAAATTTTTTACATATATTACAAAATATCCGGGTTCCACGCTTCTAACATTTGCAGCACAGGGATTTCTGTTGCTGTTTGCAATAGAAAAGTTAACAAGATCACCGGCCCTAAAGAATTTTATATTTTTATTTTCTGAGGAAATTTTAAGCATTTGGCCAGTGTCGTCTTTATCTGTAATTCGCCCAGAAAAGTTTGAATAATCCATTTTAGGATCATAAAAGGAATCATCTAAATCTATCGTGGCCCCGAGGCTAAAGTTGCATAGCAAAATCCAAAGGATCATATTTCTAATTATCTCTCAACTTTTTTACTCCCTCTAGTATGGAAAAACTTGTCTGCAAGCCCTTAACGCGCTATATATTTTCTAAAAAAAGGAGACCAAAATGGAATTTTTTCTAGATACCGGAGAAGTTAGTGAAATTAAAGAGGCCGCCAAATGGGGCTTTGTGGACGGGGTCACCACCAATCCTACCCTAATTGCCAAATCTGGTAGGAAGCAAGCAGATGTTATTAAAGAAATTTGCGATATTATTGATGGACCAATTTCAGCTGAAGTTATTTCAACCGACTACGAAGGGATGGTTAAAGAAGGACTTGAACTATCAAGAATTCACCCTAATGTGGTCGTGAAGCTCCCACTAACAGAGGCCGGTATTTCTGCTACCAAGACACTTTCCAAAGAAAAAATTAAAACCAACGTTACTCTTTGTTTTTCTTCTAATCAGGCCCTACTTGCGGCCAAAAACGGAGCAACTTATATTAGCCCATTCGTTGGAAGATTAGATGATATTGGCCAGGACGGAATGGAACTTATTAGGGAAATCCGTGCAATATATGACAATTATGGTTTTAAAACAAAAATATTGGCAGCTTCCATCCGACATTCCATGCATGTAAGAGATGCGGCCTTAGCAGGATCCGATGTTGGCACCATGCCATTTAAGGTTATGAAAGGGCTTTTTAAACACCCTCTCACTGATTCTGGTCTTGCGGCATTTCTTGCCGACCATAAAAAAGCTAATTCTTAAATTCACTGGCCCAAATTTTTTTAAACAAATCCGATAAGTTTAAAAAATTTGGGCATAAATTTGAAAATTTTATTTCTTCTACTACTCGTTATATCTTGCAATCCAAAAGAAAAGACTACTCAGGAAAGTGCCAAAGCTCCAATTTACTACCGATGGGATACCGCAAAACTTCAGGAGACCCCCCTAAATATTGTTTTGGCCCAAGATTTTCTTCCCGTAATCAACACAGAAGAAGCAGATGCATCTGGACTTAATCCTATTGAATTGATGGCCCAAAAATGGAATTTGGCCCATCCATCCTTTGAATTTTACTCCCTTCCCTTTACCGTTGGTTCCAACAAGATTTTTACCAATTTAGATGACTATTTAGAGGATCATGAAATTGGAATTTATTATAGCCAAGAATGGTATAGAGAACTTAGCCCCAACTCTCTGGCAGTAACTCAGTTTAACGGCGTAAGAAAAAACGTAGGGACCTCTGAGGAATATTTTGAAATGAATCACGCCGATATTTTGGTTAATTTTAGGGATTTTGAATATTTCACCGATTCAAACAAAAAGGTTTTTGATCTTTTGACTGTAATACTACATGAGATGGGACATCTTCTTGGACTTCCCCATACCAAAAATCCGACTATTTCTTCCGTAATGAGTCCATACCTTGATCGAGGAGAGAAAAAAAGGGATTTAACCCAGCACGATGTCGAAAATATTTTAAAATATTACCCGAATTCAGCTCCTACCACACCCGCAATTTCCAACCTGTTTTACATACAGGAAACCGAGGTTTTAGAAAAATATATCATTGAACTAAGAAGCGATGGCCAATGTTACCACTATCTAAATGGACAATTTCTTATTTCCCACTAAAATAATTAAATGAGGTTTTTTCTTTTCCTTTTTTCCACCCTGGGTGCTTTGGCCCAAACCGGAGCCATTAATACAAAATCCATCCAAGACGATCTTGATTATTATTATAATATTACTCTGGCGCAAGTTTATTTGGGCAATCAAATCGGAAGGATTGTATTTACCAAAAAGTGGCCGTTGGAAAAAGGCTCTTACCTTCTGGCCAAAATATCAGAAGAAAAAACTTGTAAACTGCCCATATTAGAAATAGGTGAAAAGGAAGGTAAGGTTAACCTAACTCAATGCCCATTTAGAAAAGACCTTACGAGAAATATGCTTCTTTCTCTTCCTCCGCTTGTTGTTGAAGTGGATAAAAACTATCGAGAAAATTCCGTTTCCACCGCCGAAAAAAAATCCATTGGTGATCTGCCTTCTCGAAATGAATCCTGGTACATCTTTTCATCTATAGGTGTCGCCCCTATTGAGTATGCTCCCTCAATAAGTGAATCGATTCAAAGCTTCACGGGAGACACTTCCATGAAAAATTTAGGGATTTCCCTTGATGCCTTGGGTGTCTACTGGCCGCTAAAAAATAATAAATCGATTTTAGGAGGAGTCCTAGGTTTTGTTTATGAAAATCAAAAAACCCAGGGTGTATTTTCTGAAACGCCAACTACTACAATAACCCAATGGGGTACATTAAAATTCTGGCAATATTCAATTACAGCAAGTTTTATGCATTTTTATGGGCAAAATGTCGGTGATGGATTATTTCTCCGGGGTGACTTGGGCATTTCTGCCTTTTCTGGAAATCTAGATGTCTCCTACACTGCCAATGACTCAGATCTTGAAGGGGAAAATCAGGACTTTTCCTACGAATGGGGCCCTTCATTTCTTTTAGGCGGCGGTTATTCTTGGCCCCTTTCTTTGGGTATCAGATTGATGGGAACCCTTAGCTACTCAATCAAATCTTCATATTATGATGGCGAAATTACCGCTAATAAAATGGTGATTGCAAGTCTTGGCCTGCTCTTTTAAGGCACCACAATTTTTTTAATTTCAGAGGGTATTGAGCCTTCTGGATTTAAGCGACTGTAACTTTTCAACCTTACTTTCCACAATCCCTTAGTTAAATTTAATGTGGTTTCACTTAAAGTCCACTCTCCATCTACATAAGGAATCTTTTTACAATAGAGGTTGGTATCATCTTTTTGATAAAAGATCTGATAGCCACCACCGTCGGAATTAACCAAGGTCTCTTTGCTTTTTTCCCAAGTAATTTTGGTAGGAGCAATACCTTGGATTTTTGGGTAGGATTCTTCCAAACAATTTAAATTTTCATTAGAAATAGTTAATGCCACCAAAGAAGTAGCGCTGGTGGAAAAGGTGGCGATATAATCGGTTCCCAATGTGTAACCGCCTCTAATTGCTTTGACAGTTTCTGTTGAATTGACGTTTCCTAAAATTTTTAATTTGTAGGTTGTCGAAACGGAAAGCGCATTACGTGGAGAAATGAACCAATCGATATCCTCACTATTGCTTGGACTAAATAAACCCACGCAGGTCAAAAAATCATCGGAAGATAGTTGAACAGTTCCGGTACAATTCGAGGTGTTGCCATTTGTATTTACATTAATCATCGGTTCACTAAAATAAATCTGGAGATTTTGATTTGTTGAAATCCCCGTTGCTCCATTTGTTGGGAATGTAGAGACAATTGTAGGAAAAAGTGTTGTTGTAAAGGTCCGCCCAACGAGTTCATTGGGATAATATCCGATAATTGGGTTGCCTGTAGAGGATTTAGCCTTTGGAGTAATTCTCAAATAATATTTTGTATAGTTTTGCAAGGCTGCCATTGGAGTCAAATAATAGGTTTTGTTATCAGTGGTTGAAGGAGAGAGGGGCAGACAATTGATAAAATTATTTATAGATAAATCCACCCCAGTCTTTCCGCAGGAGCCGTCCGTAGTCCCTACTATCGTTGACGGGTTCATATCAGTATCAAATGTAACCTTTATGGTATTTGGCCCCCAAGTGGCTACAGTTGTGGTGCCTTCGGGAGGCGTTAGGGATATAACCGTCGGTGATATATCGGTAACGAAGTTGAAGATATAATCATTTTTCAAAGACTTCCCAACGGCAGTGGTAGCAATATTTTTTGATACCTTTAGCAAGTAAGTAGTATTGGATAACAGATTATTTGGAACCACGCCTAAATTAAAATTTAAATTATCCGTAGTTGCGGGAACACTACTCCACCTAACACAAGTGACGAAATTATCGGCAGATAATTGAACATTTCCAGAACAAGTAGTGGAGACAGTATTAGTTGTTACCGTCGGACTAGAAACAGCTGCAGAAAATAATATAGAAAATGGCTGTCCTTCGGCCCCAAAAGGTACACCAAAACTTCCATTAGTTGGACTGGACATGGTAACGGTGTTGGCATTGGAATCATTAACAGTGAAACTGTTAGTGTAAGCTGCTATAATGTTATTTCCAGAAGTGTCTTCCACTGAGGTATTTAGTTTATACTGGTAATTCCCATTATAAAGACCATTTAAGGGGACAAAGTTAAAGGTAGTTTGATCTGTGGTAATAGGATTAAGAACCGGAAGACATGTAGTAAAGTTATCTTGGGAGAATAAAAAACCGGAATTTGAATCACAATTATTTGTTAGATTGGCCGTGAGCGTATTTGTATTCATTGACTCACTAAAGGTTACTGTTATGGATGCATCGGCGGGAACATTTGTAGTTGTTGCCGTAGGCGCGGCCGAAATAATTGTAGGCTGAATATAATCCTTAACCGTAAAGGTAGACTCGTAAGGAAGGGTCATCATATTTCCGGATAGATCCATTACTGCAGTGGATACTTTGATTTGATAAGTTGTAAATGGAGCGAGTGATGGAGAAGGAACAAAGTTAAAAGTTATATTATCTAAAGTCGGAGATGAATTTAAAGGAGCACAGGTTAAAAAACTATCCGATGAAACCAAAATATTTCCCGTTGCACAATTCGCTGATCCCGAAGTAATGGTAGAAGTTGCCATGGCTTCGGAAAAAGTAATGGAAATTAAATTTTCATTAGTATTAACCGCTCCAGCAACTGGTATGGTGCTAATAACAATAGGTGGAACAGCATCACCGGTCGTAAACGAACTGGTAAAATCACTTACAGGTTTCATTCCATCTAAATCTGAAACCGAATTTTTAATTTTAAAATAATAAGTTGTCAGCTCATTTAATGGAAGATCAACAGTAAAAGTGACTGTAGTATCTGTTGCTGAAAATGTTTTGGTTAAAATAGGATTGCAATTTAAAAAACTTGGATCTGTTGAAAAGAGAATGTTCCCATTGGAGCAATCCGGCGCTATATTAGGGGTAAACGTGAGATCATTCATGGACTTGTTGAAAACCACTACAATATCTGAATTTAAATCTTGATAGGTAAGCGAACTAGCCGGTGTGATACTTAAAACAGTCGGTACCGTGTTGGAAGTAAATGACCAGGTATAAGTTGCGGCCAGGGAGTTTCCAGCAATATCGGTTACAGTATTTAAAACTCGAGCAGTTATGGTAGAGGCATCTGGCAAATTACTCACCGGCACAAAAGTAAAGACAGTATTGGTCGCTGAGAAACCTAGGCTGGTTAGCCCCAAACAACTTACAAAATTATCGGAGGTAATTTGAATTGATCCGGTACATGGGCCATTATAAGGGCCAACGGTTATCGTGGAAGTTTTTATTGGTTCGCTAAATGATACAGACATGGTGGCATTATTTATAACATTGGTAGCATTGCTTGCCGGAACCGTTAAAAGAACTGTTGGTTTGATTTCATCCGCAGTTTTAAATGATGAATCGAAATTAACCAGCATATTTTGACCCACAGTATCTAAAACGTCTGTCGTAACTTTAAAATAAATCAGGGAATCATTGGGAAGAGGGCTAGCGGGAGTAACTCTAAAGATATTCCCCGAAACGTTTAAGGGGGCGCCATTCATTTGTAAACAACTAAAAAAATTTGTATCGGTAGATGCTTGAACAGAACCTGAACAATTATTATCAGTGGTATTGGTGGTTAGCGATGTTATCTCCATTGGCTTTGAAAAGGTGAAAGTGATGCTGGAATTTCTTGGAGCATTGAATGTGGAATTCGCGGGCAAAACGGCCGTTATGACAGGAGGAATGACCGTAATAAAAGAAAAGTCCTGATCAACTGGCCAGCTGTCTCCATTGGTGGTTTTGGCTCCCGTTTTTACTCTTAACTTATAAGTTGTATTTGTATTCAATTCTGTGGATGGAGTTAATTGATAAATTTTACTTCCTAAGGAAGTTTCGCTAGCCAAATTTGAGGTAAATTGAATGCAAGTGACAAAATTATTACTGGAAACCTGAATATTACCTGATGAGCAGCTGTTATTGGAATTATTTAAAGTTAAAGTGTTACTCTCCATTGCTACATCAAATCCTACCTGGATAGAAGAATTTAACAGGACTTCCGTTGCTGAGCTAACCAAAGAAGCTTGGGCCGGATTATCGGTGGTAAAACTGTAGCTTGTAGGTGAGGCCAAGGCATTTCCTTGAAAATCAAGAACATCTCGGATGGTAACCGTTACTGTGGCATCTCTGGGAAAAAATTCTTGGGGCTCCATTAAAAACGATGTGTTGTTAGAAGAGGCAGTAAAAGGGTTCATTAGCTGGCACACCCCACCTACTTGAGCATACCAAGTTTTTCCTGAACAATTGGCATCTACGCCCTGGTTAGTAATCAAAGAATTCGGCTGAATTTCTTCCGAAAAAGTTACCCGAAGGTCGCTACCGATTGAAACCTTTGAACCATCCAAAGGTAAATAGCTGGCAACGGTTGGTGCCACAATATCTGTCGCTCTAAATGGAATATTGAGAACGGATGATAGAGGGTTTCCGTTTACATCCTTAACTATCGTGTAAACTCTTAAATTATAGGAAGTTCCCGAATTTCCCAAACTATTAGTAGGATCAAAGGTAAAAACCGTGTTCCCTAGAGAAGATGTTGTGGATGATATCTGCATACAAGATGAAAATGTAGGTCCAATTTGGAGTTGAACCGAAGAAGATCCACAAATCGAACTAGAAGAAGTCGTTATAGTTGAAGGATTCATCGCCTCACTAAAGGTTAAAACTATATTTGAATCTGAAGGAACTCCAAGTGTCCCGGAAGCGGGTGAAGATGATATTAGTGTGGGAGGAACATCATCTATCGTTTGAAAACCGGGTTCAGGATTATAGGCTGTAGCCAGGGCATTTCCTTGAGTATCTTTTACACCGGCCAAAACCTTAAATTTATAATAGGTAAAATTATCTAAAATGGAGACTGGCTGCATGGTCCAGACCATCCCTTGAGGATCCTGGATTGGTTGCCCGTCCATCTGTACACAAGTAGCAAAATTATCTTTGGACATCTGAAGTGATCCAGAGCAAACGGTACTGGTTGAATTGGTGGAGATGGTTAATGGAACCATCGCTTCATCAAAGTTTACGATTAAAGAAGTATTTCTTGCGACCAAGGTTGCATTGTTATAGGGGGTTGTACTGACCACGTATGGGGGAATGGTATCTTCTGTTTTAAATCCTATGGATTGAGTATAAGTGGATGCCATGGAAATATTATTTTTATCTTTAACAGTATTAAGCACTTTTATTTTGTAATTGCTAAAATTAGCTAAGGCAGTGGTGGGGGTAACGGCGATCACTTGATTTTGTATCCCGGGCAAGGTCTGGGATAAAAAGCTTACACAATTGGAAAAATTATCCTTGGAAAGCTGAATACTTCCAGAGCAGGTGGCGCCACTGGTAATGAAGGAAATAGTAGAATTCAGAACTGCTCGATTAAAAGTTATCTGAATGTTGGTATTTTTTGCAACCAACGGGCTTAAAGCATTTGGTGGATTAGTTGACTGCACTTGCACTGGATCAATGGTTTTAAAATTAATATACATTGGACTGGAGAGATAATTTCCATATTTATCTTGAGCTGCCGTAGTTACTTTTATTTTATATTCTGTAGATAAATCCAATTTCACCTTTGGCACTACTGTAAAATTTTGTTCATTATTTGAAGGTGTAGGATTACTTGAAGTAAAAGCGATACAGTTTAAAAAATTATCCTTACTTAATTGAATGGTCCCAATACAGCTGGTTCTCGATGAACCTGTATACAATCCACCCATGGAAGCCGGATTCATGGATTCATCAAATTTTATGGTGATTGGATCGGAGACCACAAAATCCGAGGAATTATTCGACGGAGTTGAAGTGCCGGCTTCTACATCTGGTGGTGTGGTATCATAAATCCGAAACCCCGGACTTTGTTCAAAAGAAGAAGCCATTTCATAGCCGGCATTGCTTCTAACAAGTTTGGACACTTTAATAATATAGGTTTCTTGATTTTCAAGTTTTTGAATTGGTGTCGCCGTAAAAGTTTTGGAGTTGTTTGAGGAAGTCACAGGTCCAAGAGGAATACAAATATTTGGTGTAGAGGATTTGGCAAAATGGAAAGTCCCAATATCGCAATTGCTAGAATTAGGATTGCTGTAAATGGAGGATTCATCCATTACCTCATTAAAGGTCACGCTTAAGGTTGATGTTGCGGCAACTTGCACAGCGCCAGCTAAAGGATTTGTGGAATTTACAAAGGGCAAATAGGCACTAGTGAACGAGCCAATATAAGGAGTGGCCAAACTAAGGCCTGACATATCCTTTACCGCAGTGGTAAATTTAAATTTATAGAGGGTTCCAGGGTTTAGAACAGCTTGAGGTTTAAAAGAAAAACTCTTTTGATCTACCGATATAATCGGTTGAAATACGGGAATACAAGTGGCGAAATTATCCGCGGATACCTGAAAGCTGCCTCCACATAAATTTCCGGTATCGATTCCTTTGATGGTATTGATATCCATCTTTTTTGAAAATGTTGAAGAAATAAAAGTTTGAAAGGAAACCTCGCTTGCCCCTTGGACGGGAATGGTTGAGATAACCACTGGAGGTGTCCAATCTTTTACCTTAAATCCTTTTCCTATATATTCATTGGTTAAATGATTTCCCTCAAAATCCTTAATTTGAGTAAGCGCCCTAACCTGGTAGGTCTCTAAAGATTCCAAAGGATCAATAGGGTCACTCGTAAAGCTTTTTCCATCCAAAGTGTAGGGTGGGAACATTGGCACGCAGGTAAAAAAGGAATCCTTGGAGAGCTGAAATGTTCCCGAACAATCAGTACCTGAAAAATTAGTGGTAATAGAACTTGCATCCATCTTTTCGTTAAAAATCAGGGTGATGTTAGTATCCTGATTTACCTCAACCGCTTCTTCAGCAGGAAAGGTGGCGCTTATAAAAGGTGGATTGGAATCCAACGTCTTAAAACCTAGGTTGGAGATGTATGGGTTGGAAAGGAAATAACCAACGGTATCAACAATTTTATTGGTAACTTTAATTTTATAATAAGTAAGTTCAGACAAATCATAGATCGGGGAAATGGTAAAACTAGTATCCGCATTGTTGGATATGGGCGGGACTAATTGCTCACAGGTTACAAAATTATCCTTTGAAAGTTGCACCGAACCGATACAGAAAGAACTATTTAAATTTACTGTAACCGAAAGAGGAACAACTGAACTCGAAAAATTAAGAACTATATTTGGTTTAAGAGAAATATGGGTCTGTCCATCTGTAGGACTTAAACTATTTAGAACCAACTCAGGAAACTTAGGGCCTAGAGCACCATCAACTTTGGCGGAAGTTAGGGGGTCCTGCCCCTTGCAAGAAAATAAAATCAAAAAGATTAAAATCTTTGAGAAGTTTTTTAAACCATCCTTGTCCAAAAATACCCCAAAAAAGAAAGTGATTTCTTAATTAAAATTTTACCTTTTTTTTGGGGGTAAAGTCATTATTTGAACAAAACATTAAAAGACATAGTTCTTTAATCAGCTAATTCCCTAAAGTACTGGTTCTTTATACCAGCAAAGAGGTCTAGTCCCTACGGTATAACCATCTTTACGAGAACACACTCCTTGATCTGGATCAGAATAGCTGACCTTCTCAGAAGTATCCTTTTCACAAAGTGCACCGTTGATAAAAGTATCAAATCTACATTGAGGTAGTGGATGGCTATCATCCGTAACCTTTACAACTTTTTTGTCGGATTTTTCTGGGGCCACAGGCGGAAGTCTTTCGCTTTTTCCGGCCTTCTCAAGCTCTGCATTTATTACGTCCACAAAAAGAGATGTAATGGCCTTACCAGCGGCCATGGAACGTAAACAAATTAGACGGTCTTCCTCATTTCCAAATTTATCATTGCAAAGACCCTCAAAACTTTTGTCAAAGGTAATAGAATTAAGAACTGCTTGGTGGTCTTCCCCGCTTACGACATTTCTAAAGCATTTCATAACTCCAAAATAATCGGATTGACCCTCATTGGATGCCCATGGAGTTTTATCAATTCTTGAGCCATTAACAGATCCAGGACCTTTAAGCTTTACTGGAATTCCACCAATATGATGACCTGCTTCGTGGCATGCAGCTAAGATAACTCCATCGGTAGTCATTTCAAAATGGCGGCCGAGCCCACCAAAGATGGCGACAATTGCTTTTCCATCTTTTCTTAGCGCATAAGCATTAACGGTGGCATCGTCCCAATGATTTTCCATTTCTAAATTTAATCCATGCTCCGTGAATATTGATTCATATGTTTTTCTTACTTTTTCCAGCGCTTTGGAGAAATCTTTTTTAGTCATAGAATTGGATGCCTTATCTCCAACGGAAATTTTCATGGTGTTATCTGGAATTAACCCTTCAGTCCCATCCTCGGAACAAGAAAAAGCTAAACTGGAAAAGGCCAAGAAGGACAATACAAAAATCCCTAATTTCATTGTTCTTACCCCCGTGAATGGAAGCTAAAAAACTTCCGAGAGCAACTTTTAAACAATTTCTAAATTATTGCAATTAAAGTAAGTAGATTTAAGAAGATTTATTGATTAATGATATTAGTCAGAAAATAAATGCCATAAAGGATTTCCTCTATGGCATTTGATTTATTTTGAAGCCGTAACTACGGCTTTAAAAGCATCCATATCTTGAGCAGCAAGGTCAGCAAGCATTTTTCTATTTAGCATAATGCCTTTCACTTTCAATGCATTCATCAGTCTTGAATAAGAAGTATCGAGCATTTTTGCAGCTGCGCCTATCCTTACGATCCATAGGCTTCTCATATCTCTCTTTAAAAGCTTTCTTCCTTTATAGGAATTATGAAGCGCTCTAACTACTGTTTGAAGGGCATGACGAAATTTGGTTCTTCGATCGAAGTGAAAACCTTTCGCCCTTTTTAAAACTTTGTTTCTTCTCTGTCTGGCCTTAAAGCCTCGTTTAACTCTTGGCATTTTATCTCTCCTTAACGAATTCTTGGGGGATTTTTAAAATCTCTTAGGTCCCAAGCTTCAGTTTACATTTTTTTATAATATGGAAGGCAGGCGATTACATTTCCTCTATCGGCATCATTTACGTAATCAGTTTTGCCATTTCTTTTTTTAACCTTATGGGGTTTTTTCTCAAGAATATGCCTTAAATTTTTTCTTCTTCTTTTAAATTTACCTGTTCCGGTCACGGAAAATCTTTTGGCCGCAGCTCTTTTTGTCTTCATTTTTGGCATATTTCTCTCCCTAGGGACTTTAATAAAATAATTTTAAAGGCGTTAAATACCAATAACTTGGCACCTTGAAAAGATATTTTTTAGTCATTTTAATAATTTAGGTATAATTTTTACTATTCCATTACAAGATTTCAAGGAGTTGACGATTTTTCCTAATCTTGGGATTTTTCCTTATCCTGAGGTTTTGTCGCCTTGGGCTTGGAAATCACTTTTTTATCCGGGGCCAAAATAGTAATAATTCTTGGGCCTAACATTTTAGGTTCGGACTCGACTACCGCTCCAAAGGCCTTAACCTTTTCAATAATAGCCTTAAATTTTTCCATCCCTGCGGCCTTATAGCTATTTTCACGCCCTCTAAATTGCATAACCATTTTTATCTTGTCCCCATCTTCAAGAAATTCGTGGGCCTTCTTTAGCTTGGTTTCAAGATCATGTGCCTCAATATTGGGTCTAAATTGGATTTCTTTTAGTTGAACCACGACCATTTTTTTCTTGGCATCAGCCGCTAATTTTTGCTGGTGATATTTATATTTTCCATAATCGATAACCTTAACGACGGGGGGTTTGGCATTAGGGGATATTTCAACTAGATCAAGACCTTCCTTCTCGGCAATTGCACGGGCTTCAAAGATTGTTACTATTCCATACATTTTCCCTTCTTCGCCAACTAAACGAACCTCGGGAACTCTAATCATGTCATTAACTCTTGGGCCTTTTGCGGCAGGTCTCTTGTCCTTAAAATTCTTTATAAAATACCTCCTAAACTAATTTTGAACCTATCAATAAATTGCCAACTGGCAACTAAATTGTCAAATTGGGGATAGCATAATCATTGGGATAAAACCTAAGTTCCATAGGTGCTTTTATAGGGTCTTTTTGGTTGATCCTAATTGAAAAGATACCCCTAAAACCTGATCTTTTCCGGATTATTCCATGTGCTTTTTCAAGAATATCTGAAAAAGTAATATCAGAATTTGGGATAACCGTCCCCTCTATTTCACCCATTTTAAAATCCGCCAGAAAAATTTCAGAAAAATCCCCTCTAATGGGTCCAATTACTTCTTTTCCCACTAGTAAGGAAGAAGATGAGAGGACAAAAATATCACAAAAGGAGTTAGCGCTTATAAAAGGCGTATCTTTTTCCATTTTGTTTAAAACTTTACCCAAAGTGTGGGCCCAATCGTTGACCTCTCCCTGATGGGGTAAATAAAAATATCTGGAGTTGGAAACTTTAATTTTTCTTAAAACCATGGTTACTTAGGATCCATATGATTCTTTTCGTAAGGTTCTATATGAACCGTCACATCCACTTTTTGAGTATAATCTTTTAGAAGGTTTCTTATAAGGTCTTCCGCTTTATGTCCAATTTCATGGGCCTCTCTCAAGGATAAGGTATTGGTTAGAAGCAAATGAAAGTCCACAAACATGCAGTTTTGGTTCCCTCTGGCCCTAAAATTATGGATATTTCTGATTTCGGGAATGGATTCTACCGATTTAAAAAGCTCTTTTTCAATTTTTGGCGATGTATCCAAAAGATGGGGGATATTATCCATTACAATTCTTATGGCCAGGTAAAAAACATAAAGGGTTATGATTACCCCCACTCCAAAATCCACCATCCAAAAGCCAAATTTAGATAAAATGATGGAAGATAAAACACCAAATCCCATGATAAAATCGCCTTTGGTGTGTTGTGCATCAGCAAGAAGCATTGAGGAATGCAATTCGGTGCCTTTTTTCTTTTCATAAACAGCGACGAAATAATTTATCACTATTGATAAAAGAATCCCCAAAATAGGTATTATTGAAAAAAGCCCTCTATTTTTCGTATCACCTAGATAATTAAAAAGGCCAACGCCCATCTGAACGCTGGAAAAAATCAAAAATCCCGCAATCAAAAGACTTCCCAAAGTTTCGTATTTATATCTTCCATAATGGTGCTTATCATCAGCACCCTTGTAAGCGTAGGTAATGGTGATAAGTGCTAAAATATTTGAGGATGAGTCAAAAAAGGAATCAAGGGCAGAAGAGGCAACTGAAAGATAGCGGAACTTATAGCCCAGGTACATTTTTAGTGCCGCCACAAAAAGGTTGATCCACAAAATGTCGAGAAGGACTTTTTTAATCGCCTTTTCTCTTTCTTTTAAGGCGTTATTCATAGTTTTAAAAGTTTCAACAATTCTTGTCTTGTTTCATTATGGGTTAAAAAGCATCCTTTAAGAGAGGATGTGACCATTACTGAATTTTGCTTACTAACACCCCTTGAGGTCATACAAAAATGTTTGGCTTCAATTATACAAGCAGCACCCTGAGCATTTAGAAGCTCCATAATTGTTTGGGTAACCTGATTTCCAATGCGTTCCTGAATTTGTAGCCTTCTCGAAAAAATTTCTACAATTCTTGCCAGTTTGGAAATTCCTACGACCTTATCCTTGGGAACATAGGCCACGTGTGCCTTCCCCACAAATGGAAGGAAGTGATGTTCGCAAGTTGAATACATTTCAATATCTTTTAGAAGAATTATTTGATTATAAGGAATTACATCGTCTTCTTTGAAAACGGTAAGAATATCCTTTGGCTCTATTTTATAACCACCAAAGAGTTGTTCCCATGATTTAATCATCCTTTCTGGTGTTCCTTTTAGCCCTTCTCGTTCAGGATTTTCTCCTAAATGTTTAAAAATATTTTTTAATGAGTCTTTAATTAGTTCCATATTTTTTCCTATTTGATGGGATTTATATTAATAGTCCAGCTGTCTTCTAAGAATCTTTCAAAAGTTGAAATTAAATCATCGATTGAGTTATCTTTGCTTAATGAATATTTGGTTCCATCAAGCTTAATATATCCTTCTGCCTCAAAAAAACTTAGGCTGCTTTTCAGCAAGGGAATAGATAAACTTTCTGGATATCTTACACAGACCTCAATTTCTAATTGGCTTCGAAATACCTTCCGAGCACGTTTAAGCACGTCCTCAAAGGTAAACTGTTTTTTCTTTTTCTTAAGCGCTTTTAGGGAAAGCCCGCAAACATAATAGGCTTCATGGATATAATTTCCCGCATGAGAGAAAACCCCAATTTCTTTAAGAATCCTAAAGAACTCCAGATAGGACAGTGAAAGACAATCCGCCAGAGAGTTAATAGGTCTACCTACGCAAGAGGAAATCACATGCAGTGATTTTTGAAGAAATGCATGGGTTGTTGGCAGATAGAATTCGTGCTTAAGCTGATCCCTTGCAGATATTAGATACCGCTTAAAACTCTCCCCATCTGTAATGGTCCCATTAAAAATATTTATCCAAGCGGAGTTTATGGTCCAAGGAACTAAGAATTGATGAAGAATGGTGTTCTTAAAGTAAAGCAGTTCCATCCTACATTCTTTTTTTACCGTATAAAATAAGCTTCCTGCCCCTTCTCTTCCTAATACTTCTACCTTTTCATTTCCAATTAAAATATCCATGGCACGTTCCATGGTGGAGACAAATTTTTCTTCCTTTAGACTTTCAATAAAGGGAACATCAAACTTCTCACAATATGCGAGAATTATTTTTGCCTTGTTTAAGATGGTATTCCATTTAAGCGATCCTGAGGGCTCCTCCAAAAGAATAAGCGCCAATAAAGATGTAGGAGTAACTGCCATTTTCTGACCAACTTGATTAAAAAGTCGAAACGCCAGATTATAAGTGGCAGCTCTTTGATCTTTTTCGGTCATATTAGAAGTATCAAATCCCTCCAAAGGATTGCCCAAGTTTAAATGGATTGAACCAAATTGTTTGGAGATTAGTTTAAAGACTTTAAGAAGTTGGAAAATATTTTCCTTCTTTTTAGCCTCACCCATCATTTCAGCAACCATGGCCTTGTGCTCAGGCACATATTCATGAATTACTGAAACTGGCTGAAAAAGAAGCTTTCGTTTTTTCTCGGCCGGAATTCTAGAATGGGCATCTAAGATCATTTGGTAAAGACCGTATTTAGGCGGCAGAAGTTTTCCAGTACGGGATCTTCCTCCCTCAAAAAAGAATTCGATGGTCTTACCATTTAAGAGCAAATAATAAAGGTACCCTTCTAAAGTCGCTTTATAAATATGGTCATTATTAAAGGTCCGTCTAATAAAAAAACAGCCACAAGTTCTAAAAAATTTTCCGATGGGGAAAATATTAAGATTTATTCCACCTGCAATATATAAAGGGACCTCAAACTTTTTTAAAGTCATCCAGTTTATAGCGAGATAATCTGCGTGGGATTGATGATTTGGCACCAAAACAACATTATTTTCCTCACACATTTTTTTAAAATCCAATCCTTCGGGCACATTAAAATTTATATCGTCATAAATTTTATCTAAAACGATATCTAAGGATTTTCTTATTACTAGAATGGAGGAAGCTTTATAGTCAGCAGCAATTTCACTGAGATATTTTAATATCCGTTCTTTCTGAGCTGGGTCCGTCTTTAAGAGCTCTTGTATTTTTGGATACAGGAGGACACATTCACCCATTTCTTTTTGATTTGATTTGGATTTAAACATAGTGAAGGTTTGTAAAAATATACATTATCCTAATTGTCCTAATTGGTGGTCATTTTGGCAAAATATATGGGAATAATTATATATAAAATTGTGTCCCTTATTAGATAAAACATAAAAAAATAAAAAAATGCCTTTGGCCCTTTCTCGTAGAGCTTTTCAAGCCCAAGAACTTGAGCCTTTTTGGACATACTGATCATAAATTTTGTTTTGCCAAAGTGTCGAAAGAAAAAGCTAATAGCGCCATCGACCTTTTGGTCGACCTTAAAAAAGAAGCCCCGCATTACCTTAAAAGGATTTATCAATCTCATTTCTATTTTCAAGCCTTCCAACCTAACAGAAGTTCTCGCCAATGCAAATAGGTCCTACAAAATCATGACACTTAATTTAATGAAGAATGATAGAACGTAGATAATTATGATTCAAGGCCTAGTTTTAACCCAATTTCCACCGGGTACTATTATTAATATTCCTAATTCAGGTGACTACTTTTGCCTAAACACTTGTCAAAGAGTCATCTACTTAAGTTTTAAGTTTTTTCCCCTAAATCTTTTAGAAAAACAAGTCTCTGCAGAAGTTTATTCCGGAAGCAAGGCCTATCACCATCTCCTAAAAATTATTTGCGGTCTTGAAAGTAAAATTTTGGGTGAAAGCGAAATCGTGCATCAATTTAAAACATCCTACGGTGAGTATTTGAATCTACCCAACAGGCAATCTAGATTGATAAAAGTTTTGGAAAAGCTTTTCAAAGACTCTAAGGAAATAAGGTCTAAACATCTTTTAAATGTTGGCCAGCATTCCTATGCAGGGATAACCAGAATTCTTTTAGAAAAAAAATCAAACAATAATCTTTTAATAGTTGGCAATGGCTCAATGAGTCAAAACTTGATCAAAGTTTTAAAAAAACGATTTAAAATTCATGTCACTGGAAGAAATCCTGCTAAAGTATCAAGCTTAGGCCATTCTACAGTTCCCTGGCTAGACTATAACGCATGGTCTAATTTCTCTTTAATTGTAAATACTATAGGCGCCCAAACCACATTATTTGATGATGAATTTTTTACATCTTGGATAAATACTAATCCAAATTATGATTCACGCCGTTTTATTGATTTAGGATGTCCCTCTGTGCTAAAAACTCGCTACACATCGGTCCATGGTATAACCCTATTGAAGGATATCTTCGAAAAAGGCGATATTTTGGATCAAGAAAAGCGGGAGAAAATCGAGATAGCCAAAGGGGCCATTTTGGAAATCGCTAAAAAAAGATCCATTCCCCTCACTCCTCGAGAAAATCCTAAGGAGTTCTTGTTTGCCTAAAACTTATAAGGTTGGAACGAGAGGGAGTCTTCTGGCCCTTACTCAATGCAACCAAATCGTAAAACAGTTAAAGGTTTTAACTGGTGATCATTTTGAGCTTGAAATTATCAAAACTCAAGGTGATCAAAATACCACAATCCCTCTTTGGCAAATGGAGGGACAAAACTTTTTTACCAAAGAATTAGATCAGGCCCTTATCGAAAAAAAAGTGGACTTGGTTGTCCACTCTTATAAAGATTTGGGCTCAATACGCCCAGACGAACTTGAACTTGCCGCTGTTACTAAAAGATCTTTTCCCCATGACGTTCTCCTTATAAAAAAAGAGACTCTCTCAAATCTTAAAAACTTAAATGAATTTGTTGTTGGTACCAGTTCCCCAAGAAGAATTGAAAATACTACCAATCATTTAAAAAGATTCCTTCCTGGCGTAAAGGAGGATTTAAAAATATTAACCGAAACCTTAAGAGGAAATGTAAATTCTAGACTGGAAAAACTTAAGGATGGTAAATATCACGCTATTCTACTCGCATTGGCAGGTCTTGAAAGATTATCTGATTCTGACGAAATCAAAGAGAGCTTAAAGGGAATGACTTTTATGGTTCTTCCTCTTTCTGTATTCCCTTCTGCTGCTTCTCAAGGGGCACTGGCCATTGAAGTTCTTAAAGGAAACCTGGAGCTCTCAAATAAAATAAGAAAGGTCCAAGATTTCCAAACGTTGGAAGAAGTCCAGAGAGAACGGAAAGCCTTCAATGATTATGGTGGCGGCTGTCATTTAGCAGTCGGAATAAGTGTAAAGAAGCTCGGTGAATATTATATTCATTTTCACGAAGGAGTTTTAGATAACGAAAAGGTTTCAGTAAGTTTATTGGAAAGACCACAAAAAATAGCCCTGAAAAAAGGGAGCAAATCATTTGTAGGGATGAATGATCCCCTGATTAAAAAAAATCCATTAAAAGACGGAACTCCTATTCAGGCGAATTTTTATGTGACCTCTCCGCACTGCCTTGAAAAATTTAATAAGATTTTTAATGGCGGTACTATTTGGGCGGCCGGTGCTAAAACTATGCAGGTTCTCGCCAAAGAAGGCTTTTGGGTTAATGGTTGTGCAGATTCTATGGGCGATGGCCAGCTTAGAAGCTTAAAGGAATCAAAATTCCTTTCCCTGATGATACCGGATTTTAAATGGAATACTCTAACAGGCTCTACCGGAAACTCTACCATTGGAGAGGTTATTCCCTCTTATGAGCATGTCATAAATCCGCCTTCAGATGAATACAAAAAAATCATTGAAGAAACTGAAACCTTTTACTGGGCAAGTTTT
>JACCDG011565811.1_pt1 | contig 34483 bp, 53 predicted proteins | sample 7442471 | NCBI WGS metagenome assembly JACCDG01 (sample SAMN15323444, study PRJNA562643) | freshwater metagenome | isolation source: river surface water | place: USA:Blue River Watershed | collected 2017-08-17 | reverse complement strand
CCAAGCACTGGTTGTACTGATCCACTTGAAGCTCCAAGTCTCATTGAACCATCCACATCAAGTTTATATAGAGGTGTTGAAATACCTACCCCCACATTTCCACTAGCATCAATTATGAAAGGAGTAGAGTCTGGAGATGTTGAATCTTCTACGACGAATGAAGGTGAAGTACCTGTGTTTGTGATTGCAAGTTTTGCATAAGGTGTAGTTGTACCGATACCCACATTTCCGCTAGAAGTTATACGCATAGCTTCGGTCAAAGTTGTACCGCTATTTGATGCATTTGTATTAAATGTAAGATGAGAACCATCTATTCCCCACACCCCGGCTCGCAATATACTTTCATTACCAAGATCAAGTCTTGCCCTACCTGTAGTTCCTCCAGCAATCGTTAACGCAGCACTAGAAACAGAAGCACCATTCGTTGACAAAGTTAAATGTTTTGTTAGACCAAGTGAATATATATCTGGTGTTGTTGTACCAATACCAACATTACCTGTATTACCATTATAAATATCATTACCATTAGCAGCCCACAGATTAGAACCTATAGCTGATATACAAGTACCTAAAGAAGAAAAACATCCTCCTGTTAGATCTAGTCCATTAGCAAATGTAGAAGTAGCTGTTGTAGAAGTAGCAGTAAAAGATTGGCTCACAATATTCCTAAATGCTGATAAGGTAGAACTACCGATATCATATATATCTTTTTCTGGTAGTAATGTTCTGACATAAGAATAGGAAGGTGCAGCAAATGTCTTTAGAGGTAACAACAGTATTATTAATATAATTAATTTGTATATTTTCATTGTTTTATGATTCTGCATATTCTACTAATACTGATTGACCAGAGGCCAGTGTTACTGCCTCTGTTATTTCTGATGTGAAGGTTATACTTGAGGATGTGTAAGTAAAGTCTACATTTGGTCTAAAAGCACTGAAGGGGAAAGAAGAGGCATGAACGGTTAGTACTCTCCAGTTTGATGGGATAATGAATGTTTTAGTTGAGCCATCTAGTTGTGATGATATATCGTATATCTTAACCACCTTACCACCTGATGAGGAACTCCCCCCACCACCAAACAAAGTAATTCCCTTACGTTTCTTTAATTCCTCAATCGCCTTTTCAATTTCCTCAATTCCTTTGATTGAACTCTTATCTACTCTTGATTCACCCTCAAGAGAGTCAACCTTTCTCCCAATTTCTATAGCTGATAATTGAGGTGGAATAATTGGTATTTGTTTTTTAACTTCCTCTATTGAAGATCTAAGTTTATCCTCAAGCTCAGCAAGATTTACTTTAGGAATAAGCTTTTTAAGCTCGTCTAACTTTGTATTGTATTTGTTAGCAAATTCAATTAGATCCTGTTTGTTAGTAATCTTATTTGTATTTACAAGATTTTTGAGATGCTCTTTGCATGACTCTAGTTCAGACTCAATCTGTCTACTTAGAACCATTGACTCATCACCTACGATTTTAGATATAGCCTGTGCAGCCTGAGCATCAAGTTCTGATAAAGTTTTCTTTAACAATGGTTCATACCTATTATCAATATAGTCCTTGATATCTTTTAAAGACTGCTCAAATATGACCTTAAACTCTTTATGAGTTAGTTTATCGTCTTCAACCATCTTGAAGAGTTCTTCAAGTTTCTTCATCTTGTTATCCAGTTGAATTGGTGATTTAGTGGGTATCATGGTTGTTATTTTAGTTTCTAAATCTCTTTTATAGTTGCATTAACTCGCTTTGTTGAAGTTGCTGGAGGTGCTGGTTGTTCTGGTTTTTGGTCATTTATTATTGTGGGTAATATTGGTTCGTCTGGTAACTTACCAAATCTCTGCTCAAGATAAGCAACCTTTTGACCAGTTGGTAGTTGAACTATTTGCCATATTTCTGGTGTTCCTTTTGAATCTTTTACCATTATTCGAGTACGAGTGGAGCCGTCAGCAGGAGAGACTTCGTTAGAAGAATAGGTTGTGATTATATTATCGTTACTGTACGCTGGAATATAGTCTGAAGGAATCCACTTATAAACCGGCATATCTTTGTAAGTATACGGATACTGCACTCCCTCCTTATTTGGCATTCTGTCAGAGGAATCATCTGAAGGTCCCTTGTTTGGAATAAATTCTGTTCGTCCATCAGGAGACGTAATTTTTATTGTCTTTCCTTTACTAACTAAAGTATATTTGTTTGCCTTTGTTGTGTCATTTGCAACGATACTACCTCCACCTCCACCAGCTTTTACCTTCTCAGGATCAAGGCCATACATAAATATCTCACCTCCCTTACTTACTCCATAAGCCTTACCGGCAACATCACCGAATCCCGATGGATGTAGGGCTCTTGAGGTCTTTGCTAGATTATCTATTTGTTTAATGTCGGCATCGTTATATATTGCTCCTCCTGCTAGTGCTGTTTCTGGCATAACAGCATCTTTAATCTTTCCACCAACAAATCCAGCTCCTTTAGCTGTATTGCTGCCTATATCTTTTATTGTACCTGATATCGCATCTATAGCGTTAGCTCCTTGATTCTTTGACTGTTCTTGTAAGAAAGATTTTGTTTGTTCATATGGTGAACCCTTTATAACCTCACCGACTTTATTTGCAACCCATCCAAAGACCTTATCAGCAATACCACTTGGTGTTGGTATTCCACCACCAGAGGTTAGTGTCTCTAGTAAAGAGTTTGCTCTAAAGTTTCCGCTATCTTTCATAGCTTGTATAGCTAGTATACTTTCATCCAAGGCTGGATATCCTGTTAAATCTTCTAGTTTCATTAACCAGTCTTTCTTTCCATTGTTTAATATTGATTGAACAGAACTCTTTGTAAGAGAAGCATCTCTAGCATAGTCTCCAGACTGCGTCTTTTGTCCTAAGTACGATGAACCTTCGTCAAGAAAATCAGTTAGTTCAGAGTATGTCTTACGAGCTTTGGCGTAATCTGCCAAATTGGAATTGCTATCAGCTGCTTTAGATAACTGTTCTCGTATTTGAAACAGGCTACCTTTTATGATTCTTTCTCCATTTGTAGTTCCAGTGATATTATTCTTACTCTTATAAATGTCTAAGTCATTACTAATGCGTGAGAGGAAACCATCAATCTGAGAGATACTTGGATTTTGTCCTAATTGACCCAACTCATTAGCATATAGTGATAGCATATCTACATCACTTGTAGACATTTTTGTTTGGTTCTTTGTAGGACGAATACTTCCCATTTTTGAATCATAAACTAATCCTTCTTTTGTTATTGAGGAGTTTAAATTATCAAACACTGGTGTTATTCCAACCTTAATATTACCTACCTTTGCAAGTTCTTCAGACAAGATTTCTCCAGTTAAACGTCTTTGTGCAATAACCTTATCAAAAGCATTTCCAGTCCTTTCTCCTACAACTCCTAAAGCTGTATCTGCCTTAGCATCATTTTTAAACTGTTGCTCTTGTCTATAGAAATTATCATACGTGGATACTGGATCAACCTTGTACTGAGTCTGTAGTCTTTGAGCTGAAGCTTTTATTTGAGGATTTATGTTAGGACTATCAATCATACTTCTAAACCCATCGCCAATTTCTTGAGTAAATTGTTTGAAAAAACCAGCAGATTCTGTTGACTTAGGGACTGCACCAGAGGTAATAGGGGATGGGGTTACTAGCTTAGCTCCATTTTGGATTATCATTTCAGGTGTTACATTTGTAAAATCTCCGAAAGATTTGACATATTGATCTCCTAGACTCTGTAAGCCTCTTGATCTAAATACATTGTATCCGTTACTTACAATTTGCTTAGCAATATTTGGTTGATATATACCCATGTTAGGATTGCTGTATATATCGGTAGGTTTTGCTCCATCACCTATCAGCTTATCCATACTTTTAATATAGTTAATAGTACCTCCACCTTTACCCGTACCACCTACATTACTTGAAAATTCATTCCTCATATAGTCCATAGCTCCATTAAATTGAGCAGTTGTTCTCTGTAAAACTGTGGATGGTTCAATCTTTCCCGTATCAGTAGCTGCGAGTGCGATTGTTAAAGCTCTTCCAAAGTCCTCACCCGCATTAGGATGACTTTTAGCAAACTCTTGAACACTTGGATTATCTGTTATGAAGTTCACTGCTTCACCAACTAATCCCTTACCAGCTTCTACGTTCTTTTGAACATCCTCAAAAAATTTACCTACTCCACTGGCAGTAAGTAATGCACTAACAGGTGCATAAACAGTTTGTGCGAAATCTCCAGCTGTCCTAAGTGCGGATTTAGCGACACCTTTTAATGTATTTCCTTTTTCTATATCTGAAGCTCCCGCTTTAACGCCACTTAAAAGCTTATTAGCTATTCCGCCTTCACCTCCACCATAGAGAGTAGCTAAACCTGATACGGCTTTATCAACATTACCTGCAACATAGTCGAATCCGTTACGAACCTTACCAAGATATGAACTATTGCCATTTGCTTGATCCTCTGGTGTCGCTTGTTCGATTCTATCTTTATATTCTGGGTATCTCTCTATTGTTTTTTGTCCAATAACCTCATCAGCATAGTTAGCATATTGTGGATATTTCTTTTTTACAGTAGCACCGAATTCAGACAAAGACATCTTCTTTGTTCCAATATCTTTTGGTTCTCTTGGGGTACTTGCAATACTCGCATCTGCCATTACAGGATTGATTGTGTCTACTACACCCACTGTCTTATTATTTAATGGATCGTTTTGGTTCATAGTTATATTCCTAATTCTAATGAGTCTGTTGATAATGCATCGCCATGAATTGAAATACCGATGGGATTAGAGGTCGTTATTCCTCTTGCCTGAGTAATAATGCGTTGAGTAATCTCCTTTATTTTCTTTAGCTCTATCGCAAAGTCTTCCTCTGATACGTTATATGTACCAGTACCTACACCAGTTTTTGGGTCTTTTACCTCCCAACCTCTTATCTTTGTGGAAGCGGCACGTAGATCATCTGCGTCTTTATCAGAAAGGTTACCAAATGTAGCCCCTCGTGATTTAACATCTATAATATAGTCAACAAACTCTTGAGATGCTAACTGTTTAATTGCTCCCTGTGCTCTCTGTGCTTGACCAGATGCCTCTGAACCCCAAATACCTAGTATGTTTACAGGTGTTCTACCAGCAGGACTCTTGCCTACTACCTTCACATAGTCTTTAGATTCTAGTAATTTATCAATCTCACTTATTTTGTCGTAACCCTTATCAATTATACTTTGCTTATCTACCTCATCTTCTTCTTTTGACTTGGCTAGTTTGCCAGGATAGATTCTGATAGGTTCTCCAGTACGTGAGTTTATTAGTGCAGTACCCTCCCCATACTGAGTAATTTGAGTTTCAGTAGTTCCTCTAATATTACCCTGCAATCTAGCAACCTCAGAATTATACTTAATAAGATCACTTGCAAAGTTTCTAGAGTTTGGATTAGGAGGTGTTAGCTGTGAAATTGCTGTTGAAACAGAACCTTGACCATTTTTCATAGCTTCCTTAGAAAGGTCGCGTGCGAATTGAATACTTAATTTAACTGCCTCTGTATTGGCGTTCTTTTCAGCTCTTAACTCATCAAGTCTCATCTCTTCTTTTTTAGTAGCAAAACCATATACAGCATCTAGTGTTTTATTATAGTAATCATTCTTAGCTGTAGCATCGGCACTTCTAAGTTTAAATAGGGTATCAAGATGATCTTCTGCAATTTTTAAATCCCCCTGTGCAGCAGCCAATTGTGCTTGTATAGGAAGGGCTTGAATAGCGGCCTCCTTTGCTATTTGAGCCTGTTGACCGCCGATAATTACTTCTGGTACTCCTCTACCTTGACCAGTAACGGCAAGTTGATCCGCTTGTGATTTCGCCACAATAGCATTTATCTGCCCTGTTAGGTTATTAGCTAATTGTCTTTTTTCTTGTACTTGAGTGTCCTTTAGAGCTCTTTCGTAAATTGAAGCTTGGCTTTCTGGCTCTTTTCTAAGGGACAAATAATCTTTAAAGTAACTTGATAGCGTGTCCGTACTATCGTTCTTACTAGGATTCAAAGCTAAATCAAGAGATTCTTTTATATTACCCTTAGTATCTATAGGACCAAGACTAGCATTATTGTTTGTTATAAGAGAATTGTAGTTACTAGCACTACCATTCTGATTGTTTTGGGGCAATGCTAAAGGCTGAATATTTTTAGATAATATATCTCCCGTAATTACGGTATTATCAGACATATTCTCAAGTAAAGGTGCTAGAGATTCTCCACCTTTTACACTTTTTCCACCAGTGGAAACTGGACCTGAGTATGAAGTCCATCCTTGATCTTGAGCAGCTTTAACTTGTGCAGCTGTCGTTGAAGATGTTGGTGTTGCCACGATTGTCTGGCCACCTATATTCATTGATAAAGAGCCCTTAGGAGCAGTTGTTGTTGAGCTCGTAGTTGTCTTAGTATTTGCTGTTGTTTTTGTTGTTGCCATTTTATTTATATATTATAACATGCTAACTCTGTGTCCCTACAACCGTCCATGTATTAACAGCTGAACAAACATATAGTTTTCCATTTGAAACAGCTAGATATCCTTCTTCGCAAGTTGATGGAAGGCTAGAATATACAGTTACTTTCATCCCAGACTTAAAATCACAAAACTTAAAGAAGTCTTGTCTTGAAGAAAAATTGTTTTTATAAAACTCCTCTTTAAGAGATACAAGAGTAGAAATAATCTGCTCTAAATCTTGTATTTTTTTTATTATTTCTTGATTATTCATTATATTACATTAAATGGTGTTGCCTGTAATTTATATCCTGTTATTTCTGCACCGCCAGCACTTGTAATCCTAAATTTGAATTCTTTACCCGATGAAAAGGCTGCTCCACTAGATTCTATTACTGTAAATGTCTTAGATAGAGAATTGACGGTATTGTACGTACCGATAGTTGTCCATGAAGAAGCATCATCAACTTTATAGTCAACTGTTATGGATTCGCCAGAGGCAAGTTTCCTGAAGTATATCTTTACAAATTCTAGTCTCTTATCATTATCCACATCACCGAAGTTAAATATTTGAGACTCATAAATTGAAGAGAAAGCGTATGTAGCTGCATCGTTAGTTTTATCTATACTTCCATCATTAGAGTGAGAAATGAAAAAGAAATTAGCAGCAGCTCCAAAACCTTGTATACCTGATGTATTAATATTTTCATCAATAATATCAAGAGTTAAAGTATATGGATACCCAACATTCTTTCTGCCGAATGACCAGATGCCTTCATTGTATTCAGTACCAGCAGTATTAGTCATAATCTTAGCTGCAAAAAATAGTCGATTATTCTTTAATGACTTTGATGTAGGAATTGTCTTGCCAACAAGCTTTTGTGTATAAACCTCTTTAACTACTTGTGGAACTCCACCAGAATATGTCTGAATAATTAAAGAACCTTTCCCAGCTCCAGTATCAGAATTTAAATATCTATCTGTAACTCCGACTAACATTCCTTCTACTGTCTCAAGCACCCTAAGCTCTCCTTCTCCCCAGTCAATAGACTCTTGAACTTCAGTGGATGTAAGATTCCATAGAAAGACTTTGGATACTCCGTTATATGTAGATATAGGAGCACAGCCAATTGCTAGATAGTTACCATAGTTTGTAATTGAGGTTATTTTAAAGTTAGTAGGTAGAGTTAGTACAGCATCATTTACTGTGCCACCTGATGTTACACGTACAAGTTTATTATTATAAGGTAAATATAGATTGTCATCTTTTGCAATGACTCCTTGGGCTATAGACGTAATTGTTGCCCCTACAGTGCCCGCAGAGTTAGTAATGGCTGGTGTACCTGATAATAAACCCCATTTCCATACTTGATTAGTACCCTGAAAACCCCATAGATAATCCTTGTATTCAACCAGACACCCATTCTGTACAGCAGCATTACCTTCAGAGTTAGAGGGTAAAGACCAGTTACCTGATATTGCATCTGCTTTATACACGAGCTTAGTTAGTCCAGCTCCAGTTTGACCTAACCCATATAACTTAGCCGAAGCCGAAGCATACACAAAGTCTCTAACAGAATATTGTTTCATTCCAGTAGACGTAGATCCGTCATTAGTATCCGCCTCAAGACTCCTATACGGAATCAATTTACTTGGTTGAGAAAAGATATCAAAATGTTTTGTAATCTGAAACTCATTTGTAGTAAAATATGAACCATTATAAGTAATATTTCGTGGATCATCTGATACTCCACCAAAGAATTTATCAATTTTTATAATTACTGGTTTTGACATGTTATGTAATTGTACTTAACGCAAATAAAGCTGTGGTTGATATTGCTCTACCGACTTTCTTAGTAGAACCAGGATCGGTTACTGAGATAGATCCCTGTCCGTTTGCATAATATAGGCTACCAAGAGTAAGCCCCGTAAAGCCTGATACAACAAATCCCCCATATACTGAGATAAACTTAGTAGACGTTGAGCCAGCTGCTACAGAATTAACAACAAAACCGTCTACGATAGTTCCATTTGTTAATGATGAATCTGTCTTATAGATAATACCTGCTGTATATGACATTTGAACCTTCATTCTTGCTCTATCGTTAGCATCTACTGTCCATGAACCATTGTATGTAGCGAACTCTGATGTTCCAGCAGCATTCTGGCCATACTGTATAGCCCCGTTGTTTACTCTATTTAGAGAATGAAATACAACCCAATAAGTAGTTGAGGCGGCTAGTTCTACCACTACAGAGAAGGTGAAGGTTTTATCAGCCTGAGCACCTGTAACGTTAGATACAGTATCTGAGGTGTATAGAGCTGTCCCCGATGGATTACCAGCAGCATCAGCTTCTATCGTTATATTAAAGTCATCAGCAGCACCTCCACCATTTCCTCCCATACTTGCTATAACTTTATTAAAATTCAAAGCAGTTGTCGTCGTTATCTTTTGTGCCCATCTTGAATTAGCTAAGGAGTCTGTAAGTGCATCAGTACCTGAAGAAGTAACGACCTTAGTATCATCAGTATTACCTCTACCCAAGAAAGCAGCTTGAGGAGAAGTTGCTCCAGTAAATGTCTGGCCTGCTGTGCCGGCACTAGACAGTATATATCCTATATTCGCTAAATACGTGTAAATAGAGGCTGGATTAACAAATAATCTAGCTCCGGTAGCACCTGTACCTGTACCTGCAAGGACTTCAGCATCTGTAGCTTCTTCTACTACCCCTCTTACAGTCGTACTAGCGTTAGTATTACCTCCACTATCTACATAAGCTTTAATAGCCTTTTGAGAGGGTATCTTTGAGTCTGAATTAGCTGCTAGAGTAGTATCGGTATCTATAGCTGATGTTTCAACTTTATCTGTATTAAGAGCAGTAAAGTTATTATTTATATTTACTCTACTCGGTGAGCCTATTCCATCTGATCCTAATATTGTAGTTAGTGTAGACATATTATGCTGGTTTACTTATATTAGTAATTGTTGAACTTGTCCTAGCTATATTATCCATCAATGACAACGTATCGTCCCATGTTCTTGTTTCGGTATCCCATGTACTTGTAATAGTGTCCCAAGTCTCATAAGAAGCTATCTTAGAAGCGTTAATTATACTTGTGCTTGGCTTTGATTGATTAGTTATAGACATAAATTTACTTTGTATTCTCTACATTTGGTCTCATTCTCATCTTTAAATCTTTATTCCTTCCCTTAAAGTACTGAACCATTTTAATCTCTTCTCTTTGCATCTCTGTAGCTAGTACTGAAAAGTTTGATAATCCTAGTGTCATAGCACCGTCATATGCACCTGCTATCACAAATCCTCTGTGTAACAAGGCAGGGACTCCAGGTTCTTTCGTAGTATCCAAAGCTGTAAAGTATGATGGTGTTCGCTGGAAATAGAACTTTAATCCTGATGTAATTGATGTAGATGGTTTAGGATATAAACGGACGATATTATCGGCAATCTTATCGTATTGTACTGGTGTACCTGCTGTCTTTTTATATTCATCTAAAGCTCCATCAATTTGATACTGATCAATAGCATCTAGTTGGTGGTATAGACCATCTGATCCTAGTAAGTCTATTCTCGTAAGGGTCAGAATCTTATTACTCTGTTCATCTACCAAGAATGAATAGTCTGACTGATTCGCAACAAGGTTAGTTGTGCCTATTGGTAATTTAGAATGATTTGTGTCATCAAACTGAAAGTTCCTATCTGTTGCAATAAGATACCCTGTAACTGTATCAAGGTAGTTATTAACAGAATTTACTATCTTAGAAGTAGCCCATTGAGTAGAGTCAACTCTCATTATATCTCTGATTTGTTGTACTATGCCTAAATTGTTTACTGTATCTGAAAAAACCAATTTATTGTTTTACGTGCGTCCACGATTTATTGTTAATAATACCGTATATACTTGTTGAATCGACCTTATATAGCTCCGCTAATTTAGAGGCCTTTAATTGAGATCCCCTGATTAGAGAGATATCCTCACCAGTTAGTTTGGCTTTAGGATTGTTGACCCCAGACCAATCTGGGACGAAATGTCGTCCTTTCCTTATTGCATCTCTCATGTTCTCTTTTTGGTCTGTTACCTTCAAATGTTGAGGATTAACACAATCGCGATTATCACATATATGCATGATCACTTCCCCCTTTGCTCCTAACTCCTTTTTAGATGGCTCCTTTAGAATACCCTTTATAATCAGGGATATTCTGTGGGCATTGTATACACTTTTATTTATATTTACTTTTCCATACCCATTTAGGGTATGACCAGTCCAATGCCAACAGGTATCTGTTTTTTCTACCTTATCCCAGAAATTATTTTTTTGTTTTTCTGTTAGTACCATTTGATTTTTGATTAATTGCTAATGTTAAGGCCGTTATCCCTAGCACCAGCAATTAAGCTGATGTTCGTTTTACTGAAGCTCTCTGAAAACTGCTATACAAGTACCTGCTGTATTTGTTGTACCAGCGATAGCTCCTGAACCAACCTTAGTGTTTATATAAGAATTAGCTGGAACGATAAGTGTATTTGAAGTAGAAGAGGCTACAAGCTGTGAAGCTTGACCTGCTGTTACTGTCGTCATTGCAATCCGTGTTGTTGTTGCGAAAGCTGTGTCTGCTAGACCAATTTCCATAACAGTTGTTGATGCAACGTTAGTGAAACTAGCTGAAGCTGCTACAAGTGAAGAAATACCAGCTGGACTCTGTATTGAACAGGTAGTAGAACCAGTTGTCATAGATGTCTTACGAGCCCACTGTCTAACACCACCGAATGTAAAATATGGTGATGATAATTCTGGGCCTGTAGCTGCTCCTAGAGTAGGACTTGTAACAGTCTGCTTAGGAACATTAACATTAACTATAGGTGCTGGTTGCTCTGGTACTTGTACATTAACGATAGGAGCTTTCTGCTCACCTCCTAAGTTAGATACAACTACGTTAGTCTTCTTGAAACTTGAAACAGCAAAGACAATGGTTGTCGCTAGTAGTACACCGATTGCTATTTTCTTTGTGTCCATATTTTTAATAATTTAGCTATTTATAATGATTTCTTAACTATCTTTAGATTACTTTCAACTGGATCTGGAGCATTTTTCAATGCCTTTAGTTGCTTAATCAAAGTATCTTTCTTTACTGCCCATTTTGTAGGATTCTGATAAGCGTAAGAATTTAGAACCTTTGCGAACTCAATCTGAGCCTTACTAGCATCTGCTGGCAAGGTAACAACAAAAGGAAGTTCTTTAGGGCGAAGAATCTCGGGGTCTCGTACCACGATTTCATCTACTACTTCTGTAGCTTCAACAGTTTCTCCTTCTACCTCTACATCTACTGTTTCTGCATCATTTCTCTTTTTACTCATCTTGTAATTTTTATTAACCCAGTGGGTGTTTGGAGAGCCGCTTGGCGGCGGGGTTTCCCCCTAGAACCAGCTCCCCGAACCCCCACTGGGGGTCTGTTAATTATGCAAGTGTGATATCTACTACAAGTCCAGCATTCTGAGCCCATAGTTTAAATCCAACAAGTCCGAAGACTACAATTTCCTTTCCTGTCTTACCTGTAACTGACTTCTCTTCATACTGCATTCCTCTTGGTGAAGCATATGTAGCTACTCCAGTAACTCCGAATACTCGGTGTCCTGAGTTAGTTACAGATGTAGTACCTAGAGTTGCTGTTACGAATGTGCCTGATCTTACAACGTAGATATCACTACCCATCCAACTATTCATATAACCGTTCTTTATAACAGAATCAGCTACTGAGAATCCGTTAGTTGCTCCAGCAATAGCGAAGCCCACTAGATCAGTGTTCTCGATGACTAGGAATGTTCCATTTACTGAATTTACATTCTGGTAACCAGCTACCTTTGACTGTAGGTTACCCATGATTTCATTAATGTTTGCAGCTGTTGTAAATCCGCCAGCTGGAGTTGTATATGCTCCAGTTGCATCCTCACAAAGATTGTTTAGTACGAACTTATCGATACCAAACGCTACTGCATACATCATGTTGTCGATTCTTGAAGCTGCAATATCAAATACAGCAAAGAATTCCTCGTGAGCAAATACATGCTCTCCGTAAATTACTTCATCTGTTACTGTTAGTGCATCATCTGTAACTGTCCATGCTGTAACTGAATATGTACCAGCGACTGCTTGTATTGTAGCTGTAGGCTGTGATCCATAAGGATTTTGAAGTCTCTTTAGATCAGAGTTATCTACTGTACAAATCTTCTCTGCTACAAGTGCATTTCTTAAAACTATTGCGTATTGAGACTGAAAATACTTGTCTCTTTCTCCGTATGTGCTTTGAGTGTTCATTTTTTAGTGATAATGGATTAAATAATAATCCGCCAATATCACCGCCAAATTGCCACTGTTATGATCGCTTCCTTCTAGCCCAGAATAGTTCTTCAGCTTCAGCACTTCCTTTCTCTGGTACTTTACCTGCTGATAAATCTGACATTAACTTGTCTGGTGAAGGTTTTGTTGGTGTTCTTTTTGAACCTCCAGCGTTTGCAATCTCAGCAGACTTTCTAAATTCTGCCTTCTCTGCAAGTTTAGCTTTCACTTCAGTAAGTTTCAAAGCTTCAACAAAAGGTATTTTCTTGAATGAAGCATACTCCGCTACATCGTCGATATCGTCCTCGTGTATATTCGCTTTTGCAACTATTGCAATTTCCTTTAAAGAAAGGTTAGCACTACTTGAAGTTCCGTTATTACCTTTAGGATCTTTGTCGTTACCAAGTTGGTTACGATATTTGATCTTTTGACCAATAGCAGATGATAGTTTGCGACGATTATCAATCTCCTTTTTAGTTAATTTATCAATCTTGTCTCCATCCTTAGTCTCATCAAAGCCGAACTCTTCTATAATACTTGACCTAACTTCTTCTTCTTTAACATCTGATAACGCTTGCTGTTCGCTTGCTAATTCTTCAGGTGTTGGTAACAAATCTTTCTTATCCATTGGATTTTAGTTTTTTTGAGCATTGCTCGTTATCTATAATAATAATACCTTTAACTTAAACACGCAAGGATTATCTAGCACTATCTTTTCTTCTTTTTTCTTTTAGAACCTCAGGTATCTTAGTTTCCTGTTCAGCTGTTAGCTTAACAAATAATAATCCCTGTTCTACAGTCTTAATGTATAGATTTCTAGCTAATAGGAATGTCTGTAGTGGATCTGTAATAAATCTGCTAGGTTCATAACTAAGATCTATCTTTTCTCCATATGGGTTATTTAGTAGTTCAAATGCTCTTTCTAAGAGAGTCTTTACCATTTGTTTAGACTCTACAACCTGTGTGATTAAATCTTTATGAGCTCCTAATAAATTCTGTTCAGAACCTAACCAAAAGTCTGCAACTTGTCCTATAGGCATATCGTTGCTTAGTATTGGATAGACTTTCTTTCTAAAAGCTTCTTTAACTTCACTACTACTGAAAACTGTCTTTATAATTTCTTTTTCATCTTTAGATATATCAAATCCAAAGAAAAGACTCCTAACAGTTTTTAGTAGGGGTTCATTTCCTTTAAAGGTTCTTTGTAATAACTCTGCTTCTTTTTGAGATATAGGTGTTGGTATTACTTCCGCCATTTTATTTTAATTAATTTTTATAATTGTTCTGCTGCTGCCACGTCCAGTTTTGGTACACTCGCAGCTCCATTATCGACCGCCATTGGAGTTGCGGGTGGGGCTGAACGGATAGCAGCAAGTTCTATTGGAGATAGGCCGCCAGTTGCTTGTAAGATTTTATCAACTAGCATTTTCGCACGTGGGTTCTGATCAAAACCTGGTGCGACTACAACTTGTAATGCTGTATTCACAGTTGCAAGTAGAGACTTATAGTCTTTATTCTCACCTGTTATATCAACTTCACAATTCCACTCAAGATTGTTTAGTTGCTCTTTCCATGTCTTATCTGATATATCAGAGGGTTTAAAGAATCGTTGCACTCCAGTTTCATTTAAAGCTTCTTTGGCACTAGCTTGAACTGTGTCTGTAAGAATAGCTTGATCTTCAGGGGTTACTTCCTCTCCTTTTAAGACTTCCTTCATCAGAATCTTATTAACCTCTCGATTAGTAAAGTTCTTTAGGAATTTAGAATCTATCCAATCTATATCATGTGCTTCTAATTCAGCCACAATTTCCTCTGATGAGTTGAGTTTTCTCCTTTTTAAGAAAGGTATAATACGTCTTCTAATCATCTGCTCAAGTGCTAATCCTTTATTCTCTGTCATTAACTCAAAAAGTGAGTAGCTTTCTTGTAGTAGTGCCTCTGTCTGTCTCCATGCTGTACCAGCTTTAGGCTGTGCACCAAGCATAGCCTCTGATATACCATTGATTTCATTACCAAGAGTTTTCCACATACTTCCGAAGTTCTGATATGAGGTTACATCATGTGAGTTATTGTTTAACAGCGTAAGAGGTTGATTAATTGCATGTACTAAGATATCACCAGTCTCTACAGCATTAAGTATATTTTGTCCTATATAAGTTCCATCAGTTGTCTGATAAATTAGCTTTGAAGCAAAATCCAATTGATTCTTGATAGAAAGTACAGTGTGATTCTGCATCCATTGTGCTTGGAATAAGTTTTCTACAGCTCCTATAGACAATGATCTGCCATCTTCTTTCATAAGATGAGTAATCATATATGGATCATCTGCTTCTCGTCCCTTGTAGAGAGTATAGTCTTCGAATGAACCTCTTTTCTTTCCTTTAACGTAGGATATTACATGCATTTGTTGCACATACGTTTCCTCGTTTTTTTCTTTACCTGTAAGGTATGACAGAGGTAATTCTCCATGAACTTCATATAATTTAATGTAACCACTCTTATTATCCTTTCTTCTTTTATCTATAGTCTCTCGTACAGTAAGTGCATCAATAAGTGATTCTACTTGATCTTTGTCGTACCCTCTCTTTCTTAGTTGAGCTTCAGTCAATTCTAGTACCTCAATCTTTGGATTATTCTCAAAATCAATAGGGTCGCATATTAGTCTATTCCACGGTGTTGTAGTTAATACAAGGTCTCCATCTTTCTCTACGAACTTTGTTACTGCTGATCCGTATCTTGCTAATACTCTGCCCCAATCATTAAGATAATAACCAAAGTTAGCTTTATTCATCCAATCTTGAAGGACAATAGTTCCCAAGAAAGCAGGGATAGTATCTTTTCTTTTAGAGGCTTTTATTTGAATATTCTTTCTATCAATATCCGTTGCTCTTTGCCATATGTTAGCAGCGGAAGTAACTATGTTAAAAAATGGCTTCTCTCTGCCTTGAGAATCAAATTGACCAGATATATGTTTAGAGTTTAAATACGCTTCAATTGTATTTATAGTCTTGTACATATCAAAGGTTACATAATCCGATATGGTTACATCACCCCTCGTATATTCAAGTTCCATTTTTCTAACTAACTCGCCAACCTTGTTTTCTTGAACTTCATTATTCATTTTTTAATTTAAGCTATTAGTAACAGGAAACTGTTAAATTGGCATTTGCACTTGATATTGCACGAATTGCTCCAGTATATAAGTTATTCTTATCTTGAGAAATGATATAAGTTGAACTAGCACTTAGCATAATTCCACTGTTATACACAGCTGGCACATCTCCATTCAAAGCTAAATAAATTGTTCGTGGACTATCATTTACTAATTCTACATACTGTTGACATGTAGTTGAAGCAAGTACTAGCGTATCTGATGATCCAATTACTTTAAAAGTGGACGTAGCCATTTTTCCTATATTAGGAAAATTTATTGAACCGCCCAAAGCCATCTTACTTTCCTCTGATGATCTGTTAATATAAAAATTACCGAAAAAAACTGCGACTGCTAAAATTCCAATTGTTATATATTTATTTTTCATTGTATTAGGTTAATACTAATACGATAATTATAGCGTTGCTCTGTCCTTTACGCAAACGCAATATCATTTTGCACTGTTAGTATTTATATTCTTTTTATTAAAAGCTAATCTATTTCTCTGCATATCTACTATATTTTTTCTTTCTTCAGACTGATCAGGGGACATTTTATTTCTTATCTCAAAATACATTCTCATTATCCATGTGTCTGAATGATCAGGTGAGTGTCCTATAGAGTCCTTTACACTTTCTTTAGCAGTTGCCATACGTTTACCATCTCCAGCTGATATATCTTGATAGTTACTTAATTCCTCAATGATAACCTCTTTATGTTTTCCTGTTACGACAGAGGCTATACCGTGATTATTAACTAAGTTAGCAAGAGTAAATATACATTGGCTTCTTAAATTCCTATAATCGCTAACTAAAGGTGCTTCTTTTGTATAACTTGCATTTGGCAATCTAACAATGTCCATATCAGTCTTTATAGGGCTGTAGGATGACTTATAGCCGATAATTCCATCGAGTAGTGATGAAGATGCCACACCAGCTCCAACACCAATAGCGTCAACGGCTATATGCGAATATGGAATCTTATCTAAAGCAGCGTACTCTCGTATCTTAGATATAATACTTTCAGTATTTAATCTTTCATATTCTTCTCTACGATATTCCTCAAGTCCTTCCCAAAAGGAAAAGATTGTCTTATCGCTACCATCATCAGCAATGTCTACAATGAGGTATTTAGAATCTACTTTTATTATTGTATTTGAGAATACATCAATCAGTGCATCGTATTTAAATAGGCTACCTGCGTTGTCTAAATACTCTGCCATAATCTCTTGACGATAAGTATCAGAATCCATCTCAAGCTTAGCTTTTTCAAGTTCTGTACGAGGAATATGAGGATTATCCCAAGAAGTAAAATGAAAGGAATCCCAATCAATATCGTCTTTTGCTTCTTTTTCAAGTCTGCGTAAATTGGGGTTTTCCTTCTTAGGGGTGCCGCCAAATCCTGCGGAACCTCCTGTATCTATAAGCATAGGACGAAAGATTTCATTCCAGCCAATAAAAAAGTCTTTCATTGTGTCTACTTCATCAAATTCAATATGAATTACGTTAGGCATCCCGCGATAGTTTTCTCGATTTTCCCAACCTCCAACAAAAATTGTCGATCGCCCGCCATCTTCACAAGGAACTTTAATTTCTAGTCTACTCTCATTAAATTCGCCAACTCCAACAAGGCGAGTCTTAAAAGATTCCCAGATGATTGTGCGTGCTTGTTTTTGAGTTGGCCCAAGAAATATCAAAGATCGGTTATTAATCTCTCTGGCTAGTTTAATCGTCTTAGAAATTGATTTGAATAGAATGATCTCTGTCTTTGTTACAGTCTTACCAGATCTTCTCCCCGCTCGTGTGATCTTAAATCGAGCTTTGCTTTTAACTATTTGTTGTTGTTTTGGATGAAGAAGCATGTTTTCTTGGTCTCCTGTTATTTGCCTGTTCTTTTCTACTGGCCCACCTACAATTATTTTTATAGTAACCTAGATCGTTATCAATCCTATCCAAACTCTTACCTTCAGGTGGATCTCCCATATCTTTATAAAAAACTTCAAATTCATTCCATTCAGTGCACACTGTGATACCTCGACCTCCATAATCCTTATATGCAAGCTCATTAACATTGTTGCATCTCTTTCTCATGCCTTTCCATACACCGTAAGCTTTTACTTTGTTTGCTAATCCATGCTTTACTCCATAAAACGGCTTACCTTTAGCATTTTTGCTTCTGCATGCACGATTACAAAAGATTGTGTAATTCATCCGAGAAGGGGATATACGAAAATTAATCCCGCACTGCTTGCAGTTTATATATGTAGGAGTCGTATTAAACTGATTTTTCATCAAAAGCATTATCAAATGTTATTGTAAGATTACCTCCCATATCTAAACTCATTGCTTTATTCAAAAGCATTATCAAATGTTATTGTAAGATTACCTCCCATATCTAAACTCATTGCTTTATAGGGAGGTGCTTTACCTGTTAATTGCTCTGCTAGGTATATTGCTATCTTATTATCTGTTTTTGCTCTTTTCTTTAAGTCTTCAAAAAACTCTTCTTTCTCTGCTTCAGTAAAATACTTTGAAACTGAAACTAAAGTCTTAGCTCCTTTTGGTCTCCCTCCTTTATTATTTATTCCTGATTTTGACATATTTTGTTTTAATGTTTAAAACTGTTGACGTGTCGTTATTTAAATTGTCTTATTATCCATGAGGATCTTTATCACTGAAGTCTACAAAGTACACTACTATCCCATTCATAGACTCTTTACCTTTAGTAATTACTTGCATTGCGTTGATATGTGGTGAAAGTTTATTTACATAATCAAATATCTCTTCATTTTTATAGCTTGGTGTTTTTTCTATAAACTCTCTTATCCTATCTACTACAAAATGATTTTCAGGGTATGAGTCTCTTATAACTACCTCATTTATCCACAAGCGATATACTTTTTCACCAATTTCTATATCTAAAGTCGATTCTATACAAGGGTATTTTTTATCCATTTCTTTTCTTTATTAGTTTTAAAGCCTCACTGTAGTCTATTATACTCCCATAAATTGAACTACTCAAGGACGTTGCCATTTCTCTAAGGTAGAAAAATACTGCTTCTCTGTCCTTTATGTGTCTTTTAAGAAAGTCGTATTCTTTTCTGTAAGCTAATACTTCTTCAAGTAAGCGGAAGTCATTATCATTGATATAGCTATTCCACCAGTTATCTAAGCCATACTTAGACTGTCTTTCTATATGTACTAATTCGTGTACAAGTTTTTGAGGCGGAATCTTGTCTTTACTGTAAATAGTATCGCCATTTGCAATAATGATTCCATCATCCCAGTCTACATTGAACTTAGCTTTTAATCTCCAATATATTTCTGGTCTTTCTTGTGAAAATTTAACTTCCGCCATATGGTTCTATCCCTTACACTCAACCTCTTCTACTACTCCATCTTCTCGTGATTGATAACAAGGACTAGGGACTAGAGGGTCTTCATCGTATATCTCATTACTAGGAGTATTAGAGTTTCGGTTTTCTATTCTTGGTCTATCTTTTCCCCAAAAGAAGAAAGAGGCTAAAATTATTATCAGTATAGATAACGCTGGTACTAAGTATCTTGATATCTCAATTCTCGTGTCTTTTTGCATGTATATATTATATTACTCCCCATCAATCAATACAAGATCTGGTCTTTCTTTAGTTCCATAGAGGCCATACTGTTCTCTCTCATACCTCCTTAGGTCTTCAGTCTCTTGTTTCAAGTCTCTCATTTCTCTAGCAACTTTAGAATAACATTTAGAACACATGCCTATGTGTGGAGTCTCTTTTGAGCAGACGTTACAGATTACTGCTTCGTACATGTAAATATTTTAACATACCCTATTTATTTTTAATATCAATTCATTCTTAGCCCTATTTTAGCTATTTTATATGGCTTAGTTGAGCCATTTTTCAGATATAGGTAAACTAGGGGCAAAAATGAGATATAGAAATAAGAAGTAGACGTGATATAATATATCTATCCTCTTTATGAGGTAAATATGTACAAGAAACACTGGCGATAGACAGTGTTTTTTGTTGTATACTTAATTGTGTTATGCCTAAAATATATGCGTATAAGAAAAAACAGGAAAAAGTATGTACCATATGTGGTCGTCATTTTCTAGGAATAAAAAGTAAAAATATATGTTCTTTTAATTGTAAGATGGAACACAATAGGCAACATGCTTTATTTTATAAGCAAAAAATCAGAGAAGGGAGAAAAAAAGAACCCTGTATTGTTTGTGGTTTTTCCGAAACAACAGATAGACACGAGGAAGGAGGTCTAGTATATGTATTGTGTCCTAATCATCACTGTCTAATAACACGAGGGATAAAATCTCTGGAAGAAATCATTATTGCTGAAAAATAGACTTATCCACATATTAAACACTTGCTTGTATTTTATGAAATGATACAATTTACCTGTTAGTCATTGGACTAGCCACGAAATCCTCCATAAGAATCGTTTCAGGAGGAGCTTAGCGAAAGCTAGGCACTTCGTGAGACGATTTTTTGTTTAATGTTCTTTCTACATAGGGGTGGTGGAATAGGTAGACACTAGAAGCGCGTTTAGATACTGGGAATCCTTAGCGGGGTCGATGCCACAAACCCTTATCATGCAAAGTGACTATACGAGAAACAGTTAGAACCTTCCCGTTCTAATAATAAGGTGGAAAACCCTCGTCAAATCTTTGCCCCCTATAAAGAGAGAATATTAGATGAAGATACTTTAGTTTTCCACAATTAAATAGCTATAGTCCTTTTAGCAAATGACTATTCAAAAAAGTTGCTATGCATAATGCCAGATAGAGTTTTCTCGCACACAAGAGAATGTTGTAAACAGAAATGTTGAATAACAAGGGGTAGCGTTTACCTTTCGTCCCTTGTCTTGAGAGTACTCTATCTGAATAAAGATAATAAGTTGTAACTAGAAGTAAGACTGCTCACCTTACAAACCACACTCTAGTAAAAGGATATACTCCTCTTTAAATTATCGACAAAAGCTCATTTATAGATAGAACAGTCTCAAAATACTGACACACACAGTAAAAAGGGAGTGGTGTATCTAATAACTTAATTAAGAAATAACATGAATATATATTATAAAATAATACAGTTTTGTTTAGGACTTTCAGTAATCCTTATGACACTGTGGTTTTGTTCGATTCTTGTTTTGTCTATAAAAATAATGTTTTTTAAATAACATGTATTCAGACGAAGAAGTATTTAATACAGTAAACAAGATAACAAATACTAAGAGTCTATTTAGTATGTCTGGCTTTTCTACAAAAAAGTCTCCGTATAAAGATAAAAGAGCCGAGTTATTCTATTCCCTCCTTAAAGGTATAAATAAAGAGAGAGAAAAGGCTAAATTAAAGCCTCTAACATCAAAGAGGCTGGCTACTGCATTAAACTCTAATCCTTTCCTTAAGCAGTCATATAAAGGCTCTACAGAGGAATTACATACACTAGTAGATAAGTGTACTAAGCAAGGTAGCTTTAAATATGCTAATTGGGTATTATTTAGTAAAAAGAAATAATATGGCATTACAAAAAGCAATGGTCTCAAGTAAAAGTAACGAGTGGGCTACACCTCAATCATTTTTTGACGAATTAAACAAAAGATTTAAGTTTACTTTAGATCCTTGTTCAACAAACGAAAATCATAAATGTAATAAGTTCTACACAGTTAAAGAAGATGGATTATCTAAAGATTGGAGTAATGAAATTGTATTTATGAATCCGCCGTATGGCGGTCATACCCGAGACTGGATAGAGAAAGCCTACCTAGAAAGCCTAAAAGGGGCTGTAGTGGTGTGTCTTATAGTTTCTTCTACAGATAGATCATATTGGCATGATTTTATCTTTCCTAGAGCTTCTGAAATACGTTTTATTCGTGGTAGACTAAAGTTCGGTGGAGTTAAGAATACAGCTCCGTTTGCTAGTGCTATTGTAGTATTTGATGAAAATAAACAGTTTTATGAATTTGAAAAGTACAATTCACGCATCAAATATGAATACAGAATCAAAAAAGATGAAAAAGAATAATAAAAAATCAATAGTTAAATTAACAGGTAGTAAAGATTCTAACTATGTTATTAAAATTGAAGGTAGTGATGACTACTACGACGACATGGTTGCAACGCATTTAGAGTTGATACAATTAAGAGATATTTTAAATAAGAAGATAAAATGACAGAGGGTCAACTAAAAACCATGGTAATGAGACTAGATAGAGTGTGGGCTATGCCAAATGCGTGGACTTTTTCAATCAAACCAATAAAAGAACTTCTTGAAGAAGAGGTGGATAGCAAAAATTGGTGCGATCCTTTTTGTGGTAAAAATGGTGGCAAATATGCAAGTATTACTAATGATTTAGCTTCTAATGGAATAGATGCCTTGGATTTCTTAAAAAAGTTTCCCGATAATCATTTTGATGGAGTTTTACTAGATCCCCCTTACTCTAACAGACAGGTATCAGAACACTATAAAAAGGCTGGAATTAAAGTTACTGGATGGCATACATCTTCTGCATGGGGAGCTTCGTTAAAGAAAGAGGCTGCAAGAGTAACAAAAATTGGAGGTAAAGTTATATGTTTTGGATGGAATAGTATGGGTATAGGAAAATCCAGAGGATTTGAAATGAAGAGAATATTGTTAGTTCCTCATGGTGGATCTAAAAATGATACGATTGTTACTGTAGAAATAAAGGTGTCGTAGACAACAAAACATATTGATGGTAAATATATATCACTATGACAGACGGTCAATTCAAAGCACTAATATTTATAATATTTATTCTAGCTGTCCTATTGAGTTAGCCTATAAAAGGCTCCATGCCATCTTAATACATATCCACCCTATCCATATCCCTAGTAAACACCAACAAATCGTACTAAGGGGCGTATAAAGCCCTACAAGTAGTAAAGAAAACAAGACTAGCTTAACTAGACCATCATAGGAAGTAATAACAAGCCTACTATCCATAGGCATAATAATTTTCTTTGGTTCGTGATGTTTAAACTCTTTTTGGTTGTAATCAATCATGTTTTATATATAAGGCAAGCTCTGGGGTTAGCAGAGCTTGTTTGTTTGAAACAGCCGTAAGGCTTGTCAGGTGTCCGCAATGACTTCGTTGCGGGTTCCCTTGTGGTTGTCATCCTTCGTTGCAGAAAATCCATCGGGCATTGTACTCACCCCCTCTCGATTAAGATTAGGATGTGGAATTGACATGTCCTCTTGGGACATCGTATGAAGAACTAGTCGTGGTCAGACCATTCTTCCGGCGGTGGGTCCTTGGGCTTATCATCCTTTTCAGGACCGTTGACGAACGTCTGCCTTTTTTCATCCCATTCGACAGCCATTTTAATCACCCCCTTTCATTTAGAGGTTAAAAATGTTTAATCTTCTTCAGGTGGAACTTGCCATTCTCCCTCAGGCACGTTACTCACCCCCTTTCAAAACTTGGGTGGAGAAGAGGTCACGGACCAGTTGAGGTCCGTTATCAGGCGGATTCCTCGTAAAGTCGAAGACGATACGATGTTGGTGGACAAGGACTTCTCCTCGTCCCTCATCTCGTATTTCTACGAGAGACATTTCAATGTTGCTCATAGCTGAGACTAGCCTAGCATATTATAAATTATTGTCAAGCACCACACATGGTGCATTTTTAGACAAGGTATGTTACTATTATATGTATAGGATAGTAGTTAAGTTAGTGAGCGGTATTCTGGTGAGGACTGGGATACTCGTAAGCAATCTTAATCGATATTATCCTATGCAGATTATTAGATAACCTATTGTGTTGTCTGCTCTACATATCACTCGCAATAGGGGTATGTAGAATAGAATAATAAATATATGAAATTTGTACTTGGAATGCAGTTGATCTTGATAGGACTAATACTTTTCTTCTCTCATTTTGAGATAGTATATAAAGATAAAGCTAAACCTATTAAAGCAACACCACAAAATAGTTACGCATCAAGTAATCCACCAGTAGTTATCGATGGAGGAATTGGAGCAGCTAGTGGTGCTAAATTATATGTAGACCGTGTCCATACTTACTATGGACACTGGGATATATCAACCAGCACTCCTTGGAAGGGTAACTTATTTATTGAAGGAATTGAATAATTATATGAATATATATAGAAACTATGATGATGGTTCAACAGAAAGAGCATTAAAAGATAATGTAGAGATTCCTTTTAGAGAGAAGGAAGAGAGTAAAGAGGAAGAAAAGAAGGAGGCTAATCAGGAATAAATATATGGAATTAAAAGAAGAAGAAAAGATATTAGTTATGAAGGATAGATTTTGTAAAAAAGAATTTATTTCAATGGATGGAAATGTAGGTGCTTATATTAACGCGATAGATATAGATAAATTGGCCAAGGTATTATCAGAAATAGAGGAAAAACTTAATAAAAAGTAATATGACAAATATAAAAGACTTTATAACAAAAAACATCATTATAATAAACTACGGCTTGCATGCGTTTGCAGGTCTAGTATGTATTCTTAGTGCTATTCTTTCTTTCTCAAATAAGAATTATCCAGCAGGTATGTGGGCGATTGCAACACTCTGTTGGATAATGACCGCAGCCTACGCCTCTTATGTTTCTGAGTCATGGAGAAGACTTGCAAAAGATAGTCTAAAGGGATGGGACAATTCACTTAAACTTCTTGGTAAGCTGTTGAAAGAAGTTAAACCAGCCTCTGAAAAGGTAGCAGACATCGATATAGCTTCAGATGATGAATCATTAAAAAAGAGTGTACCATTACCAGAAAATGTGAAGCCTGAAGAGGCTTTTTAATAGTTTAATTATATAAATATGTTTAGAAATATATATAAAGAGAAGGAACTGATTGATAGGGAGTTAGAAATATATCGTAAAGAAAAGTTGGCTGAAATCACATTAGAAATAGCAAAGGCTCAAGAAGATGGAGCGAGACAAGAGCGAGAATATGAGTGTGCATGGCATGAAAGAAGAGAGAAATTAAATACCGAACTAGCCGTATTAGAAGCTAAAAAAGATAGCTATGTATCTACATTAGAAGAAAGAAATGCTAACTACGAGAAACAGTATCATGCAGTAAATAGTGCTCGGGAGAAAACAATTGAAGTACTAGAGTCCTCATTAAAGACTCTGATAGAAAAGAGATACCCCAATCGAATATTATAAATAATAAATAAAATATATGTTTTTCAACAAAAAGCGAGAGATAGATAAAGGAGAGCAGATGGCTAATTTATTAATGCTCATAGGTATAGCCAAGAAAATCGGTATGACACCAAAAGAATTAACAGAGGCTAGTGTAGATCTTAAAGAAGGAACTGCTTTTATGACAGAAATGGCGAAATGTGCTATGGATATAGCTCTCAAAAGGAGTAATGAAGATAATAAATAAATTTATGTACATAAAGCTTAAACTCACAAATGTTAAAGAAAGACATATAGATAAGATAAATAAAGATCTATATGAAGCTAAAGCTACAGACTTTGAAGGTAAGGTATATGAAAAGGTTACTCTTTGGAAATCAGACTGGGCTACTCCTATAATTGAAGGAATAGAGATAGTAGGAGAAGTAAAAGATACTACTAAAAATCCCGCATATCCTTCTTTAACTGTATATCCTGAAAAGACTACTGGATGGGGTGGTGGTAAAAAACAACCATCAGTAAATATATCTAAACTCATGGATAAGAAGGCAGAGAATATTGCAGAAGCACAAGGAAGAAAGAATGATAGTATTTCATATTTTAATTCGCTCAACTGTGCAATAAACTTTATAGAGGCAAACTCTTCAAGTTTTATGACTCATAGTCCTGACGAAATTTTCTTAGAAGTTCTTAAATATAGAGATAGATTCCTAGCAGAGTGGCACAAATATGAGGCTGATCCAACTAAAGGGAAACAGCCCTTCTAATCCTAAGAAATAAATATGTTAAAACCTAAATCATTAGAAGGAGAGGAACTAATATTCTATAACTACAAAGAGCCTTTAAAGGAAGTTGAAAAAGGGTTTGGTTATTATGGTGTAATCCTTTCTAATAAAGAGGGGACAAAAATTCAGTGTCATATATGTGGAAAGATGTATCAAGTATTAAATGTACATGCAAGACAATCACACGGGATTCTTGCTCGGGAATATAAAGAGAAATATCAATTAGCTAATCAAACATCCCTTATATCTGAGTCTATTAGGCAAGAAAGGAAGCTCAGAACACTGAAATGGTTGAAAAGTATGACCCCCGAACAATGGGCGGATTTGAGAAGAAAGACTAAAGCCGGTTATGACAAATGGAAAAGGGATAACGGTGACCATACTCAACCTCTTTTAAAACTTGAAACAAAGAACAAAAGAGGAACTTGCCCTGATCAATTACTAGAAAAGATAAAGACCGTTGCAAAGGAACTTGGTCGTTCTCCTACAAAAAATGAGTTCATTGACTATTACAAATCACAAAAATATGTACACATCATATTTAAGACTTTCGGTTCATGGGTTAATGCAAAGAGGATGGCAGGGTTTGATAGAATAAAACCATTTGACTTAAATAAAAAAGCGGGAGGATGGAAAAGACATACAAAAGAAGAATTGATTGAATATATGCAAATCTTCTATCAAGAAAATAAAAAACCACCCACAACGACAGATTGTAATAGGAGACTCATTCCTAGCAGTTGTATTTTTAAGAAACACTTTGGATCTATGCAGAATGCTAGATTAGCAGCAGGCATAACTGACCCTGTTGGTAGATGGTCAAGTCGTAGATAAGAAATAAATATGAATCTTTTTTACGGCAAGATAATCGATTTAACCTTTAAGCCGGATAATCAAAGGTCATGGTTAGACTTCCTAGAGAAATACGATAAAAAGAAAGTAATTGTACAAATAGAAGATGACAAGCCAAAAAGAACATTGAATCAGAACGCCCTTATGTGGCTTTACTTAGACCATATAGAGAAAGAAACAGGAAACCTCGCAACCGACTTACATGAGCTGTTTAAACGCAAATTCTTGCCTCCAGTGCCTAAGAAAATACTAGGAGTAGAGTTCAAACTACCAGCAAGTACTACAGACTTAACTAAGCAAGGAATGTCAGAATACCTTGACCATATCTGTGTTTTTACAAATATCCCCATACCCGAGCCTATAAAAAAAGAATTCAACATAGAAGCTGTATATGCTAATTTAGAAAAACCAAAAAATGAACCAGCTTTTTAAAAAAGGAATATCATCTTGGAATAAAGGAATCCATATGTGGAAAAATAAATCACATCCTAAAGGGATGTTAGGTAAGGCAGCATGGAATAAGGGGAAAAAAATGTCAAAAGAAGCTAAAGAAAAGAATAGATTAGCTCAATTAGGTAGAATACATTCAGAAGAAACTAAAGCTAAAATGAGTTCTGCTCATAAAGGCAGAAAGAATTCTAAAGAACACAGTGATAATATTAGTAAAGCTAAAAAACTTTTGGTTAAACAAGGAAAACATAATTGGGGAGATGGAACGCGTTCAAAAGAAAGAGCTAGAATATATAACTCAAGAGAATATATAAACTGGAGAATAAAAGTCTTTAAAAGGGATAATTATAAATGTCAGACGTGTAATAAGGTAGGAGGATATCTAGAAGCACATCATATTAAACCATTCTCTTTATTTCCAAACTTAAGATTTGATATAAATAATGGAGTTACTCTGTGTAAAAGTTGCCACATAAAAACAGACACATATGGAGCTAAGATTGATAAAATCGCAGCATTTACAGAGATACCAATACCAGAACCTATTAAGAAGGAATTTAAAATTGAATCAATCTATCCTAAGCAAGATTTAAAGCCAAAGTTCTGATATTATTAAGCAATGGCAGCTATATCACCCAAAGCTAGAATCCAAAAAGGAAAAGATCTGGAGAATTTTGTATGTGAACAATTAAAAGAGAAAGGTCTAGATTTACGAGCTAGACGTTCTTATGGTTCCGGTAATAGTAATGGTATAAAGGCTGATATAGATACGTCTACAACGATTTTAGGGATTGCTATGGGTATAGAATGTAAGCATATGGATAAACTAAATGTCCCAGATGCTTGGAGACAAACTAATAAACTTGTAAGTCTTGGATATGAACCAGTATTAGTTATAAAACAAACAGCTGATAAATATGCAGAAGTGAAAGCGGTTATATATTTAGACACTCTATTAGATCTTATAAAGAATCAGAAACAAATTGACCAACACCACTAACGGTGCTAATATAAATAAATATGGCGTACCAGAAGACCAACAATCATAAACCTAAAAGTGCAAGAATTAAGAGAGTCCGTTTCTCAGTAGGACTACCCAAAGAAACCTATAAAAAGGCAGTTAGAATGGCAAAAATTAGAGACATGAGCCTTAGTGAGTTCATTACATATCTAGTAGAGAATTAAATGAACAAAGAGAGATGGTTATTAATGTTGTTTGCTATAGTGGGCATATCACTAATATCTATAATAGGATACATGATGATTAGTCCATTTGTGTATTTAATATTAGGATTAATTAAATAAAGAAAATGATTAAAAAATATACATATTATTTTACGGATAAAGATTTTAACGCTTTTTGGTCTTATATACATGGAGAAACAACATCAAGAGAGCTTGGTAAGAGTCTAGGAATTTCTCATCAACAAGCTATAAATATGGTTGCGTCTTTATTTTTGCAGTTAGTGAAGTTTAATGTAATTAAAGTAGATAAAGAAAGTATTAAGAAACATTTACTTAGAATATAATGAGTGACACTAGACATAGAAAAGAATATAGTAAATATCATGTGCAAGGTAGGGCTAATCCTTATGGACTATGTCCTTGTGCTCAATGTAGGAGTGGTAGAAATAAATATGGGGCATCAATTCAAAGAATGAAACATAAATTTAGAACAGCGTGGAAAACAGGAAAGCAATTTATTAAAGGTTTATATACAGATTAGATAATAAATAGAAATAAAATGATATAATTAATCTATAGTAGATAGATGGGGGCAACAATAAGTCGGTAAGCATGCACGCCTGTTCGCCTGACCCTTCGGGGTCGGGTTTCCCCACCTGTCTATTAATTTAGATGGGTTCTTGGATTGTAGGTTTCTGCCGTAATAACCAATAAGGCAGTGGAGATTCTATTAGGGGTCTTTATTACTAGTTCTCTGTAATCCTTGTACCAGAAAACTAACTGTAGAAAAATGGTTACAAATATCAACGCCACAGAGATGTGCGTTGTTTTTGTTTTTAATATTAAATGGTATAATTAACTCAAATTGAAAATAGAATATAGCAGTTGAAGTTAAATAAAAAAATATGACGACGACATTAAAATGGAGACTGAGTAAACTCCCATCTGTAGAAGAACTACAGAACCTTGTCAAAGACAAGATAATTACTCAAGAAGAAGCACGAGGAATATTATTTAACCAAGAGACTGAAGAAGACAGAGATAAAGAAAGTTTAAAGAGTGAAATTAAATTCTTAAGAGAAACAGTTGAGTCTCTTTCAAAGAATAATCATAGTAAGATTGTAGAAGTTGTAAAAGAAGTAAAACCTATTTGGTATAACCAAACATGGTATAAACCATATGAAATATGGTGTAGTAATACTACTCGCCTAGCAGGATCAGGTTTAACTAATTCATATTCATCAACACTTGGGACTACTACTACATCAGGATTAGTAGATTGCTCATTTGCTGGAATAAATACATTCTAAATTATTAATCATCTTTGACTGCTATATTATATTTTTAATATTAAATAACATGGATGAACTATATATACAAAGACTAATAGTCTTACTTGAAACAGAACCACAATCTAATAAATACAATCAGATAATTCTTGATCCTAAACAATTTAAAGAAGTAAGTAATACTATCATGTATCAATTTGAACAAATTAAGGATGAAAATATAAGAGAGGGTTATGAAATAGTAAATCTTACATTGAGTGAAGAAGAGTACTCTTTACCAGAAGAAATAAAAGATATTGAAGAATAAATAATACTAAAAGAGACTAGCGGTATTTGAAGAGCCTATTTCTTCATCTTATCTCCTATTACAGAATTTAGGATATTTTCTCGGTGGGTTACAAATCTTAAGTTCTCGTCCCTATTGTCTGTTTTGTCTCTGTTGATATGGTCTACCTTTAAGACTTTATTGACTCCAAAAATTACTGAGTGCAGTCTTTTAATTTTGTTATTTATTCTTGATTCCGCATATCCTAAAACACCTTCATACCAAGAATGGAATATAACTTTATCTATATGTCTTTCTGAAAATCTAAACTTTTTATCATTTAATACAAAGAAACAAGAGACTTCATCTTTATAAACAGTGATAGGTTTTTTGTTTGATAAACCGGTACATTCTCGACTACAAAAGACCATACCTTCTGTCTGTTTTTTTCCTAAATGACCTCGGTTACTTCTTAAGTTATTAAATACTTTACTACATCTTCTACATACTTTATAAGTGATCATCTTTATCTAAGAAGATACCCCGCGTTGTAAGTAGGGTATCTTCACAAATTACAACGCTAATAATCGAATATTTTGATTATATCATAAAAGCCCCCGTCGAAACGGGGGACTTATTACTTACCAAGGAGGCTATGACTACCTCCCAAGGGCGAATGAGGGCATGATGACACGCCTCACGCATTTAGGGGCCATTCTGGCAGGACGGTGGTTGCGTTTCGAGCAGGCGATCGAACAAAATGGCAACGCGTACATGATGACGTAGTCGTTGGTCTTGGTTTCGCAACCGGCACAGACAATGGTATTTGACATAAGTTGGAGCTGTTTCAGCTACACCATATCATATATATAGAAAAAAGCCACTATCTTCCGCATAGTGACTTTCTTCCTCGAATATCTTGCTTTTGTATACAAACCGTGTTATTATAGTTTAGTACGACTCCCAAGTAGTACAAACAATATAATCATGTGATAAGCAGACTGAATGCGGACTACGCACGGTCTGCTTTTGTATATCTGTCCCTGTGGCTGTGGGGAAGGTTATGGACGACTTCCTTGTTCACAGCACTAGATGATTTCAGTTAATAGTTATTATCTTAAAAAATATTCTTTTTGTTCTCTTGCTATTGATTTGAGCTACAATGTACATTCCATAACCACCGAGACAGATACCTTTTATTACTTTTTAACACCTCCTAAAGTAATATCTCCTTTATTATATCTTCTAACTGCAATCCATATACCGGCAATTCCTGTAATTAATGCTGTAACTACGTCTAATGTAACCTCAACTTGAAATAGCTTAAATATACTTACAACTATTATCGCTATTGCACCTATGTACTCATGTGAAAGATTTGGCATACAATTTATATATATTAGTAATGGTATAATTGTAGCATTATTAGCTTGTCATCAAAAGAGGGTGTACATTCTGACAAGCGTGTATGCCCCCTTTTGGTAAATAATATGAAAGATATAAAAGGATATGAAGGCAGATATGCAATTACTAGAGATGGGAGAGTTTGGAGTTATCCAAAAAAAAATGGTAAAAAGATAGGGTGTTGGCGTAAGTTTAGTATGCATAGAAAGGGTTACTTTTTATGTGGATTAAGAGATAGAAATTCAAAATTTAAGATAAAATATGTCCATAGGCTAGTAGCTGAAACTCACATAAAAAACCCTTTAAATTTAAAAGAGGTAAACCATAAAAACTGTAATAAACTTGATAATAACGTAACTAACCTAGAGTGGTGTTCGCGCTTAGAAAACATGCGGCATGCCTATAAAAATAATCTAGTAAGTATTGTTAGAGGTGAAGATCATGCAAATGCCAAGCTATGTAATAAAGACATTTTGGAAATTAGAAGTTTATATACGAATAAGCGTATGTCGCATAGAGAAATTGCGTTATTGTTTAACGTCCATAAGTCTCTTATCTCTCTTATTCTTTCTAAGAAAAGTTGGAAACATGTTTAGTTTAACTCAAAAAGATACAGGTCTAATTGACCTAGCTTTGAATACCTCTGTACCCAGCTAACACAGTCATATTTATCTAAAAATAATCCTGTAGAAGACGAATTGCTTAGTACCTTGCCTCCTTTCCCAATCAAGCCAACGTGTCCGACGACTTTCCCATTTCCACTTAGTGTCGGACTTAGAATAATATTGCCTTCTTTAAACTCGCTTGTAGGCTTAAAGCGGTTGTCTTTTTGTAGATATTTAAGCAATACTGGTGTGTATGTCATTATCGGTATATCAGGATATAGTTTATGAAGTAATGTAGTTAGTGATTCTACACAAGCAAATTGATCATCTTGAACATCGTTAGGAGTCGGATCTGTTCCATAGGCTTCAAGGGCAATATTAAGTAACTTCTCTCTGTTAGATAGAGGTTTCTCTTTTGGAGGGGTAACAGGTAGTGGTTGTTGCTGTAGATCTAGGGTAAATAGGTATTTATAGATATTTTCAAGTAATGTTTTCATAATTTGTTTTCTATGTTAAATATTTTAAATGCTCTGTAGATAAGTTTCTCCTTTAAAAACCACTGCCATACTTTACTCCAAAAAGATAGTTTTGGCTCTATTTTTTCGATATGGATTCTCTTACACCAATATATCTCTTGCTCAACATTCTTTTCTACAGGCTCATAACTATCATATATTCTTTGATAGATATCGTATGATGGCATTGAAGTCCAGTGGGTATCATTTCCTAATCTAATATAAATACCCTTCTCATCTTGAGACCAAGCAAATACAGCAATAGCTAGAGGTGAATATCTTAGAGCAACCTTCATATTGTTTATCTTTTCATGGTTAGGTTGATCTGAATCAAAAACCCACTCATGGTAAAACTTCTTTCTTTCTAACCATTTTCGACCCTCTGCGTAACAAGCCTCCATATTAGCTCCTTTAAAAGAATAGTACTCATCTACATTTTGAAGATCATCTGAATACGGTAGCATTTCGTCTGGGATAAGACCATATTTTCTTATAGCCTCATAAACTGTTTGCGGATCATTTCCTGGTGGTTTTGTACCAGCGATAATACCAAGCCATCTATCTGAGTAGTTATTTGACTCTCCAAAAGCAACAAACTCATATTGTTCTATTTGATTCAGAGTATTAAAACCAGTGCAATTGTATGTATCAAAGGATAGATTGCTTTGAATTTCCTTAGTCTGTTTACCATTTCTCCAGTCTCCATCTCTTTTTAGAACTTTTAGTGGTACATTACCCTGTCCTAAGACATATGCTTTTGGGTCTATTATCGGTGCTATGAAACCTGTCTTTATATTCATAAACTGCTATAAATTTATTTAATAAAAAAGCTCTTAATACTTAAAAGTATACCAAGAATTATAGAGATGAATACGGCTAGTCCCATAACCCATTTACCCATCTGTGTCGCTGATTGATAGGTCTCTGATATAGGTTTTATTATCGACATAATTTCTTCATGTCTCTTTCTTCGTTCTTCTTCGGAGTCATCTATGCGGTCCATTATTTTACTAAAGTTAATTGCATCCTCATGTGAATGGGTGGCAAATTCTCCTCTTATTTTTTCTATTTCTTTATGTATCTCCATATGCCGCAAAGAATTAACCGGTAATTTCCTCTATAGGTGCAGGCGTATCAACTACTGGCTCTATAGTTTCTATAGGTTGTGCTGGATCTTGTACACCTTGAGCTATAGCTTCATCTATTTGAGACTGGATTAATGATATTTGACTATCTATTTCTGAGATGCGTGCATTTATTTTATTCATTTCTTCTTGAGGAGTAGCAAGATATTCTATTTGTTTACTTTTTTCTCCATTAAGTTCATCTATCTTTGCTTTTAGGTCAAAAACAGATATAACGGTTTTATTTTCTACAGCAGGAATAACCTTCTCGGGAATTGTCTCTTTTATTTCTATCTCAGTATCTGAAACTTTTGTAATTGTTGTTTTGATATCTTCCATGTTATTTTTTATTATAGTAATTTGTTTATATATACGAAAGAACGGGATGTTTAAAGAGTTACTCTTCTCTAGAATCCTGTGACAGAAGCACAGCTTGTGGCAGAAGGAGTCAATGCCCCTGTTCCTACGTCAGGTGTGTAATACCATGCAACTCCTGTAGCATCATAGAGCTTTACACATGTTCCTTTGTTTGAACCTCCGCGACCTATTTCTGTTGTAGTGGTGGCATTTACTGCTGCGGTAACTTGTAAGTTAGCTACTGGAGTAATCGTTCCAACACCCACATTTCCACTAGCATCAATCATGAATGGAGTAGTGTCAGGTGAAGTAGAGTCTTCTACGACAAATGAAGGACTTGTACCTGTGTTTGTTATAGCGAGTTTAGCATATGGAGTAGATGAGCCAATACCAACATTTCCAGCAGTAGTTATTATCATTTTTTCTGAAAGACCTGCATATAAACTCAAATCATAACCTGACATTCCTCCGATTATTGCTTGAGTTGCACCCCATGAAAGAAGACCTGCAT
>JACCDG012057980.1_pt1 | contig 34485 bp, 35 predicted proteins | sample 7442471 | NCBI WGS metagenome assembly JACCDG01 (sample SAMN15323444, study PRJNA562643) | freshwater metagenome | isolation source: river surface water | place: USA:Blue River Watershed | collected 2017-08-17 | reverse complement strand
TTGATAACTCAGTAGAGAACCTTGTCCCTATCGTGATTAATAAGCTCAAGGCAGGACAACCTCCGGTTATCTATGGAACTGATTACCCAACACCAGATGGCACATGCATCCGTGATTATGTTGATGTCAGAGATATTGCAGGAGCACACTTGGCTGCGGCGAATTCAACAGCACAATTACCACTTGCTATGAATGTGGGAACTGGGCGCGGGGGGTCTGTGCGTGAAGTCATCAGGCTTGTGTGTGAAGCTGCGGGTCATGCTGATGTTGTAGCTGAAGAGAAGGAACGGCGTGCCGGAGACCCAGCGTTCTTGTGTGCTGATGTGAGCTTGATTAAGAGTGCAATCGGGTTTAGCTCGAAGTATTCGCTTGAGGAGAGTGCCAGTAGTTTATTCTAGAAAAAACGTGAACCCACGCTGATTAAATCAAAATGCTATTTGATGATATAGGCTGATGGCGAGACTAGATTAGTCGACTTAAGTTGCAAGTTCTTTTCGGAGATAAATCTATCTACCGCGTCACTTTCCGTCCATTCATTAATTGCATATTAGTCAAACACTAACATCCCTCCGACTACCAGACGATCCCAGAGTTGTTCAAGCGCAAAGTACGTAGGCTCCTCTGTATCCAAATCGAAATTGATTAAGGATGCACGAAACCCTGGATTCTTTTGTAAGAAAACGGGAAGAGTATTGAACATGTCACCGGCAATTAGTTCAAAAACAACAACCCAGATTCAACAAGCCTATTGTGAAGAATATCTTGATACCCGAGTGGACTAAATCCTCTGTCTTGGAAAAGACTCAACATCACATCCTTATCTTTCGTACCAATTCCAGAAATTTGCAATTCAGAGTCAAAAATATCAAACCCATAAACACGTTTCTTGACATTGAGAAAACTAAGCATTTATAGCCACGAAAATACTCCAGAGCCACGAAAGACTCCAAGTTCCAAAACATCACCCGGAATACCCTTGGTCATATCCAAGAAGAAGTGCTTAAACATAAGCTTATTAAAAACTTTAATATCTGATGACATTATAAACGAATTGAATGAATCAAAAAAACCTTGTGGGGACTATTCATGCACGAAAGTACTCTTGCTAACATCATTCATGATTCATCCCCCTAGATACATAAAATTTATGATTAGTAGGCACAAGTATATGTTGTGAAAACAAGACTTAGTAACTTGGCTAAGTAAAATCAACGCTAATTACCTTCAGGGATGATCTATTTTGAAGCTCTCCATCGATAAAAGCGAAAAAGCAGTGCACTGGAGAACTTGATGGTGGGCTTCTTTATTGTACGAGCCGATAAAATCAAAATAAGGTTCAAAACAAATTTTAAGTTATGAGAATTAGTACGCGATTGATGAAAAGAAAAGAACCAGCGAATCCAAGCATTTAAGTTGTGATTGATTCTTCTTCCACGCCATAAGAAATATTTAAAAAAGTTGGGATTCAAAGGGTAAAAATAGCTGGACCAAGCCTTAATACAAAAGAAATCTCTAATGAACTTGTTTTCAGAATTATGAATTTTATTCACTAAGTATTGATCATTTGACAAGGAGAGCAGAAAACTTAAATAGTAATCTTTATGGGTATCTTTGCAATACTCCGGCTGATTCAAATAAGATTCACACATACTTTGAATAACATCTGAACGGCCGACAAAGTAAAAGTCTGTAAGCCTATCAAGTTCAAACAGATTGATATTTGGTACGCCTAATGATCTAGGATTCCTACGTTGATGCATAGTTACTTGCTTGGCCATCAAGTTGATATTAAGGAAGTGATCAGTCCTAATCTTGGCTACAAATTCGCATTCCAATTCTACTAATTTGGCAGCGCCCGCTCTTAAGGTTTCAATTTGATGATACTTATGAATTCCATCCTTATTTAACATGGAGAAAAATTCACTTTCCTGAAGTGATACCACGGTAACGTTTTTATATTTTTCAAGAGACTTGATGAATTCCGAATACCCTTCGTTGTGCCAGGTGGCCAAGACGATCTGATCGAAAAGGTTATCAGCGGCCTCGATTATGGATATGATGTTTTGCTTACAATCAAAATCAATCCAAGATTTATCGAACTTCCCACCTAATTGAAATTCATAGGGGCCATATCCGGGAGAGAACAATGGACCTTGAATAATCAGCCCTTTTCGCATGATTAGTCCTCCTTTTTTGTATCCGGAACTAGGAACACTCGAAATAAAATTGTCCGCGGAACCTATTTGTCTGCTTCCCCGTATTGTAATTAACGTATCTCACCCTAATTCTTGCAAAACCAGCGCGATGAAGCTTTGATTTGTAGTAACCAAGAGTTCGGAAGTGGACATCTGTAGTAACCCCATCCCGTTGAAGGTTAAAAGACAAGGATTCACGAAGAACGTGACTTTTCCACAAGTTTCGAAATGAAGAACGAAGTCCGTATTCAGCGACATTAAAGGGGTTATTCACGTCAAATATAAATATTCCACCAGGTTTCAATTTTCCTCTAATCTCATCAAATGTGTGATCAATTACGCCTATATGACCAAAAACATTCCATAGAGCAGTTATAACGTCAAAATTCTCAGTCAATTCAGAAATACAGGCGATATCTGTCTTAAATATTCGAGACTTAGCGATACTTTTGCAAAGTATTGAGTACATCTCATGTGAATTCTCAAGCGCCCAAACTTGGATATCCGTGTTTTCTGTTAACTTTAATATGCGCTTCCCGTCACCACTCCCGATATCCAGCAAGGTTTTTGGCTGAGCCAATTTGATTGCATCTGTCACGAATGAATCTACCGCAATTAGATATTCATTTCGATTGAGAGAAATCACTTCATAGCTCTTAGCAAGAGCGTCATAATAATTGCTAGAAGTAGACATTAGGCAAAACAGGTGAATACAGAGTCAAGTATCGGTGCCCAATGATCGGGGTGAGGCACAAATGTTGAAGAGTTAAAACGCTTTTGGGTTTGTGCAAGCAAGTCTTCTCCGAGCACTCTCAGTTCTATTTTCCTCGCCTCAATAGCGGTGCTGTCTGTTGTGATTAACTTGTGCTCAATCGCCGCACCCACTCTGCTTTCAGCAAAGTATTCGATAGCCTCAGCCTTTGTCCCGAAAGACACTAAATTTCTCTGTGGCTTCCAATTATCAAACAATTTATCAGCTTCATTGCCACTAATCCAGGACAAGACTTCCTCGGATATCCGAGGGGCCCAGGTAAGTCCGGCCCTATTTGTCCCAGTGGCTACGAAAATATTGTTAGCGCCTTCCAAGGCCCCAATCATTGGAAGGCCATCCATAGATCTAGGTCGGTGTCCCTTGACCAATGAACCCACCAAGTCGTAAGAAAGATCCTTATTTATCAACTCTGACTCCAGAGTCTGAAACAGATACCTCAGAGTCTCGAGCCGGTGACTTGATTCAGATGGCAACGTTATATAGTTCCCGGCACCGAGATAAAACCCATCTTTTCGTGGCACAACGTGGAATCCACATTGTGCGCCTCCACGGTTTACGGTGCGTATAACGTGATTTCTGAATATACCCGGCATCGACAATTTTGAAGTCTGAAAAAGGTATGCCGACCCAACGCCCTGAAGCATAGGGACAACGTCCCAGTCTTCTAAGAGAGCCGTGCTATTTGAACCTGCGGCAACTACTACTTTGCTAGCTTCAAAAATGCCTAAATCGGTTTCAATTTTGGCTACTTGCCCCGAATGTACTTTTGAGACGCTTGCATAGATAAGGTCCACTTTTTGTTCTCGCAAAAAATCGTCCAGTGTCGACAATAAATGCCCCGAATCCAGGGCATACTCACCTTTAATCTTTGCAACTGACTCGACCTGGTTCCTAGTGGTCGGCAATTCTATATTGAAGCTGTCAATAGAGTAATTTTCGTAAACATCATGCTCTTTAGCAACTGAAATCATCTCGCTAAAATTTGCAGTTTCAAAAGACGAGGCGTCCTTTTTGAGAAAAACTAGAGTGTCCTGGGCTGTGACAACATTGCCAGATCGAGAAATTTCATTTAGGAATTCAGTCCAACCTTTTGAACCCTCAACGCCAAGCTCGAGATATCTTCGATTCGAATCGGCCGATGTGGAGGTGTGAGAATGTTCAATTTCTGCAAATACATTAGCCATCGCGCCAGCAGCTGAACTCGCCGCATTTCTTCGAGATTCGTGCCCTAAAACTGCAACTCGAGAATGTGGATACTTGCGAATAATGTCACAGGCGATAAAAGAACCGATTGCACCGTTCCCTATTATTATGAAGTCATACCTAAGCGACACCTGTAACCCCCTGATAACTTGGATTCTAAGCAGGAACCCATGTGACAACGCTACTATATAAACAAGTTAAACCATTGCTAGAACCCTGGAGATATATTGAATCACGTAATTCTTTGGTCATATATGCGACCCGAAATGACCAGAAGCTCGATTCTTCAAATTCTTCAATGGAGCAAGATTGACTCACTAACCGTGGTTATTGACGGGTTGAGAAATAATGCAAGTACCGAGGAAGAACATTGGCGCGAAGAAACCATTAAAGTGAGCGAAGATCTTTGTGGTGAAAAAGTAAATCTAATGGTTTATGACACAAATATCGGCATAACTGATCACGTAAATCGGGTGCAGAGAAAAATACTCCCAGAAAAACCAAACGCAATTTGGGTGGAAGAGGATTTCGATTTAGACCTGAACCTTTACGAAAAATTTTATACTGGCTTAGAAATCAGTTCCAAACCTTTTCTATCTTGCGGAAACGGTCAAGCCAACCATTTTGACATCAAATATCCATTAAGAACTTTCTTCCCCCCGTATTGGGGGCAGGTGGTAAACCTAGAATTAACGGAAGAAATTGAAAAGATTAGATTTGATAAGAAAATAAACCATGAGGTTAGTAGAGAATTTCTCACCTCTTTTTCTCAAGATATAGGATTCCCAAAGAAATTCCTACTGGACCGACAAATTAATTATTGGGACCAGTATTTTAATTGGGCCGCGCACAGCCCTAATAGATGGGATGCTCTCGCAACCTATGTCTTGTGGAAGCATCATAACCCAGCGTACGTTTCACCGATAAATCTTGTGACAGATCTTGCAGAGGAAGATTTCCGAGGCATGAATACGCGACATGAAGAACAAAAGCCGATTAATCATCCGGCAAATATAATTGAAATGGAAAACGTGAAATATTGTCTTCAATGTGAGCGAAGAAAAAGTAGGGTATCGCGTTCGCTCAAAGATGCAGTTAACAATAATTTAAAATATAAGAAAAGACTAATCAAGGAAAGAATCTCTATAGTCTTGAAATAATCTACCTACTAAAATTAAGTATTTCTAAGCACATTTAGCTCGTTATCAATGCTAATCAAGTCTTTCAAACGAGAATGCAAATCAACATCAATTCTTAACTCCGAAGCCTTTGATATCTGACTCACAACCTGATCGATATCGCTCCAGTCAACTTCAAAAAAAACATTTCCAAACTCTTCTTCTTGCCAAGTTAGCTGTCCGCCAGACGTAATGACACTTCCGATACCGATTGCGGCCATTTCTAGACAATTCAGAGATACGCTTTCAATTACAGTTGAATTACTTCCGTATTGGGTGGGATATAGGTGGACATCTCCAGAGTAAATCTGCAAGTCCCCAACTGATTGTCCTGAAACTACTTCCATGCGATTTCCCAGAATTTGCGAAATATTCTCTAAGCTTCTTTCATCATAAAATGGCACAACGAAAAGAAAATTAAATTTTGCTAATGCGGGTTCCGTAGCAAGGCGTTCTAGTACCTCCAACCCTTTCCAGAAAGTTAATCTTCCCAAAAAAATCAATCTTGGATTGTCAATGTCAGCGTGGGGTCTAACCAGCATTTTTGGTAGCCTAGGGAGGTATATTCCATTTCTGAGTAATCTGACTCTTTTAGTAAGAAATCTTATTCCGAATGAGCCAATCCCAAATTGCTTGTCCCAAGTTATTCTGACTGCTTCCGAGAAACAGTGAAGTTGATCTGAAAATTGAGCATAAACAAAACGCTTGAATCGCTGTTTTCTATCGACAAGTGAGGGAATTTGGTGGATTTTTGTATTAATTATGAAATCTAGGTTTGGCATAGATAGTTTAATTATTCTTAAAGCCAAAGTGGAACGTAAACTATGCGAAATAATCATCGTTCCCGAATCTAAATGCCTTAAGAATTCTCGCATGTTCTTGAACAAATATCTCCGATTACTCGGGAAAATCCTGATTTGAATCTTCTTTCTTTCAATCAATTCACTCTCAATAACAGATAAGTATCGAACGTGGGCGGGTTGATTAGTTGGATCTTCGAGAGAGATAATCGTGCATCTCACACCTTGATCGGACAGTCCATATGCCTCGTCTAGAGCAAGTCTTTGAAAGCCGCCTATTCTTAGATTGTCAACAAATATTATGGCTGCGTTCATAAGTTAATTCTAAATCAACAAACACTATAATGTCTTACATATTATGATGATGTTGTGCCTATAGATGAAGTAAGTCATCAAGTAATTATTTTTGGTTTCAACAGACCTGAGATGTTGGCAAGGCGCCTTGAAGAAGTTCTAGAAATAGCACCTAGAAACGTTTTCATCTCGATTGACTACAAAGATGAATTAATGTCGCAAGAGATTAAGTTGATCATAGAGTCATTTTTACCTCGATGGCCTGCAAATTCTTCAATAGAGTATCGAATATTCGAGGTAAATCAGGGTTTAGTTAGACACATCACTCAAACCATTACGGAATGCCTTAATCACTATGAATGTGCGGTAATTATTGAGGATGATATTTCAATTTCAAGAGCTTTCTATGATTCCGCACTTGGTTACATGAAATCGAGATCCTTAAGGAACGCATATTCATCCTTTAGTGGATTCTCTGTTTTTCCAAAGTTCAAGCCGCTTCAAAACTTCAATGCTTATAGGGAATCACCCTATTTTGCTTGTTGGGGTTGGGTTATTGCCCGTGAAAATTGGAATGGCTACAAAGTGGATTTGAACGGTGAAGATATCATTTTGAGTCTAACCCAATCCAAAGTATGGAACAGTCTTAATAGAAATCAGCAAATAACATGGTTAGGAAGGTTCAATAAAGCAAAACAAAACCCTGCAAATACTTGGGATATCCAATTCCAGTACCACTCATTTAAAATCGGTAAATTGAATTTGGTTCCTGTAATGAGAACAGTCGACAATGAAGGTTTCAGTGATTTTCGCAGCACACACACTAGAAACATAAGGCCCAAAATCTTAGGAAAATTTAATTTCAACACAACCCGTGTAATAAATGTGACCACTCCATTGCCAATTAGTAAACTTCTTGCACGCGTTGAAAGTATTATTTTCTTTGAGGATTCCCGTATTCACCCATCATTCAAGAAAGTAATAAAAAAATTTTTATGAGTTGATTCTTAGCCATTCTGTTTTGTGAGTTGAACCTTCCCATGGAGAAATCACGATTCCGCCGCTTGAACTAACTGAATTTGCTGCCCACCAGCACAATGAACTCTTTGAGCAGATTATTATTTCGCTCCACGATAAATGGCTCAAGAGTTCTGACGCAGAGAGCGCTTTGACTTTCTCAGGGAAATCGTAAATACAATCAAACGGGATCATCGTTTTAGCTTTTTCCATGTCATCCGAATAACATCTTAAATCAAATTTCGTTAATGAAGGATTTAATTTAAGTAATGCGTTAGTGTAATAATCTAGCCCCAGGGGATTGGAATCGATGGTTAGGAAGTCGGTAAGTCTTACGTGAACCGTAATCTGATTTGCTGCAGATTTTCCGGACCTTCTAAGTGCTAAATAATTCACTCGGTTAGGAATATAGTCAAATGACTGAAACCATCCCCGTAATAGGAAAAACTGACTACCTAAGGGATTCATAAAGTTATCTTCACTAACAATCCATCGAGATACGCATCTAAAATTACCAATATTTAGTAGACGAAGCACAACATCTTCCACGAGATTTGTTTCTCTAATAATCACGCCTGGAAAAAGTCCAGCAAGATCAATTTCTCTAAAAAACCCCCGACGATCAATATTCTTCGCCGTATCAACAATGTGTGGAAAAATAGCAATCCTTTGACCGCGTTCCTCAGCGAATTTTACGCCTGCTGCTATTTGGTGAAGTTGGTTTCCAAGGCCACCTCGTAAAATTACATAAATTTGCGGCCTAATCACGTAGGATAAGTTACGCAATAATCTCATAAAGCAAATCGTATCTTGTAAGTCTCATAGAAACATAGCGGAAGGGGCAATTACATGGAACCCATTAAATGGGAGAGCTTCCCGCTCCCATTGATCCAGGTAAACCCACCATCGATTGCTAAAACTAATGAAATTTTATTATCTGCTTACAAGAATGGCATCTTCAGTAATTCGGGTCAAATACAGCTAGAAATCTCTGACAAACTTTCAAAACATGTAAATCCAGATTTCGAGGGCTACCTCACCAGCAGTAATACAGCCGGCTTAGTCGCTTGTCTATTAGAGATTGATGTAAGAGACAAACATGTTTTAGTTAGCAACTTCACGTTCGCAGCTACGTTGAATGCAATTGTGTTAGCAGGTGGAATTCCAGTCCTTTGTGATGTTGATCCAAATTCACTTGTGCTTTCATTAGATAACATATTAGAACATTTGCATAATCGAGATTTAAACATCGCAGCAGTAGTACCAACTCGTGTATTCGGTTATATTTCCGATTTTTCAGAATTAATTGAGAGCTGCTCGAACAAAGGCATATCAGTAGTTATCGATGCCGCCGCGACTTTTCCAGATTGTGACGATGTATGGAATTTTGAACATCAAGCTAGATTCGAGGTGTTTTCATTCCATGCTACTAAAGTATTTGGTATTGGCGAAGGTGGACTAATTGTTGGGTCCGCTGATTCGATTAAAGCTGTTAGAGAACGTGCAAATTTCGGCATTGCAGTAGATGATCCAACGCATTTTAGAGACGGGATCAATGCTAAAGCGGACGAATTTACCGCAGCTAGAGCGTCCGCTAGATTTGCAGACTATGCTAAAGATGCGCATATCAGAAGGACTTTTGTTTCCAAGTACAAGTCAGTCTTTGAGAACTCAAAGCACGTAAGAATGATCGAAGACGGACCAGAAACTATCTACTCCTATTTTCCAGTCATTTTTGACACGGAAGAGAATCTGATTACGTTCATGGAAAAAGTCAAACCTTACATAAGAACACGAAGATACTATTTCCCATCGCTCAAAGAGGGCTATATTGGTGGTTCAAGGGTTGAGAAGTCAAAGTCGCTCGCTTATTCTGAATCTATTTCTAGAAGAATCCTTTGTTTGCCAGTTTATATCTCCTACTCAATTGAAGCTGAAAAAGCACTTATTGACTTAATAACATCGGCAGAAAGGTCTCTGAATTGAGAATCCTAATCACTGGTGGTGCAGGCTTTATAGGTTCTGAGATGGTGAGGCAATTAGTTGGGTCTGGGCACGACGTAACAGTTTTAGATGCACTCACATATGCGGGAAACATTAAGAGCTTGGAGTCCATACGAGAACGAATTGAATTTCTGAATCTTGACGTTCGAGACCTAAATGAAATGGATCCGGTCTTTGTTGCTGGCGACTTCGATTCTGTTGTGAATTTTGCAGCAGAAACCCATGTTGATAACTCAATAAGCAATCCTGAGATATTCTTACAGACAAACATTTTGGGAACCTTTAATCTCCTTGAACTGGCACGCAAATACAATTTCCGATTCTTACAAGTGTCTACTGATGAAGTTTATGGATCAATTCGTGATGGTGAGTTTTATGAACATGACAAGTTAGAACCCTCGTCACCTTATAGTGCTTCAAAAGCCGCAGCCGAGTTACTAATACTGGCCTATATTAAAACTTATTCGATTCATGCACTCGGTGTGAGGTGTTCAAATAACTACGGCCCATACCAGCATTTCGAAAAACTAATCCCATCTTTTATAAGCAAGTTGAAAAATGGAGGAAAAGTCCCTGTTTATGGGGACGGAAGCAACATTCGTGAATGGATTCATGTCTCAGATAGCGTCTCCGGAATAATCCGAGTTCTCGAATCCGGTAAAGATGGCGAGTTCTACAATATTTCAAGTGGTGAATTCCATAATAATCTTGATGTAACTCGAAAAATCCTCTCTCACTTCGGACTTGGTGATGAGCGCATTGAATTTGTAGAAGACCGATTGGGACATGACTTCAGGTACGCGATCAATAGCTCAAAAATCCACAATGAACTTGGCTGGAGGCCCCAAATTGCTTTTGAGCAAGGCCTACAATCCACAATTGACTGGTATCTACGACATCCAGAATTCCTAGAGAAGGCAAAATAATTTGATGTCAAACACAAAAGGAATTTTACTAGCTGGAGGAAAAGGTACTCGCCTTGCGCCAGTTACCAATGTCTTAAACAAGCACCTCATTCCTGTTTATGACAAACCTATGATTTATTACCCTCTTTCAACGCTCATGATGTGCGGTATACGTGAAATAGCGATAGTTACAAATCCAGAGGATATTGATTCCTTCAAGAAGTTGCTCGGGGATGGAACCAATTTCGGCCTAGATTTGAAGTATTTTGTTCAAGACAATCCAAATGGACTGCCAGAGGCCTTTACGATTACTGAGAAATTTACGGATGGGTGCAAGAGCGTCCTAATGCTCGGGGATAATCTTCTAATTGGCCAAGGCCTAGGCACGACTCTAGAAACACATCTTGATAGACAGGGTGCTTCAATTCTTGCGTTCCCTGTTACTAACCCTCAGGAATACGGGGTTGTTGAATTCGATACCTCTGGAAGAGTTGTATCCATAGAGGAGAAGCCAAGCATCCCAAAGTCACAATATGCAATACCTGGCATCTACTTCATGGATGAGCGAGCAGCAAGTTTCGCAAAGTCGCTTACGCCATCAGCAAGGGGAGAACTTGAAATTACAGATTTGTTGAAATGTTACCTTGCTGAGAATGAACTTACCGTAACTTCGATCAAACGAGGTACGGGATGGATGGACGCCGGCACAACAGAATCCTTGTATTCAGCAAGCGAGCTAGTTCGAGTGTTGCAAAACAGACAGGGTTATCGATTCAATGTACCAGAGGAGATAGCATTTAATCGCGGCTGGATTACCGCAAACCAATTAAAGGAAATCTCATTGAAATATAGGAATACAAGCTATGGAACATACCTTGAATCCTTACTCTAATTTACTTAATCTCTAATTCGCGTAACAAATCCGAGAAGGTTGGTTGGCGTCGATAGCGAGTCGCTTCCCACCATTCAGAAATTCTAGAATAATTGCCTGTCTCTAGACTAAAGTTTCGAGAAAATTTGGGATTGGCTACATTTACCTTAACATCTCTTCTTCCCAGTGCAGACAACAACGAACTTACAAGTTGGTTTCGGGAAATGCGATCTTTGGTCCCAATATGGAATATTCCTGGAATAAAGTCCTGCTTCTTAATCAAACCTATAACTAGCTCCACGAGAGCAGTCGAAGTAATGCCATTCCAATAGTAATTATCTCTAACTTCTACTTGGCTATTTTTTTCAAGAGATCTTAATTTTGTCATGAGGCCAGAAGTTACAGTCTGATCGGGAGATATTCCGACGAAAGAAGTACGAATAATTGTGTTTCTAAAGAATGAGGCGTCACCAAGTAGTTTTGTGAGTCCATATACAGACCTAGGCACAGACCAAGTTCTCTCTGTATTTTGTAATCGTTTACCCGAAAATACGGCATTAGAACTGAAATGGATAACTTGGAACTTGGTCCAAGTAGAAAAAATCGCAAGTTGAATGGGAAGCATAGAATTCACTACAAATGCTTTTTTTAAACTCGTACTTTGCGAGGTTGCTGCAATGCAGTTAATAACTAGTGTCGGTTTAGTTTCCTTCAATAATTCCAAGAGAGAGCGTGGCGAATAATCGAAGGAAATACTTGAAGGGCACCTCCGAGCAGTTGTAATGACTTGGTATTCGTTCATTTTTTCTAATTCGTGCATGAAACTTGAACCCAATAAGCCATCAACCCCAAGGAGAAGAATTCTTTGCACTGGCTACCTTTTGAGAGATTCGACAACCATTGGAATCTCCAAGAGTAAACTTGCAAGCTCATCCACGGACAGTATTCGAGTGTTTTCGGACGTATATTCGTCCAATCCGACAATAGAGTTTTCGGAACCGGATTCAATATCCAATCCTCTTTTTCTGACCTGGAAGTACCTTTCGTGTTCTATAGCCAAAGTACGCTCCTCTGCAGTTAAGAGAGTCTCATGTATCTTTTCACCAGGTCGTATTCCAACTGTATTCACATGAATATCAGGTACATTCATTAATCTAGATAGCGCACCGACTATTGTCTCAACAGTTGCAGCGGGTGATTTTTGCACAAAAAGATCTGATGACTTTCCGTTTGCCAATGCGAAAAGTACAAGATCAACTGACTCTTCTAACGACATCATGAATCGAGTCATTTTTGGGTCTGTAACATTTACTTGGCGATATTTCTTTATTGAGTCTATAAACTGAGGAATTACAGACCCTCTTGATCCAATTACGTTTCCGTATCGGGTTATTACGGAAGTACATTGAGATGCATAGTCATCCGAACGAACCAATTTTTCCATCAAAGCTTTTGTCATGCCCATGGCATTGAGGGGATATACAGCCTTATCGGTACTTAGAAAGACTGCATTGGAAACATTTGATTGTGAGATAGCTCTAAGTAAGTTATGGCTGCCCTGCACGTTGGTTTGAACAAACTCCCAAGGAAATGATTCAGAAGCTGGCACTTGCTTAAGCGCTGCAGCATGAAAAACAAAATCTACTCCTCGTAATGCCCTGGAGATTGACTCAAAGTTTCGAACGTCACCCAAAACATAATTAATTCTCGTATCTGACAGTCCTTGTCGCATATAGTGTTGCTTGGCTTCATCTCTACTAAAAACGATGACCTGTTGAATGTCGGTGTCTAGGAGTTTATTGACTAGAGTATGCCCGAAAGAGCCCGTTCCTCCGGTAATGAGAAATGACTTATCTTTGAACATGATTCTCCTAAACAGGTTACCCTCAAAGGGTTATGGCCAAATCTTAATCTAGTATTAGCTAATACCTAGTAAAAACCAAGGCGGGAAATTATGGATTTAAGGGATGTGACGGTTGTAATTATGTCCCGAGGTCGCGAACTCGAGCTTCAGAAAACCCTAGAATATTGGGCTAAAGTTGAAATCTCTGTTTTGGTCCTTCATAACACTCAAAAACCACTCCAGTTTTTAAAAGAAATGCCCAATTTAAAATATGTAGTAGCCGAGGTTCCCTACGGAGATCGGTGTGGACTCGTGGCACATCACCTCGAAACCAATTATGCGATTCTCTGTTCTGACGACGAGATATATGTTCCGAGCGCCTTAGCAAGTATGAAGGCAATTTTGGATGAGGATTCGGAACTAGAGTCTGTCGGAGGGTTAACTGTGGCGGTCGGAAATTACGGACCAATTACTACTGGCAACTTTACTTATTCGAGGATGCGTCATTACTCAAATCAGGAAACTTCGCCTCAAAACCGACTTAATTATCATTTTAGGGAGAGCTCTGGATACAAGAATGGAGCGATTTACAGACTCATGCGTAAAGAGCTAATGGTAAAAACCATGAATCTATTCTTCCAAGTGTCCTCATTCTCAACACCTTACATTTATGAAGTAACAGGGGAAATATTTGTAAATTCACAAGGTAAGTCCATTTACATTGATGAAGTTTATTGGCTAAGAAATTGGATAAATGAACCAGTAGGGCATAACAATTGGGATAGAAAACTCTACTACAAGGACTGGTCAACTCTCGAAAAATATGATCGACAATATCTGCAATGGATTTCAATTATGGAGAGTTCTTGCGGAGTCAAGGGCAGTGAATTCGAAGAAATCATTCGAAAGATAAACAAATTAAGAGCGGAAAGTGAATTTCACGAGATTGAAGGAAACAAAAGGCGTGGGGTCGCCTTACCTGAACAAGTGAAGTGGTTGATTAGATTAATCTTCAGACCAAATACATTACCGAAGTCTTTATTGGATACTCTGGACAACCTAGAGAAGTCTGGTGTTGCCGTGGACAAGTCTGCCATTGTGAGTGCCTTACCTGCCCTGTAGCAAATGCCTTAAATGTTTTCCAAGATTCCAATATAATTCACGAATCTGTCTAATAATAAAAAAACGATTTACATTGTAGGTGTTATAGAAATTATTTATCATGCGCGGATTGATAAATACCTTGCCACCAGATTGAACAATTTTCTTTGAAAACGCTACGTGCTCACTTTCATGTGGCAAATCACCAGCTTGAAGCGAGTAATCGAAATCTTGGAATAATTCAAAGCGATAGATTCCAAGACCACCGAACCCGGAGAGAACTTCGATCCAATCCGATGATATTTTGATCTTACGCATCTTTGAATAAATAGCCTTCTTACGAGCTTGATCAAATTCAAGTCGCCTATCGAATCTCCTAAAAAAAGAGAAGATATTTATGTGCGATGTGTCAATCTTTTCTTGCTCTTGTCTTAGTTCATTAAGGATGTCATTGGGACACCAATCTTGATGTCGAAGAGCCAAGAGGTCGTAGTAACCCCCGAGCTGGTTTGCTAAAACGGCCGACCAGTCTGATCTCATAAATGAAGAATTGAAGCCCGTCTTTGTGATCCTTGAATTCATTCCATCAAGATCGGCAACAACAACATAATCTATCCCTACGACCGATTTTCGTAGTTCTTCAACATACTGGTTGCGACAAAATCTAATTCGAGAAATGCGATCAGGGATCTCTTGCTGAAGCTCTCCTAAGGTCATGAAACGAAAATTATTCAAGTCATGCGACAACCTTCTAAGAACATTAACTGTATCGTCCTTAGAATCCGATTCAACAAGATAGATCAACTCAACTTTAAAGTCTGAGGATGCCATTAGCAGTCGCCGCAAATTCATCTGAAGGCTGTGTTCAGCGTTTGAGATCGTTCCAACTATTGCAATCTTCTTCACCCCCACAATCTAGGGTATGAAATGTGTTCTTTAAAGTATCTTCAAGTTGTAGACTCGGAACGTGGAACTACAAAGTAGAGAAATTCTAGGATTAATTGAAAGTCAACGATGTGCATCATGCTCTTCTGGGTCCTTACAGGAAGTGCATGATTTTGGAAGCGTACCTTTAGCGGGATACTTTCCTCATGAAGGTGAGCCAGTACTCCCTCTTCTGCCCATGAGAATGATGTTTTGCCAAGAATGCAGCCTTTATCAAATTTCGCCAGATGTATCAGATAGATACCTTTTCCATGACTACCGATATATTTCTTCAATAGGAATGCAATCTCATTTTAATGATCTTGCTGACTGGTTTGTAAGGACACATAATCCACCGAAGGAAAGCCGGATTTTGGAATTCGGTTGTAACGATGGGCCACTCCTTCAGGCCCTCACAGCACACGGCTATTCACCTACAGGGATAGACCCGGCAGAAAATATCGTGGCGTTGGCCAAAGCAAAAGGGTTGAATGTAATTCCTGATTTTTTCAATCTAGAAGCAATTGAGAAATATGAACAATTGCGCGATTTGGATTACATTTTCTCTTCTAACTCGTTCGCCCATATTTCTAAGATTCGAGAAGTAGCGGCAGCGGTTTCTGCAGCCTTGGCTCAAGGCGGGAGATTTATTGTTGAGGTTCAGAGTGTTGAACAGATGTTCGAGAAGAGGGCATTCGACTTTATTTACCATGAACATAAGTACTATTACTCGGTTATCAGCATGTGTAATCTTCTTGGACAATTCGAAATGACTTTAGTATCAAACTTGAACATAGACTCGCATGGAGGATCTCTCCGCTTAGTCTTTGAGAAAAATTCCAGCTCCTCCGCAGGAAATGAAGCTACAGAAAAGCCTGTGAAACAGATCAAAAATGTGAATCCTGAAGATATGAAAAAAGAAATTTTGAGTTATGTATCCGAATTGCAGAAACTCGATACATTGATTCAATCAATGGTTTTGCAAGGCAAACGAATAGCTGCATTTGGAGCGTCCGGAAGAGCGAACATGCTCTTAGGTAACCTACCAATTATGCGAGCGGCACTACAATTTGTCATAGATGAATCACCAGAGCGTTTCGGAAGATTAATGTCGCAAAATGGGGTACGAATCATTAGCCTAGACGAATTTGAAAATCAAGAGATTGACGTATTAGTCATTTTGGCATGGAATTTTGCAGATCCAATAATTCGTAAGCTGCAATTAAATAATGTAGATGTATTAGTACCACTTCCTGAATTGAGTATACTTAATTTCTAACCTCGTAAGTTGAAATGAAGTCTCTCCTTTTACCTACAAGTCCTTCAAACTGAGTTGAATTATTAGAAGGTAATAAGGATGGGCAATTCTTTATCTGAGCGCGTATGCCGGCAATCCAAAAAGAAATTTTTGATGATGTCCCAATAAAGAATTTAGAATCAATCGAATTAGCCATCACTTCTATCGTATCTGAGACAGGGGATTTAACTTCCAGCGGAACCACGCCGTTGAATAGGTCGAATGCTTTCTGTGGCGAGTCTGAAAAAATAACTAGACTGTCAAAATCCTCGGTACGCACTAATTGTTCCAGCGCTGAAAGAATTCGATCGCTCGGAATGGGGCTCTTCTCCACAAGAGTGAGCAAATCTCCCAAGCGATAGTGGACAGTGCACGATTGCGAAAGGTTCAAGTCCGTAGAATTATTCTGAATCCTTTGATTGAGCTCCCTTAAGAAACTGAAGCTAATGGTTCTGTATGAATAGTGCCCTCTACAGGAAATCACCCAAGGTTTAAGCCTTGAATATTCTAAATCATTGTCGAACGAGACCGTTAAACCCAACACTTTAATTAGTTTTATTACAAGAATCCGAATTTCAGTTCGGGGTATCAAACTACTATTTATGCTAGTTGAATCTCGACTTTCAATACTAGGACGATAGTCATCAACGAGTCGATAGTTATACTCGGGGAATAGAGTCTTTACTTCTGGTTGCCTGCGGGTTACTCCACCTGTGTGTAAAACTATCTGAATTCTGCGCTTCGGAAATCGTTCACTCATGTCACAAGCAAGAGCGATTGCAAAAAGTTGAGATCCTAATCCGCCCCAGGTGTGTATCTTAAGAGCAGGCAGGATTCGTTGCATTAGCGAAGTATAGACGCCACTAGGTCTAAACTCATCCTATGCTTCCAAACGAGACAGAAAAGAAAGAGCTAATTTTCTTTAGTTTTGTCGGCTCTCATTACTCTCGCTCAAGCACGATACTAAATTTCAAGTCGGACAAGCACATGAAGAGTTTTTGGTTGTTACCTACGGGCGTCAGTAGATTTACAAAAGATCTTTTCAAAAATCGTAAAGAAATTCGCAAGGCCGAAGCGCTAGTTGTGATGTCTCCCTGTCACGTCGTGACTCCCTTTCTTAAAATAATCTCCCGAAAGAAAGTCATTCTCGATGCCGGTTGGTCTTTAACGGATGGACAATTATCTAGAACTAAAGCCATTAGAGATCTCCCCAAAATTATACGAACCTTTCTTATCGACATTGCAGCCTTTCACTGCGCCGATCTAATTGTCGTTGAGTCTCAGAATCAGGCCAATCGGACTTCTAGGCTCTTTGGTGTATCCAAGAATAAAATCCAAGTGAATTTCACTGGCCTAGATGAGCAACTGTTTAAGGCGAATCTAGAAACTTCAGGGAAAATTGTCCTACTGGATAAAAAACTATCCGCAATGAATGCAGAGTTAGCTGTGTTATTTAGAGGAAAAATAAACAATGAATCCGGAATTGAATATATTCTTGAAGCAGCAAAGATACTTGAAAATCAAGTCGCATTTATTCTGGTTTGTGGCAAGAATGATCAAGTGAAGAATTTGCCACTAAACACCCTACTTCTTTCAAATGTAACAAATGATGAAATGAAAGCAATATATGAGCGATCTGATATTGCCTTAGGGCAACTTTCCACAAATCCCAGATTGAGTTACACGATTCCACATAAAGCGTTCGAAGCAGGATTCTTTGCAATGCCTTATGTGACAACAGATTCTGTTGGTATTAGAGAACTTTATAGTTCGAACTCAGCAGTCTTGTTAACCGACAACTCGGGCTCAAACCTGGCGTCTGAAATTCTAAAACTTAAGGATTCAAGACTACGTTCAGAACTTTCTAAGAATATAAACGCTGTCTATAAAACTAAAGCCTCACAAGAAGTGTTAAATGCCAGGTTCGATGGCTTAGTCAATATTTTATGACCGATATACCGCGAGCAATCGCTGACACATGTGCTCCGCGCTAAAAATGCTCAATCTCGTCATTTGTTGATCTAGTACTCGTGATCGAAAAGTTACATCGTTCAAATCTTTTAGTCTCTGTGAAAACTCTGTCGCATTGCCTGTTTGGCAAAGTCCGAGGAAGTCCAATCCAAGTACTTCAGGTATAGCAGAGTTATTTGAGGCCACAATTGGCAAACCAGAATCCATGGCTTCCAACAAAACCATCCCAAAACCTTCATACTTGCTGGTCAAAATAAATGCGTCTAATTCTGAAAGAAATTCATAAATATTTGAACTACGACCGCGGAAAACGACAGAATTACTTAAGCCCATACTTCTTGCTAAATATTTCAATTCAGACTCGAGTGGCCCAGCGCCTAAAATTGAAAGCGTTGCCCGTGGATGTGTTTCATGGAATATCTTGAATGCACGAAGCATTGTAGGGATGTCCTTTTGATCAGCAAGCCTAGAAATGCTTCCAATTTTGAAAATTGAAAAGTCCTTTTTAGTATCGCCTTGGTGAATTTGAAAATGCCGCTCATATCCATAAAGGATCACTTCAATCTTGTCATGGTTCCTGACTTCTCCTCGAACAATGAGGTAATTCCTGACAGCAAGTGAAATCGCAATAATCCTTGAACTTCGCATCTCGACAATTCTTGAAAGGATATTCGAAAGCAGAGTTGGCGCTCCCGGGAAGAAAGGCTCGGCGTTGTGCCGACTCACAAATAACTTAGCTTTTTTTGGCTTTAGAACCGATGCAAGTTCTGCACGTGGTAGATGGGCATGAACTATCACCTCATCTTTTCCGATTAACTTGCGTAGATGGAAAGGTTGCATAAACACTGATTTTTTAGAGATTTCGTGGTGGACGGTAGCGCCTACTCGTCGAAAATCCTCTTCAAGTTCAGGTTCTCCCTTTAGATAAAGAACGTGAACATCGAGGCCGATTTTGACCTGCTCGCGGACAAGCACGAGAAGTTGGTTCTCCGCACCACCTCGATTGATTGTGGTGATTACATGGAAGACTTTCTTCAAATTTTCAGTTCCTTGGCAAAATATTGTGCCGTAGATCGAATACCCGACTCGAGTTCCACTAAGGGCTGCCATCCTAGAATGCTCTTAGCGAGTGAGATATCCGGTTTCCTTTGACGTGGATCATCTTGTGGTAATGGTTCGTAAATAATTCTTGACTTCGAATTTGTAATCGAAATAACTTTTTCTGCTAATTCCAGCATCGAAAATTCGCCTGGGTTACCCAAGTTGATAGGAGTTTCGATTTGATTTTGCATCATTAACATCTTGTAGATTCCGTCAATCAAATCTGAGGCAAAACAGAAAGAACGTGTTTGTGATCCGTCGCCATAGATAGTGATTGGGTGTCCCTGTAAAGCTTGAACAATGAAATTGGAGACCACGCGACCGTCCCCAACTGCCATATTCGGTCCATATGTATTGAAGATTCTCACAACGCGTGTATCCACGCCGTATTGTCTTTTGTAATCAAAACATAGCGTTTCAGCAGCACGCTTTCCTTCATCGTAGCAAGATCTAATTCCGATGGGATTTACATTTCCCCAATAGCTCTCTGGTTGCGGACTAACCGCAGGATCGCCATAAACTTCACTTGTTGAAGCTTGAAGAACTCTTGCTCCGGTCTCCTTGGCAAGGTGCAACATGTTGATAATGCCCAAGAAGTTCGTCTCAATTGTTCGTACGGGGTCTATTTGATAGTTCTTCGGTGATGCAGGGCAAGCAAAGTTTAAAATGGCATCCACTTCCGCCTGATAAGGGATTCTCACATCATGTTCAACGAATGAAAAAGAAGGATTTTTGAGTGCAGAAGAAAGATTTGAAAGTGATCCTGTCGACAAGTCGTCCAAACCAATAACATCGTGCCCAGAGTCTAAGAGTTTTGAGGTTAGGTGTGAACCGAGAAAGCCAGCCGCACCTGTAAGAAGGATCTTCATAAGAGAATTTTCTCACGAAAAGCGTGAATTCTTCACCTTTCTAGTAGTGAAGCAAGCTCGTTAATCCAGTGATTTAGAGAATGTTCTGAACGCGCGATAGCGAGTCTTCTATCCAGTTCAATTTCAAGTTCAGAATTGCTTAAAGAGCGCATTGCGAAATATTCTTGCACGAGATTAAAATCTTTAGATTGAGACCATGCGCCAAAAATCGTTCGGTACTCTGGATTTATAGTAATTACTGGCACGCGAAGCATCGTTGATTCCACAAGGGTCTTATCCAAGGACCCCATGTACCCGTGAAAGAAACACCCATTCTGTTGAATAACCATTGGGAAGTCTTCTCTAGGAATGGCTGGCTTAAAACTTAACCAACCATTTTCAATATCTTCTTTTGAATCTGCAATTAATTCATTAGCCCATGCTTTTGATTCAGCATTGGCAGGTGTTCCAACGAGGGTAAGACTGGTATCGATCTGAGTTTTTCTAATCTCTCGCACAGCTTCAATCAGATGGTCAATATTCTTTGATTTATCAAAACGACCGATATGAATTAACTTACTAAAATTCAATGAATGAATCGCAATAGGGGCAAACTTCTTCTCATCGATTGCCTGTCCTATGGCTATAACCCTCGAACTTTCCAATGGACATGAACCCTGGGTTGACGTCACAACTTTTGACACCCATAACGACGCGAACTTCAAGTACTTCGATTTATGTGTATGGGCATACCAGAGATATTGGCTTTTTCCTCTAAAGCGCAAGATTGGCGAGATAAGTGCAGCCTGCAAATCTGTCATATGAAAAAAGACGGATCGGAAGTCATTCTTCACGATCACTTTAACTGACTTTAAGAGAAGATTAAGTAGATTTGCTAACGGATTCCCTGCGGTCCAATTTGTACTAATTATTTCCACCTTAGGATTTGATTCAATTACACCAATTTTCCCCGTTATCACTGTCACTTTTTCAAACTTGGCTGCTAAAGCAGAAACAGCTTCATACTGATGCGACAGCAAAGGATCCTGACTATCCATTACGAAGTTAAAAACCAATATTCTTGAATTCAAAGTCACGCCCCTAGTGTAGAGTTGTCTGTAGCACTTAGGTGAGTAACTAGAAAGGTTGCAGTAGTGAAATATCTAATTACTGGAGCCGCCGGCTTTGTTGGTTCAAGTTTAGCCGCCAGAATTTCGAAATCCGGTCACATCGTTCTCGGAATAGATAATTTCAGCCCTTATTACTCGCCAAATTTGAAGAATTTAAGAGTAAGCAATTTATTAGCGCCTCTTGGAATTGATGTTACAAATATTGATTTATCCGAGCTGGAATCATTTCAGTTAATTGTTCGGGAGTTCAAGCCAGATGCGATCATCCATCTCGCCGCACAACCAGGAGTGAGAACTCCACTTGGGAAGAGCTATGAGTACATTCAAAATAACGTAGTTGCATTCTCAAATGTACTTCAGACTGCCATTGAGGAAGAGATTCCGGAATTTCTATACGCTTCCTCATCCAGTGTTTATGGAAATTCAGAAAACATCCCTTATCGCGAAGATGATAATTCAATTCGTCCAATTAGTATTTACGGAGCGACAAAGTTATCAAATGAAATTCTCACGCCTGCATTTATAAACGGTAGTAAGACTCGCGCGCGAGGTATGCGGTTCTTTACGGTCTACGGGCCTTGGGGGCGCCCAGATATGGCATACTTCAGAATTATCGATTCCATTTTAAATGGAACTGAATTTACGAAATTTGGCGGCGGTGAAATAAAGCGAGACTTTACCTATATCGATGACATCACAGAAGCAATCGAGAAGTTAGTTAATGAACTTGCTAGCCATCCAGCCGGATACTCCGATATCGTGAATATCGGAGGCGGTAACCCACATTCTCTTAATGACCTAATTAGTGTAATAAGTAATGAGTTAGATTCGCTCCCAAATCTTACGGAGACTGATAGCAACCCAAACGATACGAGCTACACAAATGCTGATACATCTTTACTTAGAAATCTAACCGGAACTACTCCTCGAATTGATCTTGTAACTGGAGTAAGTAACACGATTTCTTGGGCAAAGCAGGAGGGAATTCAAGAGGAACTTACGGCCTGGATTAATTCCACAAACTAGAGCGTCAACCACGCATTGGTTAGTCGTTTCATTGCGGCCACATCCGACTGGATTTGAGCTTCTATGAGATTCGGATTCTGTACTTGTGCAACCCCAGCTAATCTAGTCATTATGAGTTCTACGGCTTGCTCGATGGTTGTAAATGTGTTTATCCCCTCGGGGTAAGCCGCCTTTGTTTCAAGCGCCCCTTCGGATTGCCGTGCAATAACAGGAACATTGCTGAGTATCGCCTCACGAAGTGTCAACCCGTAACCTTCACGTGGTGCAGTTGATACCAGAACCTTAGTCTCAGAATACAGATTGGTGATCTCATGATCATTAAGGAATCCAAGCAAGGAAACAGAAGAGTCTGCTATCCATATCGCTAATTCCTCAGCCACCAATTTCCGCAATGGACCATTTCCAGCGATTGCAATAGACGTCTCAGGTCTCATAGATTTCAAAGTTTTTACGAGATCTATTAGATCAACAATTCCTCGCTCGCTGTGGAGTCGGCCAATAAAGGCCAAATCGTATTTATTTGAGATTCGAAACTTTGCTACTTTAGATTCATCAATTGGAATTGGAGCTAAGACAAATTTGTCTGCAGCTTTATGCCAAATCGCGGTGATATCTTTTTCCTGGAACTTGGAAACGATTCGAATTGAATCAGCGAAAACTATACCTACGCGCGATAGGAGTGCGCGGAAGAAACCTTTGAGTCCTCGGTTTACTGAAAAGCTATAAGTGTCTCCATGAAATTGGATTTGAACTCCAACCTTTGATCTCAATCTCAGCTTAAGAAATAGGGCCATAATTAGAGATTGTTGATTATCTCCGCACACCAAGGTTACGCGGCTATCACCTTGCTTGATTTCCATTTGCAATGCGCGGTATCGGCTGAACAGATTACTATTAAATTCAATATTGGTGAATTGCTTAATATGTCTAAATTCCGAAAAAACTTTCACGTACACATGAGGAGAATTAGGAGCGAAAATCCAAACTTCACTCGAACTCTCTTGATTCTGAAGAATTTCTCCATACTTCTCCCACCTAAGGGCGACTTGCCGAAAAACCTGAATATCTGTGGGTAATTTCAACTGTATGAACACGATTCTTCTCATTTGCCAATACCTACTACGAGGTCAAGGATTAACGGGAAATTGGTTTCTTTATTGAATCGTGTTTTAGAGTCAATTTTGGCTAGTTTGATAGAACTACTTGCATCAAATTCATCAGAAAGTGCTAAGTCAAGAGTCTCCTCTAGTGGACGATCTTTCCTAATTAGTAGTCCATCCCTATCATCATTGATAACTTCATCAGACCCCGTACCTGCACGTCCAACTGACAGGATTCCGGCAAATCTAGCTTCGACTAAAGCATGTGGAAGACCCTCGTAAGTGCTATTCAATACAAAAACTCTGCTTCTGGAAAGATATTCTTGCACTTGTTCAGACGGGACATCGCCCAAGAAAATAACTTTAGCTTGAAGCTGATCTGCAAGTTTTTCCAAGTTTTTTCGCTCAGGACCGTCACCTACGACGACGAGCGAGGCATCTCTTTTTGCTGAATACCTAATTAACTCATCAACACCTTTCCAGGGTGTCAACCTACAAACTGTGATCAAGTCGTATTTCGACGAATTTGATCGTGAATCAGAAACTTCTGGAATTTCAACTGAGTTATATACCAATCGCAATTTGGAACTTGGAACGCCCCAATGTAAACACATATTAAAGAGTCCCATAGAAGGCACAATCACCAATTTAGATTTCTTCAAGCTAGCGGTGAAAAATTTTCTGAAAATTCGGTACTTCAATCCAAGCTTTTCATCTTGATATTCGTCAATCCCCGATTTAGTTTTTCCGCTATTACGTGCTCTTTCCCAAACGATGTCTCCAGGAACCTTTGTAACATAAGGAAATCTAAACAACAATGAACTCAAATAAGTTTCGAGAAATGCGCCAACTGCAAGAACTTTGGTATTCGGGTCTACATTTTTCCCAATTGCGAATATCATCTTTGAGTACCGCATCAACAGATGATTCTGGCGAGATGTGCTGACAATTCTTGCTCCGGCGGCCGATTGTGTTTGGTGTGAAGTATCTGCATAGGTTTGAATGGAGGCTTGATAATTCCTCTTAATTGCCCATTCACTAAATTCATTAGCGAATTTGGCAGGTCCACCAGAATCAGGTGGAAAAATGCCTGTAATAAGAAGTAGCGAATGAGGCATGAGACCAATTTACTATACACTCAAGTGTAAGGGCCCTTTCATTAGGTAGACTTTGATCCTCAACCAGGGGGCGTCACAAATGTTTAAGAATTCAGTTATCGGGCGTTCACTCCGCATACTTTCGAGCACGGATCGCAAGAAAGTCCTTGCTGTTATTGCTATTCAAATTTCATTTGGACTACTCGACCTTGCCGGAGTCGCATTAGTTGGAATTCTTGGAGCCTTAGCCATTACTGGAGTCCAGTCAAAGGGTCCAGGTAACCGCGTTTCAACCGTCCTACAGATACTGAATCTGGAAAATCACTCACTTCAGTCGCAAGCAACCATTATTGGTCTAATTGCAGCCGCCTTATTGATCACTAAGACAGTATTTTCAGTTGTATTCGTGAGGAAAACCGTGATTTTCTTGTCGCGACGCAGTGCCAGTATCTCTGCAAACCTTATTTCCCGTGTATTGGCCCAACCTCTTATCCAAGTGCAGTCACGATCAATGCAGCAAACTCTTTACGCAGTAACTTCGGGCGTGGAATCCATTGCTATGAACGTACTAAACACAACAGTTCTAATCATAAGCGATACCTCTCTTCTCGTGATTTTGGCGTTCGGACTATTTGTCGTCGACCCGGTTGTAGCTTTAAGCACATTTACTGTTTTTAGCGGAATCGCCTACCTTCTCTACAGGCTAATGCAATTGAGAGCGATTCGACTTGGGGAAGAGCAGCGCGTGCTTTCTATTGAAAGCTCTGAAAGAATTCTTGAAGTCCTTAACTCCTATCGAGAAATCGTGGTTCGGAATAGAAGAGGGTATTACTCTCAAGAACTTGGTCGAATCCGCTACAAATTAGCAGATGTAATTGCAGAGCGTGCATTTATGCCTAATATAAGTAAGTACGTAATTGAAATTACTGTGGTGCTTGGGTCGCTTGCCATAGCAGCACTTCAATTTGCCGTAAACGATGCAGCCCACGCAGTCGCGGTACTCTCTGTATTTATGGCTGCTAGTACTCGAATTTCACCGGCTATTCTGCGCTTGCAGCAAGGGGCAATTTCAATTAAATCCAGTGTTGGATCCGCTGGTCCGACATTAGATTTAATTGAAGAGTTAGAAGAGTTTAAATTAGTAAATGAAGAAGTCGATAAGCTGAATTTTGAACACGACGGATTCACAGGTGAAGTTTTACTTAATGATGTTTCTTTAACTTATCCAACGAAGAGTGTTCCCGCAGTGAATAATGTTTCATTACAAATAAAACAAGGTCAAGTTGTATCCTTTGTAGGCCCGTCGGGAGCCGGCAAAACAACAATCATCGATGTGATTTTGGGTGTTCTCGAACCTGATAGTGGCGATGTTCAGATTCAAGGGAATGCCCCTTTGGAATCTATTCGCCAATGGCCAGGTGCGATTGGATATGTTCCTCAAGATGTGATGATTTCAAATGGAACGATTCGACAAAACGTTTGCTTGGGTTACTCAGAGGCAGAAGTCCCTGAAGATGCAATTTGGCAGGCTCTAGAAGTCGCACAGTTGGCCGCCTTTGTTAGGGATTTACCAGAGGGGCTGGACACAGCTGTTGGTGATCGAGGTACCAAACTCAGTGGAGGTCAGAGGCAGAGACTGGGCATCGCCAGAGCTATGTTTACCAAACCAAAATTATTGGTGCTCGATGAAGCAACTAGTGCTCTAGATGGTTCAACCGAAGCAAGCATTTCCGAAGCAGTGCACAATCTTAAAGGAGGTGTCACAATCGTAATGATTGCCCACCGACTTTCGACCGTTAAGGAGTCTGACGCGATCCATTACATGGAAAACGGCAGCTTGGTAAAGTCTGGAACGTTTGATGAGTTGAGAAACAGCATTCCTGAATTTGATAAGCAAGCACAGCTAATGGGGTTAGGTGCTAAGTAGTCTCTTGCGCAAGGCCTGGAAATAAGAAATATCTTTGCCGATGAGATCCCAAAGCCAATATGACAATGGCGACATAGGGTGCGGAAAGTTATTACCGCGCCATCTGTAATTGAGTGCAGTAAATGATCCTTTATTCCAAGTTTGCCCAAGTTGTTCATGATCAGCGATGACCGAGTATTCTGCTAACGCCGCAAGATATGATTCAAAATTCTCTTCTGGTTGAAAACCAAAAGACTTAATGTATTCGCTAAATAGGTAAACTTCTGGAATTGTGAATGAACTTCCGTCTTTCACCAAATCTATCTTCCAGAATTTTGCAATATTCTCTGTTTTGCCAAACATCACTTGATCTGAAACTGAGAATTGTCTAAAGAGAAACGAATTAAAGCTAGAAAAAACTATGGAATGAGCCATCCCTTTGCCGTGGGCCCAGACTAAATAATTGATAAATTGGGCGTTTGCTAAGAAAATATCTGTTCTGGTCTTGAGAATATGCGAGCATCCAAGTTTTTCCAAGAGTTCGATGCCAGCCCTTGAAGACACAATCTGCATATTGATATTTGAAGGACCAGGAAATTCCGGTTTCTTTGATTGGATAATTTGAAAATACTCATCTGTAAGGGCAATGAACTTTGAAACATCCTCGTCTTCCCAAGTAGATAGAACAATATTCGCTTCAGGGTATGTAAGCCGAAGGAATTGACAGAAATTCAATGTATTACCCTCGACAATAGGGCCTTGAATAACAATCCCAACTCTTTCTATATTTTGGGCTAAATCTACTTCCCGCTGTTGGGAGACGTTTATCAGATCAAATGTTGCAATCAGATCGGACTTAGAATTTCCAGAGCGGAAGAGACGGTGGAGTAGCGACTCACCAAAAGCTAGCCCAAACACCTTGTCGGACACTTTGTGAAAGAATTTCTTGAGCCGATTACCCATGGAGTAATTAAACTGCCAATTGACTTGAAGTAAGGCAATTTAGGAGCAATGGACGGTAAAGTTGCCTTGTGGCGAGTAACCCTAAAATTTATGCCCATAGGGGCGTGTGGATAACTCCCGAAGAACAGAATTCTCCTGAATCAATTCTTAAGGCCTCACAAATGGGCTTTGGGGTAGAAACAGATTTCCGAGGAATTAATGGTGACCTAGCCATTTCACACGATCCCATAGTTGGATTAGACGTTCTCGAAATCGATCGTTATGAGTTTACTAACCTACCAACAGCCTTAAATATCAAAGAAGATGGTTTGACCAAACAGTACTCAAATTTTCTCAAGAGATATCCACATGAGGATTCATTCATTTTTGACGGGTCAGTGCCGGAAATGCTGAAGATTCGAAATGCTGGGCTGCCTCACGCTCTTAGATTGAGTGAATACGAAAAGGAATTGCCGTGGGAAACCAAATTCATATGGGTTGATGCTTTTTATGAAGACTGGTGGATAGATTCAGAATTGATTGAAAATCTGCTCAAGAAACAAATACCAATCTTTGTCTCGCCTGAGCTCCATGGAAGAGGTAAAGACGCTTCCTGGAAATATCTCAGAAAATTGATGCACTCAAATCAAGGCACCTTTGGCGTATGCACCGATTTTCCAATTGAGCTAAAGGAATTTTTTGGTGAGTAGAATCAAAGCTGTGCTATTTGATATGGATGGCGTGCTTATCGATGCTCGAGAATGGCATTACGAGGCACTCAATGAAGTTCTCGACATTTTCGGTTTCGAAATAACTCGGGAAATGCATGAAGATCGGTATGACGGTTTATCAACGTCAAAGAAATTAGAGATGCTTACGACAGAGGTCGGTTTGCCGGGACATATCCACGGCATGATTAATAGAGTGAAACAGGATAGAACTTTACGAATTGCCGCTCAGAGATGTTTTCCGAATGTTGCTCATCAGGTTCTAATATCTAAATTGAAGAAAAATGGAATAAAAGTTGGAGTTGTGACAAATAGTATCCGCCAAACTTCCGAATTCATGCTGACGTATGCAGGAATTAAAGAGCTTCTAGATGTCTTGATCACAAATCAAGATGTAATTGAAGCGAAACCCGATCCTTCTTGCTACTTATTAGCTATGAATAAACTGGGCGTAACACCAGATCAAACGATTATTGTTGAGGATAGTCCATACGGAATCGCTGCCGGAACTGCTAGTGGAGCAAAAGTAATAAAAGTAGGTTCTGTTCAAGACGTTAACCTCGATTTGATGTACAGCGATATTCCGGAGATATTTCAATGAACTCACAATATTACACAGTAGTTCTTGCTGCCGGCAGCAAGAGATTTAACCTAGAAAATGGCCAAATGATTTCGAAACTTGAATTCGATGTATCTGGCGTTCGTTTGATTGATCGAGTTCTGTCTTCGTTGAATAAAGGTTTCACTCGACTTGTTATTTCGGAAGACGAATCATGTAAATTATCGATGCAAAATGAAATTGATATTTGTAAAGTTGGGTCAACTAAGGGTGCTTTAATAACAGCCATACTTGGATTAAGAGATTGCGATCTCTCTCTCCCGCTAGTCATATGCCCAAGCGACGCTCTTTTAAATGAGGGCAAATTTCAGGAATTCATCAAAGAAGCTGAAGTTTCTGATTCAAAGATTTCTTTGATTGTATTCAACTCAAATAATCCAAACTATTCGTATATTCGCACAATTGAAGACGTTATGGTCGAGGTGTGCGAAAAAAAGGTAATTAGTTCGGTAGCAACTACTGGATACATTTACTATAAATCTGCGCAACTTTTTCTTGACTGTGCAGAGTGGGCAATTATGAATAATGTTTGTACAAACGACATATTCTTTCTCGCACCCTCTCTCAACTACGCAGTCATTATTGGTTCAAATCCGAGCCTATTCCACGTCGATGAATCAGATTACTATAGATTTTCAGATCTAGATGAAGCACTTGAGTCTGAAGTTAGGTATAAGAATGCAATTTAATAGAATTGAAGAATTCGTAAAAGGTTGGTTTGTCGGTGACTTCAGTCCAGTTATATTGCACTCAACCGAGTTTGAAGTTGCTGTTAAATGGTTCAAGGCCGGAGAAACGGAACCTCTACATAAACAGCTCGTAGCAACGGAAATAACTGTTGTGATTGAAGGTGAAATAATTCTAGGCGGGAAGAAGTTCACAAAAGGAGATGTAATCACTATTCCACCAGGTGAGTTCGCGGCATTTGAATCCATAACAGACTCAGCGCTAGTTTGCGTTAAGAATCCCTCTCTCCCAAATGACAAAGTGTTAGGTTGATTATGAAACTGAACTTAGTAATTCCAGCTGCAGGAATGGGTAGTCGTTTTAGAGCAACAGGGGTTGAGACTCCGAAACCTCTAATACCGATTCTCGGAATCCCAATGATTGGGTGGGTTATTGCCAACTTCAATCTTCAACCCGAAGATAAGATCTGGATTATTTCTAGAAAGGAAGACAAGGTTTCAGCCAACCTGAAGGAACTTCTGCCGCAACTAAAAAATGAAATGCAATTCATTGAGATCGATAAATTAACTGACGGTGCAGCCACAACTTTGGAATTTGCACTAGAACAGATTCCTTCGGACCAAGCAGTGCTTTGCGCAAATTCTGACCAATTTGTTTCATCTGATTTGAGTGCATTCATGGACATGGTGAGAGAAAATAAATCCACTGGACAGATTCTGACAATGTCAGCCAGTGGAAATAAATGGTCGTACGTTAAACGGAATGTAGATGGCGATGTAGTTGATGTAGTGGAAAAGGAACAAGTATCCGATGAAGCTACTGTAGGTGTCTATGGTTGGCGCACTGCACGGGATGCGACAGAAGCTATCTCGCAGATGAAACAGGCCAATTTCAAGGTAAATGGCGAATTCTATGTAGCTCCTTCATACACATTTCTAATCAACCAAGGTGGGGAAATCGCTACTTACAATGTGGGAACTGTTGAAGAAGATGTCCATGGTCTTGGAACGCCAGAAGACTTGGAAATATTTCTAAAGAACTCCGACATAAGTAGTTATCACTTATCTGTGTGTTCGGCCCTTGGTATCAAACCGTGAGGTATTCACCAAACGTTAAACATGGTCTTGAATTTATCACCAAAGTGAATGCCTTCCATGTTTTAGGGTTATTGACATTTCTCTTGCAGATCCACACATTTTTCGGTGAGGACATAGTAAATGCTCGAAATAATTACCTAACAGGCGCGAAGACTGATTTTTGGGGCGGAATGTCAACCCTTGTTTATGCCCATATTCCTTCTATTGGCGTCCGCTGGCAAATCTGGTTGGCTCTATTTCAGATAACTATCACAATAATTGGTCTGAATAAATTAATTTCATTGAAGAATCATTCAAAACCATCTTTAATCATCAGAATCCTGCTCGCCTATTCGTCACTCGTTTTTAGTTCACAAATGACTCGTGACGGGTTGATGTTCAGTCTTGTAACTTTTGGGCTGGCACTTTTGAAGGAAGCATTTCAAGAGAGCTATCCCAGCAAGAAATTTATCTTTGCTTCCATATTTCTTATTTCAGGAATGGCTTTCAGGCCATGGCTTTCAATTTCAATATTGCCCGTAGTGGTGCTTCTCTCCAGGCATTCAAAGAAAACAATTTCTCGAACTGCGGGGGTTCTTGCACTCTTCGCAATTTCAGTAGTCCCATTGGTATCTGAGATTGCAATCACAAAGAGTTTGAAGCTTGCTAAGAGCTACCCAGAGCAACAAGTAATGATTATGGATATTGCTGCCTCTTATTGCTATACAAACAACAGTTCGACAGGTGCTCGAGCTAAGAGCGCGCTCCAACTTTTCAGCTCTGACAAAGACTATCCAGGCACTGCTTGTCAGTTGTACAGACCTGATACTTGGCTGAGTTTGACTAAAACTGGAAACTCTTCCTCTGAGGGGATTACGAGTGATTTCTGGCTTATTGAAGCAGGGGATTCAATCAAGTATGAAAAAGCTAGATCACTTTGGATGAAAATGATATTAAGAGATCCAGTGACATATGTGCAGAATAAGATTATTTTTGGTGGAAAACTTCTTATCGGATCGGATTCGCGCAGCTTCTCATTCTTAAATGAAAAGGAGTTCAAGCGGAAATTGCTTGCACTTTATAAGCTTCCATATGATTTAGCAATAACTTTTCATCTGTTCTCGCTTCTTGCAACAGTAATATTTCTTCTTGTCGGACCTATTAGTCTCTATAGAAAGGATAAATCGAGACTTCTGGTTGTCGGTGGCGAGAGATTGTTACTATTTTTATCGCTCTTGGTCTGGCTTGGACTAAGCTCCATTGCGTATATAGGCAGCAACGGCCGTTACACCTACACGATCACAATTATTACTCTGATTCTTCTAATTTCATCGCAGAATGAAAATAAGAGTAATGGCGGAGTTATTCATGGTTAAACAAACTGCGATAGTTGTTCCTTGCTTCAATGAGGCGCACCGATTTCCCATGCAGTACTGGAAAGATTTGGTTCAAGAGGAAAATGGCATTCAGTGGATTTTTGTCAATGATGGAAGCACAGATAAAACAAGTCTTGTATTGGAGGAGCTAACTAAGGATTCTTCTGCAGAAATAATCCATAATATAAGGAATTTAGGCAAGGGAAACTCAGTTCGAGAAGGATTCAAGTATGCACTTCAACAGAGTGCATATTACAAGACTCTTGGCTACATGGACTCAGACGGTGCTTTTTCTAAGAAAGATTTATTGTGGTTAATTAACAAAGTTGAAGAATTTGAACATTCACATAAGAAAATAGATGCAATTTTGTCATCAAGAGTTGCCCTTGCCGGACACCACATTAATCGCAACCCTTCTCGACACTATATTGGAAGATTGATTGCAACTTATTTGACGAGAAATTGGGCTGACGCGCCTTATGACACACAAAGCGGTCTTAAGTTATTTTCCAATTCAAATTCCTTCCGACAGGCAATTAACGATGTATTTCAAACTTCATGGTTTGTAGACATCGAAATCATGACACGTATAGGTATCGAAAACGGTGGCGATTTAAACCTTTGGGAAGAACCTCTTACATCGTGGTCTGATATGGCAGGCTCGAAATTGAACTTCAAACATGCACCAAACTTGATTCGTGAGATGTTCGTGGCCCGTAGAGAAGTATCTAGACTGATAGATATGCGAGGGTTCTAGGGTGGATCTCATTGAAACTGGAGTCAAGAATCCAATTAACCATTGGTATTACGCACACAAATTTAGTTTCATCGAAAAGAGTCAGCTTTTTAAGTCGGGTGACTCGAATACTTTAGTGGACATTGGCGCAGGATCGGCCCTTTTTAGCAAAGAGTTGCTCAAGAGAGAAATGATTACCAAATCAGATGCGGTTGATACTGGTTATCCAACTGAATACGACGATTCGAATTTTGCTATTTCATATCGCCATTCAATTAGCTACTCAGGACACACACATTTCTTGCTTACAGATGTATTGGAACACATAGATGACGACCTTGCCTTCTTGAAAGAAATTGTCTCAAAGGCTGATCCTGCATCATCATTTATCATCACAGTGCCAGCTTTGATGAGCCTTTGGAGTGGTCACGATGTGTATTTGAAGCATTTTCGCCGATATACAAAATCAAATTTACGATATTTAGTTGAAAAATCAGGCTTGGAGGTGCTCTCAGTGAGATACACCTATTCAACCATTTTCCCCATCGCCTTTATTCAGAGAAAGTTGATGGGCTCCAGAGATGCCCATTCGCAAATGAAAGACAATAGTTTCTTTGTAAGTCTGTTGTTGAAAATCTTACTAATTCCAGATAAATGGTTTCCATATCTACCATTTGGCATAAGTTTATATTTGGAAGCTGTAAAGAATGAATAATCAAATTCAGGTGCATTGCTCGAAGGAATTGAATTATCTTCGCCCGAGAGTTGTAAATAATCTTTCCAGGATGGGAAACATTGCTGACGGAGGTTATGCAATCACGGCAAGTGCACTTTCAGAATCTAGCCACTTTTTGTCTTTGGGACTTGGAGAGAATTGGTCTTTTGAAAATGTTGCTCGAAAGGTCAATCCAACTTCCCCTATTGATATTTATGATCACACAGTCTCATTCGCATTTTTTACGAGGAAGGCGCTGAAGGGGATAGCGAAGTTTATGCTGGGTCGAGATTCTTTCTCGAATCTGAAATCTCGCTTCAAGCGCCTTAATCAATACTTCAAGTTTTGGAATCTATCCAACCTAAATAGACACCATCAAGTTCGAATTACTCGAGAAGTTTTTCAAGAGGTTCTCTCTAAGTATCCTTTGACTTCAAGTATCGGGCTAAAGGTAGACATTGAGGGTTCAGAGTGGGAAATTCTGGAGTTAGTCGCGAAAGAACGAGGTAAGTTCGAATTTATTCTTCTTGAGGTTCATAACTTCGATCAGCACGAAACAAAGTTAAGAAAATTCTTAAGTGATATTCAGGATCTCTTCGTGCTCTCTCATCTCCATGCGAATAACTTCGAGACTCTCGGGGGCAATGGCTTCCCTAAGGTTTTCGAAATAACCCTCCTCAAGAGAACAGAGGTGACGTCTTCAGAGGAGTACCGCCAAGAGTTGCCAGTCGAAGGTCTCGACTCCCCAAATGCCAAGAACCGGCCTGATTTCCACATCAACTTCTGTTGATTCTGGCGAAATGTCCGTTTTGTCCCTTCCCCGCGACAATATAGGGTTGGATTCGTAGAAGGTCATAGAGGCACCGACGGGTGTTATCTGTAAGACCAACCGGTTCAAAAAGGATCCAATAAAGTGGCATTTAAGAAGTCTGCAGCTCCTGCAGGTCCCCGCGTGTGGACCGTTGCAGAGCTCGGTGCTTTCTACACAGAGCACCGTTCAGAGCTTCTCGCCCATGCAAAGCG
>JACCDG011212600.1_pt1 | contig 34515 bp, 25 predicted proteins | sample 7442471 | NCBI WGS metagenome assembly JACCDG01 (sample SAMN15323444, study PRJNA562643) | freshwater metagenome | isolation source: river surface water | place: USA:Blue River Watershed | collected 2017-08-17 | reverse complement strand
TACCGTTTGCATTAATATAATGGTCCAATTCCGTTTCACTACTTTGCACCATAACATTAATAGCAACGGCATTTACCACTGTAAATATTTTATTTGGATTGGACCAAATAAAATATAACATTGGTATAACATTCTATTTCACCAGCATCAAAGCACCCTGCATGGCATACTCCTTTCCATCAGTACCATTGGCTTTTACAAAATAATAATAAGTACCATCGCTGGCATCATTACCATTATTCATTCTGCCATCCCAAACTCCATGAGGAGAATCTATAGTATAGACCAATTGACCCCAGCGATTAAATATTGTACAGTTCAACGTACTAAGACCTGTATTTGTTATTGCAAAATGATCATTGATGCCATCCTGATTTGGTGAAAAGATATTGGGTATAACAATCGTTGAAGCAACATCTACCACAATCACCTTCATACTGGTATCGCTACAGGCACCATGGGTAGCAATTAAACTTACCGTATAGGTACCGTTTTGAGTGAAATTATACTGCATATTTACCTGATTGGAATTTACACTATTGCCAACTATCCAGCTATAAACATTAGCTCCACTGGATGCATTCGTAAAATCAACCACTAATGGCGCAGTTCCCTGCGATGCACTCGCATTAAAGTTCGATACCACTTGTGGAGCAGTTGGTATAACAATTGCTGTCGGAGCTCCGACAGCCAGGCAGTTATTAGCATCTGTTACAGTTACACTGTAGGTACCAGACCCTACATTACTCAATGTTGCCTGATTGGCACCGGTAATAGGTGTACTTCCATTATACCATTGGTATTGGTATGGCGCAGTTCCCCCACTTACCGCAATGCCACTAACTCCACCATTTAATATACCACAGGAGGCCGTATCCACTATTGGATTACCATTTACCTGAGGATTGGCATTTAAAGTTATTGTAAAACTAGCAGCCGGGCCGGCACAAGCATTCAATACCGGGCTTACCGTAATAACAGCCTGTTGGGTTTGCAAAACAGCGGGCGCAACAAACGCTGCAATATTTCCATTACCAGAAGCTGCAAGACCAATAGCTGTATTTGAATTGTTCCAGCTAACTGAAGCGCCGGCAGGAACAGAACTAAAATTAATCCCGTTTACCTGAGTTCCTCCACAAACAGTCTGGTTGCTAACCACGTTAACCTGCGGATTGGGCTGTATACTGATTGTGAAAATTTGTGGGCTTCCCGTACAACCATTTAATTGCGGAGTTATAGTAATTGTAGCAGTTTCCTGCGAACTTACGGTTGGTGCTACATAAGATGCAATATTTCCGCTACCACTGGCTGGCAAACCAATAGCAGTATTGCTATTAATCCATTGATTTATGGCGCCCGCAGGCGTACTTACAAAATTTACAGGGTTTATATTCACTCCCGAACAAACAGTCTGATTAACTACGGTATTCAGAACAGGGCTCGGATTTACTGTAATGTTAAACGTTTGCGATGCTCCAACACATCCATTGAGGCTTGGAATAACGGAAATCGTACCGGTTTCGTTAGTGCTTACATTGGGGGCAGTATACGCTGCTATGTTTCCAGAACCGGAAACCTGCAAGCCAATAGCTGTATTGCTATTAGTCCAGGAAAAACTACTTCCTGCAGGCATCGTATTAAACACAATGGCACTTGTGCTTGTTCCCGAACAAACACTTTGATTACTGATACTACTAAGCTGAGGTTGAGGGCTGATATTAATAGTACAGGATTGTGTACTACCAACACATCCATTCAATGTTGGAACAGCACTAATTGTAGCACTAAGCGGGGTATTGGTAACCGGGGCTGTATAGGCAGCAATATCGCCCGTCCCGGAAGCGGCAATACCAATGGCAGTATTACTGTTTGTCCATGCAATAGCAGCACCCGCAGGTATACTGCTAAAATTAATAGCAGCAACCTCGTTTCCTGAGCAAACCGATTGGCCGGAAACATTAAGAACTGGTACCGGATTTATGCTAAGGGTAAACGTACCGGATGCACCCGTACAATTGTTTAATAAAGGTGTTACAGTTATTATTGCTGTTTCTGTTGCATTTACAGCAGGGGCAATATAAGCGGGAATATTTCCACTTCCACTGGCTGCAAGGCCTATTAGGCCATTACTGTTTGTCCAGTTTACACTACCTCCGGAAGGTGTTGTAGTAAAATTAATACCCGTTACTGTAGCACCGGAACAAACAGCCTGATTATTCACCGATGTTAACTGTGGCTGCGGATTTACAACGATATTAAAGGACTGGGTACTTCCGGTACAACCATTAAGAGTTGCAGTAGCTGTAATTGTAGCATTCGTTTGCGTACTTACAACGGGCGCTGTATAGGCTGGAATGTTTCCACTTCCACTGCCCGAAAGGCCAATTGATATATTACTATTTGTCCAGTTTGCACTACCTCCGGAAGGTGTTGTAGCAAAATTAATACCCGTTACTGTAGCACCGGAACAAACAGCCTGATTATTCACTGATGTTAACTGTGGCTGCGGATTTACAACGATATTAAAGGACTGGGCGATTCCGGCACAACCATTAAGAGTGGCTGTAGCCGTAATTGTAGCACTAGTTTGCGTACTTACAAGGGGTGCTGTATAGGCTGGAATATTTCCATTTCCACTACCTGCAAGACCTATTAATGTACTGCTATTTGTCCAATTTACACTACCTCCGGAAGGTGTTGCAGTAAAATTAATACCCGTTACTGTGGCACCGGAACACACTGTCTGATTATTCACCGATGTTAACTGTGGCTGCGGATTCACAACTATATTGAAAGATTGCGTACTTCCCGTACAACCATTAAGAGTGGGGGTGGCAGTAATGGTTGCGCTCGTTGGTGTGCTTACCGATGGAGCAGTGTATGCAGAAATATTTCCACTTCCGCTACTTGTAAGACCTATTAGCACATTACTGTTTGTCCAGTTTATAGTAGCCCCGGAAGGAGTAGTAGAAAAGTTGGTGGCCGCAATTGTTGAGCCGGCGCATACAGTCTGATTAGATATAGCACTTAGCACTGGATTCGGCTTCACAACAAGTGTTTTGGTTGTAGTATCCTTACAACCGTACTGATCCGTACCAATTAAACTTACAGTATAGGTTCCGGCAGAGGCATAGGTATGCGAAGGATTTTGATTGCTGTTATTGGTTTGACCATCACCAAAAATCCAGTTCCAGGAGGTTAAAGAAACTGCAGATGTGTTGGTAAAACTCGCTGCAGAAGTTACACAGGGACTATTGGCCGTAAAATTAGCAAACTGGGTTACTGCTGGCAAATTAACTTGTGTACTTAAACTATAAGAGCAACTTATTGAAGATATTCCAGTAGTTGTCATCGTAGCCGTATAATTTCCCGGGCTATTTACTGTAACAGTCGATCCTGTAGAGGATCCAACTATTCCGGGGCCTGACCATTGATAGGAGGTGGCTCCGGGCGGGGCTGTAATGGTTGTTGAAGAACCAAGACATAATTGTGAGTTAACCGTAAGCTGAGGCATACCACAATCTACTGCAAAATAAGTATAACCAAAATGCCTTACACCATTACAATCGCTGGTTTCGAAAGTAATGGTTACTGTCTGTCCGATATAAGCGGTAAGTGGTATCATAACAGGCGTCCAGTCTTTATATATCACTTCATGCGCCATGCTGGGGCAATAAGCACTGTATGGGTTTTGTTTTTGCCAGCCGGGAGCAGTTGTTGCTGAAGTACAATTCTCCCCATATTTAGCACACCCTACCTCTGTTCCACCAGCTACCACGCTTACCTTAAAGTAGGGTTGATCTGCACTTGGATGCGGGTTGCCTTGTGTTTGTGAGAACATAACTGCATACCAAAAGGTTAAGATACAATTTTGTGCAGTGACCAGAAAAGTGTTTGATGCCGTTTGATGATTATAAGCTCCGGCAGAAGTTGTGCTGGCAGAGTCACTCCCCAACCTCATGGAATAAGTATGACCAGGTGGCACACGGTTTACGGGTACAATACGATCCAAGCCCGGCGTGCATAGCTGATGAACAGTATATATGCTGTTATATGCACCCGAATTTAAACCTATAGTACTATTCAACCCAAACCCGTTATTGGACGGATCCTGTAACCCGTTACTATTCCATGTACCACTCCAACCACTGGTAGTACCATTCGAAAAATCCAGATTATTACAAATAGCTCCGCCAGTATACGGCACAGGTTGTGCAGTTTGTTTTTCCTTTTCCAAAACAAAATCATGGTACTCCTGAGTATTAGCAGAACTTGCATATAAATTAAGACAGGTCGATACAAGCTCATCCTTATTCAGTCCGACATTGCTTTCTGTCATTTTATTTGTTTTCAAAAACTGTACAAACCTTCTGGCCTCTTCCAGAGTAATATTATGTTTCTCTGATAGCTGCTCACAGGCTGTTGCCCACATCACTGCCTGACCGTGTATAACGTTATGCGTACACTCAGGAAGTAAAGCCTTTTTTTCGATATGCTGTGAAAAAACAGAAACAGGAAGAAAAAGCAAGGCGCATGCCCTATAGAAAGCTGATGTAATTGTTAATTTTGCTGGTTTCATGTTTAAATTTTATAGTGAATGAAGAAATACCGTACCAAAACGCTAATAAAACGATACAGCCACTATTATGTCAATATTACTACTGAAATAAAGCACTAAACCACCTTCCCGGAAACCGGATTTACAATTTAAACTAATACCAATTGGAAATATACATCAGGCCAATCGACCGAAAGAAAAATTGACCTCAACACATTACCCATCAGCATTTACCGATGTAATCCCAACTCAGTCAGAAAATGGCTTTGAACCATTCCTCGTTAACATTAGCATTATAATACCGTATCGGCATAATAGTAAATGTAAGAAAAGCGACGCAAAAAATAACTGTACTTTTTTGACATATAAGAATGTTAACTTACATCACAAAAAAACATGGTAAAATAATATCAGGAAAGAGATAAATCTTTTAAACCAGAATTGTGCGCCTAAAGCGCAGTACTCTAATGGATAGTGGGTGAACCGTGTGCGGTATTTGAATCAAAAACAAACTCCCAGGACAAAAAAAGAGCATTAAATTGAAAACATATCAAGCGGGCTTTTCGATAAGGTGATTCATTTAGTAGATAAAAGATCAAGGCTATTTTAACAGGGTGAGTGCTCCTTTCACCTCATAGTCCTTTCCATCGAAACCTTTTGCCTTCAGCATGTAGTAATAAGTCCCTGCACTGGCAAATTCGCCATTAGCCAAACGGCCATCCCAGAATTGACTCGGAGCAGTAAGTGTATAAACTCGCTGACCCCAACGATTAAATATATCGGCATTAAGTTCCCTTACGCCTTCCGATTTAACCATAAACAAATCATTGATCCCATCACTGTTCGGAGAAAATACGTTAGGTATTTCAATTTTTGAAGGAATATCAATAATAATAATTGCCGTAGTGGTATCTGTACAATTACCATTAGCGGCTATAAGTGTAGCAGTAAATGTACCCACATAAGTATAAATATGCTGTGGGTTGGCTGCATCAGTATTTGCACTTACATCGCCAAAACTCCAAGTGTAGGTTGCAGCCCCGATACTGGTATTGCTAAAGCTAACGGTAAGCGGAGCCAATCCGGCATTTACATCTGTTGTAAAAGCAGCTGTAACATGCCCCGACCCTGCAACAGTATATGAAGTGCTGGCTGTTGTACAATTGTTGGCATCGGTTACTGTAAGCTGATAGATGCCCATAGGTACATTGGTTAAATCAGCCGTATTGCTTAACAAAGTTCCCGAAGTATTCGTCCAATTATATGTATAAGCCGGTGTACCGCCACTTATAATAATTCCGCTAACTCCACCGTTAGCCTGTCCGCAAAGTTCATCAGCTACTAAACCCGTTGCGCTAAACACAGGAACAGGATTTACCGTTATGTAAACCATAGTGGCCGGACCTTCACAACCATTCAGCGTTTCGGCCACATAAAAAGTATCCGTCACGGTTGTACCCGTGTTAAAACTATTACCGGTTTCCAATACCGGATTTAGTGCGGCATCAGCATACCAATTTAATACTCCGCTTGTTCCGTTGGCCACAAGAGGGGCGATACTTTGCCCGGAACAATAATACGAAGGCGATGTGGCTGATGGCGCAGGTGGCAATGGTTTAAAGGTGATTGTAACCGGAACTGAAGGGCCGCGACAAGCTCCTAAATACTCTGCAACCCAAAAAGTAGTGGTAGTAGTAACTGCAGGAGTATAGGAAATTCCTGTTCCTAAAGGCGCAGTTAAAGCAGCATCGGAATACCAGGTCAACGTACCTCCACTTCCGGTTGCATTTAAAGTTGGTGCTGCTTGTCCGTTGCATATTGCATTTGGCTGTGTTACGTTCGGAACTCCAGGGGTAGGATTAACGGTAATGGTTATGGCAGAAGCGAGTCCTTCACAACCACTGATCGTTTCTGTAACATAGTACGTAAAAGTTCCGGTAGTTGTAGTACTAATAGCGGGATCGAAAGGAGTGCCGGAACCAATTTGTGTAGTTAGTGCTTGATCCGAATACCAGCTCAGTGTACCCGAATTATTGGATATAGCAATAAGGGGGGCAATGGTTTGACCCTGGCAATAAGGCTGGGGCTGCGAATAACCCGGCTGAGGTGGTGCTCCAATATTTTCAATGGTATCCTTACCATACGTATTAATGCAACCATTGGCATCGGTAACGGTAAGTAAATAAATACCTGCGGGCTGATTTGTCAGATCAGATGAAATAGTGGAGGTACTTACTATTACGTTGGAATTATTAGTCCAAATATAAGTAAATGGAGCCACGCCGCTTACTGTTAAGTTGCTCAAGGCTCCGGTTGAACCATTGCAGGCTGATTGTTGCATAGTTGCCGGCCCATTAATAACCGGTAAGGCATTTTCAATTATGTTAAGCGTTAATGATGTGTCTTTACAATTATCTCCGTTAGTAACAATAACCTGGTAGGTACCTGCATTGCTGGCAACGTAAGTAACATTAGTGGCACCATTAACAGCTACACCATTATAGAGCCATTGGTAAGCATTTATTGCACTTGATCCGGAGATAGAAGCAGAGGCATTAAGAGTTGTGCTTAGCCCCGAACAAAAAGTTGCTGAGCCGTTGGCGATAGCCGTAGGTGCCTGATTTACAATAAGGTTAATGGATGCAGAAGTGGTATCAAAGCAATTATTTGTATTACCAACGATTAAAGAATAATTTCCGGCAACAGAGGCGATATGAGTTACTGAAGTTGCTCCTGGAATATTAACGCCATTCAATTGCCATTGATAACTATTAATAGAGCCTGACCCAGCGTTAGAATTTGCTCCATCAAGCGTTGTGGTGGTGTTTGAACAAATAATAGCAGGATTAGCTGTCAATAATGCCGAAGGATTAGCATTTACAATAAGGGTATAGTCTGCAGAATCTTTACAATTATTCGAATTAGTTACAATTACATTGTAAACCCCCGGACTTATGGCTGTATATGTATTAGCATTAGCACCGCTAATATTTGTGCCATTTAGCTGCCACTGATATGAAGTAATAATTCCTGATCCGGCAACAGATGTGTTAGCATACAGTACGGAATGTTGACCTGCACATATTTGCGGAGTTCCTGTTGCATTGGCAACCGGATTAGCATGAACCGCAATAGCAAATGTGGATGACGTGGTTGTACAATTGTTAGAGTTAGTTACCACAACCTGATAATTACCGGCTGTGTTAGCAATGTACGTTGATGAATTGGCTCCAGGTATATTATTTCCGTTCAATTGCCACTGAAAATCATTAATGATACCGGAACCAGCGGTAGAGTTGGAAGCGGATAAGGTTGTGGCAGCACCCACGCATATATTATTACTACCCGTTACAGATGCGGTAGGATTTGCGTTGACAGTTAGCACAAAAACTGCCGAAGTATTTGTACAATTATTACTATTACTTACAACTACTGCATAATTACCAGGAGAAGTAGCAGTGTAACTGGAAGCTGTAGCTCCGGAAATATTACTACCATTCAGTTGCCACTGATAGCCATTAATAGTGCCTGACCCGGCAGAAGAAGCAGTTGCATCAAGCAACACATTGGTTCCGGCACAGAAAGAGGAATTACCGGCAATGTTTGCAACCGGGTTAGCATTAATACTCACAACATAAGCTACCGAAGTGTTGTCACAATTATTAGTATTAGCAATAACAACCTGATAATTACCAGCTACCGTAGCAGTATAAGTTTGAGCAGTAGCACCTGAAATATTACTTCCGTTAAACTGCCATTGATAGCTATTAATAGTACCGGAACCCGCAGCAGATAAAGCCGCCGATAATACAGTGTTAGTACCTGCACAAAAACTGGTATTACCACTTACCTGCGCTATAGGGTTAGCATTTACAACAATTGTGGTTGTGGATGATGTATTCACACAATTATTGGAGTTAGTAACAACAACCTGGTAATTACCCGCAGCAGTAGCCGTATACGTTGAAGAAATAGCTCCGGAAATATTACTACCATTCATCTGCCATTGATAGGAGCTAATACTACCAGAACCCGTTGTGGAAGATGCAGCAGATAATACCGATGAAGATCCCGCACAAAAAGCAGTAGTACCGGTTATCGCAGCAGTAGGATTAGCATTTACCACCACAGTTACCGAAGCCGCAGGACCGGTACATCCGGCAACCGTTGCTGTTACTGAATATACTCCTGCATTGGCAGCAGTTACATTCGTAATCGGCGCAGGGTTTTGTGCTGTGGAGTTGAAACTATTTGGCCCTGACCAGTTAAATATTGCATTGGTAATATTACCTGCTGATAAGGTAATTGTTCCGCCGGCACAAACAGATGGGACTGTTGCCGTGGCTGTCGGAGCCGGAGGAGCCGTTGGATTGGTAATGCTATATGGACCAGAAGTTGCCGAACATCCGTTGGAACTGTTTACCGTTAAATTATACGTACCTGCTGGTTGATTAAGTAAATCGGCTGTGGTGGTTGAAGTACCAACTGTTGCAGGAACCGAATTAGTCCACACATAAGTTAAAGTACCGGGATTGCTCGATGTAATACCTGTAATTGCCCCATTAGAACCACCACAGTCACTCGGTGTAATGGTAACGACACCTGCGTTAATATCCGGAGCCGGAAGAACAGTAATCGCCTTGGATGCGGCACTACTACATCCATTGGAATTAGTAATAACAACTTCATATATACCCGGACTTGAGGTGGTATAAGTAGAGGCTATGGCTCCACTTATATTTGATCCGTTCAGTTGCCACTGGTATCCGCTAATACTTCCTGAACCCGCAGTAGAACCAGCCGCAGAAAGGGTAATGATGGTATTCGAACAAAAATTATTCGGAGCTGTAAGTGAAATTACCGGCCTTAAATTAAGAGCCACTGTAGTTGTCGCTGTATTTGAACAGGAAGTTCCGCTGTTAGTCGCTGTTACCGTATAAGTGCCTGCCATAGCCGGTGTTGCGTTGGCTAAAGCAGGATTTTGCGACGTAGAGCTGAAGCTGTTGGGACCTGTCCAACTATACATACTACCACCTGTCGAGCTCAAATTAATGGTGCTTCCTTCACAAAAAGTACCTGAGGATGCCGTAACAACAGGCAACGCATTAACAGTTACAGTGGTTGTACCCGTAGAAGAACAACCAGCCGCACTGGTTACGGTTACTGTATACGTTCCACTCATGGCTGTGGTTGCCGAAGGATAGGTAGGGTTTTGAGATACAGAACTGAAAGATGAGGGACCCACCCATGAATACGTGCCTCCACCTGTTGAATTTAATTGAATAGTTTGCCCAACACAATAAGACCCGGTATTGCCCGCCGTTACAGTGGGCAAAGGGTTTACTGCAAGCGTATAACTGGCAGAAGAAGTACAGTTATTGCTATTGGTTACAAATACACTGTATGTTCCAGCAACCGATGCTGAGTAGGTAGAGGTATTGCCTCCTACATTGCTTCCGCTCAATTGCCACTGATACGTTGTAATAGAGCCAGAACCTGCCGTAGATGTAGCTGCCGAAAGTGTTGTACTGCTACCAGTACAAATAGGGCTGGTACCTGTAAGTTGCGCATTGGGTTTTGCGTTAACGGTTAAGGTAGTTGTACCTGTGTTAGAACAACCAGTACCTGCGTTTGTTACTGTAACGGTATAAGTACCACTCATAGCGGTAGTAGCATTCGCTATTGTCGGGTTTTGTGAAGAAGAATTGTAGCTATTGGGACCAGACCAACTATAGGTATTCCCTCCGGATGAAGAAAGGCTTATTGTTGCCCCCGCACAGAAAGGCCCATTATTGGAGGCTGTAACTGTGGGTAGTGCATTTACGGTAACCGTTGTGGTGGTTGTCGCCGAACATCCTGCGGTACTGGTAACAGTAACTGTGTATATACCACCCATGGCTGTTGTAGCCGAGGGTCGGGTTGGATTTTGCGCCGATGAACTAAACGATGAAGGGCCAGTCCAGGAATAGGTATTGCCACCGGTAGAAGACAATGAAATAGTTTGACCAGCACAATAAGCCCCTGTGTTACCAGCTGTTGAAACTGGTAATGCATTAACCGTAATAGTTTTGGATTGAGTAGCACTACAGGTTCCGGAACCAACAGTATAAGTGATCGTATGTGTGCCTGCCCCTGCTGTTGCCGGATTAAAGGTACTTCCCGAAACACCCGGACCGCTCCAGGTACCACCAGCAGTGGAAGTACCACTCAACAAAGCATTAAGATTAACAGATGCCGCATTAACACACATAGCTGCCGGTGCTGTCCATGCCGCTACATAAGGGTTTGTAACCGTAATTGATTTCGTAAAGGTATAAGGCGGGCATCCTCCTCCTGGTGTAAAGGTATAGGTAATACTGTGTGTGCCAGGGCCTGCTATCGAAGGACTAAATGTTCCGTAACCATCGCCAAATGATGTGACACAAGCGCCACAGCTTGCAGTATATGTGGCTACTCCTGTAATTGTACCTGCGGGCACATTAATGTTTAAACAATTTCCATCATCTACCCAAGTACCTGTGGAAATAGTTGCACCGCTATGTATATCTACCATGGCGTAAGTAAAATCCGGAAAGTTTGAATTCGTTTCGCATAATTGGAATACATGCGGCCAGGAAGGCCGCATAAAGGAGGTTTGTAAGTCGTTCTGCTGACCCGGGGTAAACCCGCTGGCGCAACCCGAACCTGTCGCCCCAAAGCAAAATGCAAACGACCCATTTTCATATACATTTACCACATTTGAAGTGTTGGCACTTGAAGATGTTGTCAACATTACACCCGGAGTTATAGGATCTCCGAAAGGTGTATTGGAAGAAGCAACAAGATCAATAGTTGCGGCATTACAGGCAAGGGTAGACGGAAGGTTTTGGGTAGTACCGTTTGGAAGGGACTGTAAAAAGCCATCGCCCCCCAATACATTTGGACAGGTAATCGAGCAATCCGTAGCCGGCCCTGATGCCTGGGCAAAAGTAATGGTACCTGCCTCACCACTATAATTGGTAATAAGTACAGCATAATACTGGCCAGCAGATGGAGAAGGTATTTTCATCTGTTCAGTTGGTGCCGGGCTATAACTGCAGTCTACAATATTTCCCGAACAATTATGATCCCCCACACAACTACCTGTTAAAAAATTACATAAAGCAGCGTAATTAGAAAAAGGCCCCCAACAAACAAAATCCACATCTATACCATTTCCTGTATTATTAACCTGACTCAAATCAAAGATCATGGTTCCTGCTCCACTGGTTTTAAAAAAGAACCAGGCAGGATTGGGCTGGGTATCCAGGCAACCATAAGAAGGCCCGGATTGGGATACTGTTGAAGTGGAATTTGGAAAAGTGGTTCCGGCTCCACCAGGTGCATCACAAAAAGGGGTAGCCTGTGCACAATTGTTTCCCTGAGAAAACAAGAGAACAGAAAAATGTAAAAAAGTACAAAAGAATATTAGATATTTTTTAAGCATTGTTTCTTTAAGGTTGATGTGATAAAAGAGTGGTTCTAAAGTGTTGGTGTGATAAAGGGTTGCAACTTATCTTACATAAATTTCTTTCTGTACTTTTCATTCAAAACTTCAGGATGATGCCTGTAGTAATTTTCCATTTCATGGTCATAATCCTTTTCTGAACTCCCTTTTTTATACTTTGGAAAATCATGTGGGATCTTCTTTTCTTTCAACAGAATTAATATTTCATCTTTTCTGCCCATATATTCATCATTTATATCTATTCGACGGGCGGGAGCAATTGGCCGACTTCGTGTTTGCCCGGATAGCTTATGGTGTCGCTGTGCAAGGGTATCTAATCTTATTTGTGCATTAGCTGACTCTATTGTTTGTGTTTTTTGCTGCGAAAACAGCACGCCATAAACGGCAAGTAGAAAAGTCGTGGCTATAATTTTTTTCATCTTTCCCGAAGAGTTGAGAATACCTGATTGCAAAATATTTTTGTTTGACATTTATATAGTTATCCTTATTTGTTTCCCGCAAACCTAACAAGGCAAATGCGATGTAAAATTAGTGTCTTTTTGGAAGCTCATTATTCCGATATAATCTACAAAAATCAGATGAGAGGGTAATTTTCCTGTGCATTTTATAAATCACTTGTATTCTTAGCATTTACCAAGAATATGGGTAATAAAATGAACAAAAACGACAGCAACGACCCCGACTATCATTGTAAAAAGCGACAAGTGAAGAGTGCTAAAAAAATCTCCCCGCTTAATCCTAAAAATTAGCTGTTAAATGGCTATTTTCCCGGTATAGCGTATTGTTTTACATCAACATCACTAATGGCTTTGCCACAAAGTATAATCAGCCTTTCTATAACATTTCGAAATTCCCGGATATTTCCAGTCCAGTTATGTAGCTGAAGGGCTTTTATTCCTTCTTTGGTTATGGTTTTTACCGGCATACCATATTCGGTACAAATCTGTGTCAGAAAGTGTTCTGCAAGCAACGGAATATCCTCCTTTCGCTCATTCAGGGAAGGCACATGGATAGGAATAACACTAAGTCTGTGAAAAAGGTCTTCCCGAAAATTACCCGCAGCAATTTCTTTCTGCAAATCTTTATTGGTAGCCGCTACAATTCTTACGTTTACTTTTTGTTCCTTATCCCCTCCTACCCGGGTTATTTTATTCTCCTGAAGCGCCCTAAGCACTTTAGCCTGTGCCGAAAGACTCATATCTCCAATTTCATCCAGAAACAGTGTTCCGCCTTCAGCCAGTTCAAATTTTCCCTTACGTGTGGCAACAGCCGAGGTAAAAGCCCCCTTTTCATGTCCGAACAATTCGCTTTCTATTAATTCCGAAGGAATTGCGGCACAGTTTACTTCTATAAGTGGGGCGCTGCAACGCTGACTTTTTTCATGTATGGCCCTTGCCACCAGCTCCTTTCCACAGCCATTTCCTCCGGTTATCAATACCCGTGCCTCGGTTGGCGCCACTTTTTCAATCATTTCGCGGATGCCGGCCATTGCTTTCGATTCGCCGATCATTTCATAGCGCCGGCTCACCTTTTTTTTGAGGGCCTTTGTTTCGCTTACCAAATGAGTACGCTCCAAGGCATTACGTACGGTTACCAACAAGCGGTTAAGATCTATAGGTTTTGACAAAAAATCATAAGCCCCTTTTTTTACCGCTTCTACCGCAGTTTCAATTGTTCCGTGGCCGCTCATCATTACAATCGGAGCCTCTATACCCTGTTCATTCAGTTTATTCAACAATTCCAGTCCATCCAGTTTGGGCATTTTGATGTCGCAAAGTATAAGATCAAAGCTTTCTTTTGTAGCCATCGAAAGCCCGTTCAGGCCATCCTCTGCTTCATCAATTTTATACTTTTCAAATTCGAGAATTTCGCGCAGGGATTTGCGGATGTTTTTCTCGTCGTCTATGATCAATATTTTGGGCATGAAATTGATTTTTATCTATATGACCTACTGTCCCATCACTTCCGCTATAACTCCTTCTTTTAGCGAATAGGTAGAGCATTTAAGAGTACTGAGTTGAAACTCGTTGATAATAAGCTGAACAAACAAATAGGAAATAACGATCATATCTACCCGCATCGCAATTAATCCTTTCATTTGCATACGTTCCCCGGTTGTAGAATGAATTACTTTTTTACCGAGTTCAAAAAAATGCTGCAATTCCAACTGGTATTCTGTTTTGCCATCGCTCAACGTTTCTTTTCCATACTCATAACCGACCAGGTCAACAAAACTATCGAATGCACCGGAAGAACCAATTAACTCAGTAACCTGATGCGCAGACATTGCCCGATACAAAGGTTTTAACTCTTCTTTCAGGTAAAACTGCAGTGCTTTCAATGTATGATCGCTGATGGGATTCTCAGGATTGAATTTTTCCAACAGGCGCGCCGCACCCAGTAAAAAACTCTGTTTCCAGTATACCTTGTTTTTATCCGCAATAATAAATTCCGTACTACCACCACCAATATCCATAATAAGTGCGGGTTTGTTACCCATGCTTACTGCATTACGGTTCCCAAAGTAAATCAGTTCGGCTTCTCTGTCGCCGCTAATCACTTCTACTGCAATGCCGGTATTCTTTTTTACAGTTTCTACAAATTCGGCTCCGTTGGAAGCAGAACGGATGGCAGACGTAGCAAATGCTTTTATTCTTTCTACGGCAAAGGTGTCAATGATTTTTCTATACTGATCCATAGCCTCTACCCCACGGCGGAATGGTTCTTCTGCAATATATCCCTTATTAATCCCTCCTTCTCCCAGTTTTACTGCAATACGGGTTCCGAAAATCTTTTTAAATGGTTGGATGCTCACATCAGCTATCAGCAAATTGAAAGTATTGGTACCCAGGTCTATTATCGCTATCTGCATTTCCAGACTGTTACAAAAAAAGCCACCAGGGTGGCCTTACTGTGTTCTTTCTTTTATTATTTATTTTTATTTTTTCCGGACGATACTTGTTCCGATACCAGTGTATTCAGTTGTTCTTCAAGAGCCGGTCCGCGCAAACCACGGGCAATGATAACACCGCGTGGATCAATGAGCCAGTTGGCCGGAATGGAATTGACACCGTATTTCGATCCTGCCTGCGACTGCCAGCCCTTTAAATCACTAACATGATAAGGCCAGCTAAGCCCGTCACGCTCTATGGCTTTTACCCATCCATCCTTATTATTATCTAAGGATACATTATAAATACGGAAACCTTTTCCGAATTTGTATTTTTTGTCTTTATACTTATTATAAGCAGCTACCACATTGGGGTTTTCCATCCGGCAGGGGCCACACCAACTGGCCCAAAAATCAATCAGTACATAATAGCCGCGCAGCGATGATAGTTTCACAAGCGAGTCTTTCGGGTTATTATATTCCAGCTCGGGGGCTACATTGCCCACACGTATACCAATAGCCAGGCTATCGGGTGGGTTGTAATTTTCTTTCACTGCCGCAGACTTCCCCGGTTTACAGCACACTGCAATAAAAAGCAATGACAACAAGATAAAGATACAGACTTGATTTTTCTTCATAAAAGAATGGTTTATTTCCGGATAATTTCTGCGCCAATCGCATTCAGGCGCTTATCGATATGCTGATACCCCCGGTCTATTTGAGAAATATTGAAAATGGTACTCTTACCTTTAGCAGACATAGCCGCAATTAAAAGGGCTACGCCAGCACGTATGTCGGGGGAAGCCATCTGTATAGCTCTGAGCTGATGTGAACGGTTAAGCCCCATCACCACAGCCCGGTGCGGGTCACAAAGCATAATAGTTGCGCCCATATCAATCAGTTTATCTACAAAGAACAAACGACTCTCAAACATTTTCTGATGAATAAGTACATTGCCCTTGGCCTGTGTGGCAGTAACCAATACAATACTAATAAGGTCGGGCGTAAAACCTGGCCAGATGGCATCGGCCACGGTTAATATCGAACCGTCAATATAAGTATCTATTTCATACTGATCCTGAGCAGGTATGTATATATCTTCTCCCCTACGTTCTAATTGTATTCCCAGGCGCTGAAACACAGAAGGGATAATACCCAGTTCGTGATAAGCCACATCCTTGATGGTAATTTCGGAACGGGTCATAGCTGCCATACCAATAAAAGAACCTATTTCAATCATATCAGGTAGCAACCGATGCGTTGTACCTCCCAATTTACTAACTCCTTCTATGGTGAGCAGGTTAGAACCAATACCTGAAATTTTAGCGCCCATACGATTCAGCATTTTACACAATTGCTGCAGGTAGGGTTCGCAGGCGGCATTATAAATTGTAGTCGTACCTTCAGCGAGAACAGCAGCCATAACAATATTGGCGGTTCCTGTAACAGATGCCTCATCCAGCAACATATAAGCGCCCTTAAGCCGGGGTGATTCTACGCGAAAAAACTCATTATCGTTATCGTAAGTAAATTTGGCACCAAGCTTTTCAAAACCCAGGAAGTGTGTATCCACACGACGGCGGCCAATTTTATCGCCTCCGGGTTTGGGCATATATCCTTTTCCAAACCTGGCCAACAGCGGACCCACAATCATAATGGAACCACGCAAACCTCCACCCTTCTTTTTAAATTCGGGTGATACAAGGTAATCAACATTTACCTGATCGGCCTGAAAGGTGAATTCTTCATGTCCGGTTTTTTCCACCTTTACTCCCAGTTCCTTCAGAAGGTCAATAAGCTTATTGATATCCAGAATATCCGGCACATTGCTAATCGTAATTCTTTCGGAACTGAGTAATACAGCGCAAATAACCTGCAGAGCCTCATTCTTGGCTCCCTGCGGAATAATATCTCCCTTTAACTGCCGGCCGCCGGTAACTTCAAATATCATAACGTTTAATACTTATTGTTATTCCGTTTAAATCGGTTATTGTTATTATGGCGTTTATGAAAATGCTTGTTATTGTTGTTATTGTTCTTGGTATTTACATTTCCATTGGTTTGCGGAACCGGACGTTGTTTTACCAAATCGCCGGCCGCACTTAGTGTGGAAGGATCTTCAATTTTCAATGCACCTTTCGACAACTCTGCCAGATGACCCACAATAATTTCATCCGTCACCGAATCTTTATTCCAGTTAATATATGATTTTTTCATGTGGTTGGCTATGGTACGTTTCAACTCTTCCTTTTCCGGCCCTTCTTCATAGGCCTTAGCCTTTTCAATCATCTCCTCAACTGTTTTTCCGTAATGCTTATAACGGATTCGTCCGCTGGGATATGCAATACGATCCGGTTTGGTATCAAATGTTTCCGGACTTGGCTTCGGGTAAGGGGAATCTACATCTAATGAAAAATTAGAAATAATGAACAGGTGATCCCATAGTTTATGTGTAAAATCAGCCACATCGCGCAAATGCGGATTAAGCTGCCCCATAACCTGAATAATAGCGCGGGCACAGCGGTTACGCTCTTCTCTGTTCTCTATTGTGCCGCAATGATCGATCATGCGCTGTATGTTACGGCCATACTCCGGTATTATCAGTTGTGGTTGTTGGGTGTTATATGTCATTCGGATTTATATGAATAAAGCATAAAAATAGCACTTTTCGGGCAAAAAATATAATATACACCAATTTAACATCGGCATTTACACCGCCGTAAACAAGTGTTGGGCTTGCTGTTTTACTAAAAACATTCCCGGCTACCGAAATGGAAGCCGCTTCAGTTATAAGTCATTAAAACCCTAATTTTTCTCTTACCCTTTTAAGCACGGGAGCATTTATTTTACGAGCCTTCTGAGCGCCCCGAACGAGTTCGTTTTCCAGCAGATGTTTGTCTTGCATCAGCTCAAAATAAGTAGCACGTGCAGCAGAAAACTTATCAAGGATCAGCTCCAGTAATGCCGTTTTGGCATGGCCATACCCATAATTTCCTCCCTCATATTTTTGCCTCAGCTCAACGGTTTGTACCGGTGTTGCCAGTAATTTATAAAGGGCAAATACATTACAGGTATCCGGATTTTTTGGCGCTTCTAAGGGGGTAGCATCTGTTACAATACTCATTACCACTTTTTTCAGCTCCTTTTCGGGTTGAAAAATATTAATGAAATTGTTGTACGACTTGCTCATTTTCTGCCCATCGGTTCCTGGTACGATCATCACTTCTTCGCTTATTCGAGCCTCCGGAACGACGAATGTTTCGCCGTACTGATGATTAAAGGAGCGGGCAATATCACGGGTCATTTCTAAGTGCTGCACCTGATCCTTACCCACAGGCACGAACTGCGCATCGTACAAAATAATGTCGGCTGCCATTAGCACAGGGTAAGTAAACAAACCCGCATTCACATCGCTTAAACGCTCCGATTTATCTTTAAAAGAATGCGCATTTTGCAGCATGGGAAAAGGAGTGAAACAATTCAAATACCAGGTGAGTTCACACACTTCGGGCACATCGCTTTGGCGGTACAGCAGGTTTTTTTGTGTATCAAACCCGAGAGCTATCCAGGCCGCAGCTACGCCCAATGTACTATTACGCCTGAATTCGGCGTCTTTTACAGTAGTGAGTGAGTGCAGGTCGGCGATAAATAACAAGGCTTCGTTCTCAGGCTTTTTACTCATTTCAATTGCCGGAAGCATAGCTCCCAAAATGTTGCCAAGGTGCGGTATATTGGTACTTTGTATCCCGGTAAGTATACGTGACATAATTTTTAAATATTATCTGATTTCTGCTGATTGAACTATATACCAAAGACTCCAAAGGTAAGATTTTTATACTAATACATGATGGAATGCAGGTTGTGCATTGTCCAATGTCTGGTTGTATTGTGGCATGATGGCAGTGTACAAAGTACAGCCCACAATGAACAATCTACAACCTACAATGTAACGGTTTTTGTATATTCAAAGTATAATCACCTGTGCAGTTAACCGCCACCATATTTATTTCATTTTTTGTTTCCTGGATATGGATAGATTACCTACGCCGTATTGACCTGTTTGAACGGGAAAAACCCTGGCATCTGGCACTATTATTCAGTGCGGGTGCCCTTTTTCCCTTGCTGGTAGATCCTCTGCATCAGTATATCATTCGCCCGCTGGGAATAGAACTTACTGGTAATGTCGTCAATGATTTTCTTTATCACCTTATTGTAGTAGGCCTGGTGGAGGAGGTTATCAAATTTCTCCCACTCGGACTTATCCTGTTGTTCAACCGTAAACTATTGAATGAGCCTATTGACTATCTGGTCTTTATTTGCATATCGGCACTTGGTTTCGCTTTTCATGAGAACATTTTGTATATCCAGCGTTATGGTTTTGATGTTATTCTTTCGCGCGCCGTACTATCCGTTCCTTCTCACATGTTCGATTCGGCACTGTTTATTTATGGGGTAATTGCTTATACCTATAAGAAGGGGGCGTATCGTTACTATCACATTTTTTTATCCATGTTTCTGGGAGTAGTTTCTCACGGTTTCTACGATTTTTTTCTTTCTTTTCCGGCATTGCCCTTCGGTCCGCTGGTTACAATTATTTACTTTTTCATCACCATTTCGCTTTTTGCCACTGTGTGTGGCAATTGTATGAATATGTCTCCACACTACCATCCCAAAAAAGTTATCGATACCGAAAAGCTGACCTACCTGATGTTCACGTATTACATTGCGCTTTTTCTCGGCATGGTGGCCTATATCGGTATTAGTTCAGACATGGAGCAGATGACGCATGTTTACCTGCGTTTTGTATTGCTACGTTTCTTTATATTGGTCATTCTTATCCTGCGTTTGTGTCGTTTTAAAATTATTCCCGGACGTTGGGTTCCTCTTCGTTTTGAGTTTCCGTTCCGTGTATATTATACTTCTGGCCGGCGCAAAGGCATAAGCCTGTTCAATAACCTGCCCTACCCTATTTACATCAATTCTTTTTTTCGGGTAAAAATAAAAGGTGAAGGGTTTAATGAAGCGTACATCAGCGCCTTTTATGAAGAGCAGTTCGAGATTCATTCCCTCTCCCGGAAACGCCCAAAACTGAAAGCTCCACGGGAAGCGTATATGGAGCAAAAACTCTTTTTATTTAAAGATGAAATTTATTACCTCGCCCGGGTTTATCCGGAAAAGGACAGTCCGGGCTTTGTCTATTATTTTTTAAAGGCAAAAACCTTTGGCAAAACCCGGCAAGACAAATTTCCAGTTGCTGCCTTAATAAGAATATCGGGGATGGATGACCCGGCTAATTTCAAAACTGTCTTACAACGTCATCTTAGTTTTCAGGAATGGGTAATATTGAAACCCTTAACTCTGGGTAAATGATTATTTAATAGAAGCTTTTCTTGCTTTTATCTGTTAGTTTGCTAATTTTATAGGAAAATAACAACAATGTTTATGAACTTGCAACCTTATTATCAAATGGTGGAAAAATGCATTTCTGCCTTTGGAATTGACCCGATAACCAGTAGAGGTGAACAGGAAGGACAATGGAATCTTGTTCGCGGCTCTGCATCGGTTTGGGTGGATGTATGGAATATAGAAACTGAGAAAGGCCCGACCGGTTATTTTCAGTGTATGGCTCCAGTAGTAGAGCTTCCGGAGAATAATCTGAATGATTTCTGTAAGGAATTGCTCGAAATCAATCATACACTCTATGGGGTGGCTTTTACCATTAATGACAATTGGGCTTATATTAAAATTATACGCGAAGTAGAAGGACTGGAAGAAAGCGAAATATCAGCTACCATGAACCGGGTAGGTTATTATGCCGACGAATATGACGACAAATTAAAAGCCAAATACGGACTTACAGCCGGAGGAAGAGCTTAATTTTAAGAAATTTCAGAGCCCCTGTAAGTTTTAGGGGCTTTTTTATACCAGCACATTCAGTTCAGCAGGTTCATATTCGCTGAGTTGACTTACATTGATCCATACCTGACCTTTTTTATCTGTATCGTTAATCATTGGCGAGAAACGGGCTCCATACACCAATTCATCATATTTATATGAGTTCCGCGAATAAACACTTTGAGAATAGGTATCATTAATGGCCTTAATCATGATAATAAACTCCGAGTCCGATTTTTCAAAATCCTCTGCGTTATAATTATATATCGGGCTATTTTCATCTATCGCATGCACAATAGTCCAGTTCAGCGCCAGAAAATTAATTTTAGCCAGCTCTAAGGGCAATGGCAAAAATACACGCTTATTCGTTTTCAGGTCTTTCATGGAAACGATAAGCTGCGCTTCAATCTCAATTAATTCATTTTGTTTGGAATTGGCAATCCGAAACATAAGCCCGCTTATTTCTTTATAAGGAGCCACCAAAATGTTCTTGCTATATACGATGCCGGATTTGGGTCGGGAGAAACGTCCGTATAAAATACCCGTGGCTAAAGCAAAACCCAACAATCCAATCATAGATTCTACGGCAGCCATTGTGCCAGCCGAAATACTTTTGGGGTAAATGTAACCGTAACCAACTGTGGTAAGTGTTTGTGCGCTGAAAAAAAAGAGTTCAGAAAAATCTTTCCAGTTACTGCCGTGTTCGAGATTACCAAAACTCTGGTAACCAATAAGGTAATAAAACGTAGCAAATATAACGTTAATGACAAAATAACTGATTATAACCAGTAACAGGAATTTAGTCCAGCTCATAGTAATGAGCGCATGAAATAAATCGATGGAATCGGCCAGACTACGCCCGCGACGTTTAATATTTACACTACCATCTTTATTTAAAAACCGATTATAACGCCCATAATTGCGGGTACCAAATCCGAGGTCGTTTTCTCTTTTGTAATTCCTTTTCATGTACTGTTGATTGTACCTTGTACGTTATACATTGTATATTGTATGTTGTGTATTATTGGATGCTATATGTGTCATACTTTTACAGATTGCATCTTTTTTTTATCGCAACCATACAGCACAACATCACGATACGATGCACAATTATACAGGGTACAATGTACAACATACTACATCGCTCAATTAATTCGTCAGCAAATCTTTCATTCTGTTAATCTGATCGGTTGTACCTAATACAAATATCTTAGCTTCCGGAATAATTTTGGTTTCTGCGCTTGGATTTACGATGTATTCGCCCAAAGCAGTTTTAAAACCAATGATATTGGCTCCCGATTTATTTCTTATTTCCAAATCCTTAAGTGTTTTATGACGCAGGTGCTCAGGAATGTTGTTAAAAGTAATTTCCTCCAGATTAATTGCATCGCCTCCCTGACCCGTTATATGATCGATAAACTCAATCACATCAGGTTTCATTACGAGACTGGCCATGTGGGCACCACCTATTTTATCAGGCATAATCACATTATCTGCTCCGGCAATCTTCAATTTCACATCCGAATTATCATCGGATGCCCTGCTAATAATAGTAAGTTTAGGGTTAAGGTTCCGAGCCGTAAGTACAATAAAAAGATTATCAGCATCATTCGGAAGAGTAGTAATAATTGCCCTGGCTTTCAGCACCCCGGCGCGTAGCAACACTTCATCGTGGGTAGCATTGCCGCTTACAACCAAATCGCTGAATTTATGCAGCATCTGGCTGGTAATTTCTTCCTTACTTTCTATAACCACAAAACGCCTGTTGTGCTTTTTTAGTACCTGGGCAGCCTGGCGACCATTACGGCCATACCCGCATATAATTACATGTTGATCTAATTTTTCGAGTGTTTGATTCAATTTCCGATTCTTGAAAATATTATTGAATTCGCCGTCAATCACAAATTTGGTGATGGAAGAAACAGCATAAGCAAAAGTACCAAAACTTATGATAATCAAAAAGGCTGTAAAAACCCGCCCTGCTGTACTAAGGGGCTCAACTTCACCATAACCTACAGTAGCTACGGTGATGATGGTCATGTAAAATGCATCGAAAAAACTATAACCAGATATTAACTGATAACCGATAATACCAATAACAGTAACTATAAGAATAAGGTATACCGGAAAAAGGAGGTAGTGGTATTGTTTCAGCGACTTAATCATTCGGTGCAAAGACAGGTCTGTTAACTATCCTGTATACTTTATCATTCTCCACCTCCTTACACAAGCTTTCTTTCAACGCTATTACCGGTGCCTTAATACCATGTTCAAAACGTTTATTGGCTACAATTACCCGCGCTTCGTCCCAAAGTCCGGTAGCGAGAAAAGAATTGAGCAATATGGCACCTCCTTCTACTATTAACGATGTGATATTACGTTGGTGCAATTCCGTCAACATGGTATTCAAACGGTCATCATCAAAACGAGTTGTAATAAACTCTGTACGGCCTGCGGGTTCCCTTACTTTTTCAGTAAACACTATTGTTGGCGCATCAGCATTAAACACCTTTGCGTCTTCCGGCACCATTAATTTTTTATCAATAATTACCCGCAATGGATTTCTACCCCCGGCTAATCTGGCGGTAAGCCGCGGATTATCGTTTAGCGCCGTATTAGTACCAATCATAATGGCATCTTCCTCGGTGCGCCACCGGTGCGATAGTTGCTTACATGCTGTTCCGCTTATCCAGTTCTGGTCAGGGTTATCGGGTACCGGAAATCTGGAAATAAACCCATCTACGGTTTGTGCCCATTTTAAAATGATATAGGGACGTTGTTGGGTTTGGAATGTAAAAAAGCGCCTGTTCAGCCAACTTCCTTCCTGTTCGAGTATTCCAACTATTACTTCAACTCCGGCTGCCCGTAATTTTTCAATTCCTTTTCCCGCTACCAGCGGATTGGGATCCTGATTGCAAATAATGACCCGTCTAATTCCCTTTTCAATAATCAGGTCAGCGCAAGGGGGTGTTTTACCGAAATGAGAACAGGGTTCCAGGTTTACATATAAATCAGCCGTATGCAACAAAGAACTGTCCTTTACCGAGGCAATAGCGTTTACTTCTGCATGTGGGCCACCATATTGCTGATGAAAACCCTCACCTATTACCAGGTCGTTTAGTACCAGTAGTGCACCTACCATGGGGTTAGGCGAAACCTTTCCCAATCCCTGTTCTGCCATGGCAAAACAACGTTTCATGTATTTTTCCGCAGTGGTGCTCATTTCCTGTTCACAAGGTAAGCATTTATACCCGGATTTCTTTTTGTTATTGACCCAAATGGTTTTTACTTTCAATATAACAGTAGTAACTTTATCCGCTCTGTTCCATTATAATAAAGCTGCATGGTTTCCGATATACAAAAAGCCGACCCTAAATCGCACATCATTATTAAAGGTGCTGCCATGCACAATTTAAAAAACCTGGATGTAGCCATTCCGCGTAATCGTTTAATAGTAATTACAGGTTTATCTGGTTCCGGAAAATCTTCACTGGCCTTCGACACGCTTTATGCCGAAGGACAGCGTCGTTATGTGGAAAGCCTGTCGGCATACGCCCGTCAGTTTCTTGGCCGTATAGAAAAACCCAAAGTAGAGTACATTAAGGGCATATCGCCAGCCATAGCCATTGAACAAAAAGTAATTTCACGTAATCCACGTTCTACTGTTGGCACCACTACAGAAATATACGATTACCTGAAACTACTTTTTGCCCGGGTTGGAAAAACTTATTCTCCTGTTTCGGGCGGGGAAGTTAAGCGCCATAGTGTAAGCGACGTAGTAGAGGCCGTGATGAAGCTACCCAATGCAAGTAAAGTATTAATTATTGCCCGCTTATTGGTACCCAAAGACAGAACATTGACCCGTCATCTCGAATTACTGGCTCAGCAAGGCTTTACACGGCTTCTGGTGAATGAGGAAATGGTAAAAATAAGTGAAGCGGACACCAAAAAACTAAAAACGGCTGAAGGTATTTACTTACTGATTGACCGTGTTGTAATTGACAAAAGCAGCGATGATCTCGCCAGCCGCATTGCCGATTCGGTACAAACCGCATTTTATGAGGGTAAAGGTGAATGTTTTGTTTACAATTCCGACAATAAAAAAAACAGGTTCACCCAGTTTTCTAATTTATTTGAACTGGATGGAATAAGCTTTGAAGAACCGGATGTGAATTTTTTCACGTTTAACAATCCTGTAGGCGCCTGTAAACATTGTGAAGGCTTTGGCAGTATTATCGGTATTGATCCTGACCTGGTAATTCCGAATAAAAGCCTTTCGGTATATGAAGGTGCCATTGCCTGTTGGAACGGTGAAACAATGAGCTGGTACAGACAACAACTTATTAAGAGCGCCCATCAATTTGATTTTCCGGTACATAAGCCCATTGCGGAACTCAGTAAAACTCATTATAATTTGCTCTGGACGGGCAACAGTCATTTTGAAGGAATCAATGCTTTTTTTTCTATGCTGGAAAAAGAAAGCTATAAAATACAATACCGTGTAATGCTGGCCCGATACAGGGGTAAAACTAGTTGCCCCGACTGTAAAGGTACCCGACTCCGTAAAGATGCCAATTATGTAAAAATTGCGGGACGATCCATTTCCGAACTTGTACTGATGCCTATTTCGGATTTATTGCCATTTTTTACATCCATACAACTCAACGAGCATGATAGTAAAATTGCCAAACGCCTGCTGATAGAAATTACCAGTCGTTTACAATTCTTAAGTGATGTTGGACTAGCCTACCTCAATCTTAACCGTGTGGCCAATACTCTTAGCGGAGGCGAGTCGCAACGCATTAACCTGGCCACTTCTCTGGGCAGCAGCCTTGTCGGCAGTTTATACATTCTGGATGAACCCAGCATCGGGCTGCATCCCTGCGATACCGAACGTTTGATAAAAGTATTACGTTCATTGCAACAATTAGGCAATACCGTTATTATTGTAGAGCACGATGAGGAAATTATGCGTGAAGCTGATCAGCTCATTGATATTGGCCCTATGGCTGGTTCTCATGGCGGGCAATTGGTATTTCAGGGCACGCTGAAAGATCTGGTAAAAACCGACAAAAGCCTCACAGCCAAATTTTTAACACATCAATTCGTGATTGACACCCCGGAAAGGAGAAGAAAATGGAAAGAATATATACAGGTAAAGGGTGCTTCGGAAAACAACCTGAAAAACATCAGCGTAAAATTTCCGCTGAATGTTTTATGTGCGATAACCGGTGTGAGTGGTTCTGGTAAATCCACCCTCGTTAAAAAAATTCTTTATCCCAATGTGCAAAAGGCTCTCGATGGTTATTTCGATAAAGCCACAGGCAATCAGTTAATTTCCGGAAGCCTGAAACAAATAGAGCAGATAGAGTATATTGACCAGAATCCTATCGGTAAGTCCTCTCGTTCCAACCCGGTTACCTATATTAAAGCATACGACGAAATACGTAACCTCTTTGCCGAACAAAACACAGCGAAAACCAGGGGTTATAAAACTTCTCATTTCTCTTTTAATGTTGATGGAGGACGTTGCGAAGTGTGTGAAGGTGAAGGCACCATTACCGTGGAAATGCAATTCATGGCCGATGTGCAGCTAACCTGCGAAGCCTGCGGAGGCAAGCGTTTTAAACAGGAAACCCTGGAAGTGAAATTTAAGGAAAAAAGTGTGGCCGATGTGCTCGAAATGACCATTGATGATGCTATTGAGTTTTTCAGTGCGGAAAAAGACAATAAAATCTCCCGGAAAGTGGCCGAAAAACTTAAACCCCTTCAGGATGTAGGATTGGGTTATGTTCAGCTCGGGCAATCGTCCAGTACACTTAGTGGCGGTGAAGCCCAGCGCATTAAACTGGCTTCATTTCTGGGGGCTGGACAACACAATACTCCAACTTTGTTTATTTTTGATGAGCCAACTACCGGACTACATTTCTATGACGTACAAAAATTACTGTATGCCCTTAATGCCCTCATTGAAAAAAGGCACTCAGTTATTGTTATTGAACACAACATGGATGTGGTAAAATGTGCCGACTGGGTAATTGACCTGGGCCCGGAAGGCGGTGAAGCCGGTGGACACATTGTATTTGAAGGGACGCCGGAGGAACTCTCAAAATGTAAAACTTCGCATACCGGCAAGCATTTAAAAACAAAACTGAATTAGCATGAATTTTATAATCAAACTCATGATTTCTACCCTGGCCGTGCTCATTACGGCTTTATTGCTGCCCGGAGTAGCAGTTGAAAACAATAGCTTTTTCATAGCCTTTGTGGTAGCTGCCGTACTGGCTTTATTAAATTCGGTGGTTAAACCGGTGCTGGTTTTACTAACCATACCCATTACTCTTTTTAGCCTGGGTTTATTCCTTATCGTTATCAATGCGTTTATTATACTTATGGCCGATAAACTCGTTGAGGGCTTTCACGTGAATGGCTTCTGGTCGGCTCTGTTTTTCAGCATTATTGTATCTTTAGTTACATCTGTATTTGAAGGTATTAAAAAATCAGATGATAATAAAAACAACAGAAATCAGGAGGAAGAATAGCATAAATGAAAGCGTTTTAAAGAGGGAGTAATATCGTTTGGGAAGATGTATTATTCCATTGTTCCGTTCAGTCGATTCGCCTAAACATATTTACCCATCGGCATTTACCATGTAATCCCGGCCCAGCCGGGAAACAGTTTTAGACTGCTTCTCCTTAACATGGTATAAATAGTTTTCTGGCTTTGGACCTTTCCATACTGAGAACACAGAAGCACAGGAGTTTCACTGAGGGCAATTAAGTATTACCCCTTTTCTGACTTTTAATACCGTTTGCATTAATATAATGGTCCAATTCCGTTTCACTACATTGCACCATAACATTAATAACAACGGCATTTACCACTGTAAATATTTTATTTGGATTGAACCAAATAAAATATAACATTGGTATTATTTTCATTTTTTTCTTGCCGGATTAAAGTTCGTATTGTAACTTTGCATCACAAAGCACTTTAATATTTTTTCATGACTCATACCCAGGAACATATTGATGCCCTTAAGGACATCCGCAGCATGATGAAAAAATCTACCCGTTTCCTTTCCCTCAGTGGATTGTCGGGGGTTTTTGCCGGCTGCTACGCCATAGCCGGGGCTTTTGTAGCTGCCGGACTGTTGGATAATTTTTCTTACGATTACGGTAAAGCTATTTTAGATCGTTATAGCCACGCCGATGCTGTTGTTTCTAATCATTCTGAACCTGTGCCGGGAGTTCCGCAACCTGTTCTGGACATTTATTTCAAACTATTTTTGGATGCCTTTATTGTACTGGTTCTTTCCATTGGTACGGGCTTTTTCTTTTCTTACCGTAAGGCAAAAAAAAACGGAGAAACCCTATTCGATGCTACCGCCCTTCGGCTGTTCTTCAACCTGATCATTCCTCTGGCTGCCGGAGGGATATTCAGTCTTATCTTACTCGATCAGGGCAATGTGGCGCTTATTGCTCCGGTAATGCTGCTCTTTTACGGAATGGCCTTACTCAATGCCAGTAAATATACCTTTGATGATATACGCTACCTGGGTATATCGGAAATGATACTGGGCATTATAAGTGCCTGGTATCTTAATCATGGCCTTTTGTTCTGGGTTGTCGGTTTTGGAGTACTACACATTATGTATGGATTAGTGATGTGGATGAAGTACGAAAAAGGCAAATAATTAACGGATTCGGTTCGGTGAAGAATTATATCCATAAACTAAACAAAGCCTTTGAAAACCGTATACGGTTGGGCATCATGAGTATACTTATGGTGAACGACAGTATTGACTTTAACCGCATGAAGGAATTACTGGAAGTAACGGATGGTAACTTGGCCTCGCATGTTGCTGCACTTGAAAAAGAAGGCTTTGTACACGTAAAAAAAGAGTTTGTAGGCAAGAAAACACTCACCACCTATTCTGTCACTAAGCCAGGCATGACTGCTTTCAACGAACACCTCGATGCACTGGAGTCTTTACTAAAAAACCGGGAGTCTTAATTTTTTTATCCATATACTTTGAAATTCAAAGTGCTTTTAATAAAATAGTCATGAAAACAAAACATCAACAAGTCTGGCACATTCGCATTTACCTGGGTGTGTTTATTGCATTACTGGTACTTAGCGGCATTACTGCTTTTCCGTTAAAAGTGGAAATGGATTACCTCTACAGCATACGCTGGCACTTTCCCGTATTTATGCGCAATTGGATAGAAGAAGTTTACACAGCTTTGGCAGGGGTTCCGGAACTAATACTATATGGCACCGACTGGCTGGCTTTTGCCCATATTGTATTAGGTCTGGTTTTCATTGGTCCGTTTGTCAATCCGGTAAAAAATATGTGGGTTATTCAGTTTGGAATGCTCGCCTGTATTCTCGTTTTCCCTCTGGCCTTTATATGCGGATCCATCAGAGGTATCCCCTTCTTTCACCAACTCATCGATTGCGCTTTTGGGTTCTTTGGTTTCATTCCGCTGTTTATCTGCTACAAAAAAACACGTCTGCTGGAAGCCATGTCATCCTTCACTCCTGGGACAATTATCAACTAATACTACTACTGTTAAGTTAAAAGTAAAAAGCCATAAGTAAAAAGGCTGAAATCGCAGTTAACTATGAGTTTATTGATATTTCTATACGTCTTAATAATCTTACCATAACACTACTATGAAATACCTATAATTCTGCTAACACAAACACTGATGAGGGCAAATGTGTAATACACATTTGAACCAGGTAGTGCGAAAGGTATGGGTATGACCTATAACAAAAATATAAACAAACCTAACTACACATGAATACGAAACGAACACTTTTCTGGGTCACACTTTTTGCTATAGCCATGGGCTTTATGGAAACAGCTGTGGTAGTTTACCTCCGAAAACTTTACTATTCCGGTGAGTTCAAATTCCCTTTAGTGCCTATAGAACCACAAGTGGCACAAACCGAATTCTGGCGCGAGGCAGCAACCATTGTTATGCTGGCAGCCATTGGTGTTTTCTGTGGTCGCAGTAAAAGCACCCGTTTTGCCTGGTTTATTTATGCCTTTGCTATCTGGGATTTATTCTATTACCTCTTCCTGAAAATTATTCTAAACTGGCCGGAATCCCTAAACACCTGGGATATACTTTTCCTCATTCCCGTTCCTTGGGTGGGTCCGGTTATTGCGCCCTGCATCCTTTCGCTGAATATGATATTACTGGCACTGATAATACTATTTAGGGAAGAAAAAAGGCAATGTACAAATCCGGGTAAACGGGTATGGCTGCTACTTATCGTTGGAGCAATTATCTGTATCCTTTCCTTCTGTTACGATTATTTATTTCAGGTTGTAGCCAGCGGAAACAACTGGGATCCATTGTTACGGAAAAACCTGTTTGAAAATATTAAAACATATATTCCCGGGCAATTTAACTGGTTACTCTTTGGTGTGGGCGAAAGCCTTGTACTAATCGCCACCCTGTTGTTCAGATACAAATCCCGGTTTGAAGCCATCATTCCTGCGAAATCCTATAGCAGCAATAAATAATAAAATATGTTAGTCCTTTTTATAAACAAAAAGCAAAAATTAAATACAAGAGTGCCTTGTTTAAACACATAGAAACGTAGCCATTGGGGTATGCAAACGCTGATGAGGGCAAATGTGCAGTGTACATTTGAGCCAAATGGCGCAAAAGCCATAGGTATACCATATTGCAAAAACATTAAAAACAAAATCTACATATGAAAAAAACAGACTGGATCATACTCCTTGCCACAGCGGCATATAGTATTTTATTTTATGAGCAATTGGCCGGACTCAATTTTTTGCTCTTCACGTTATTGATTACGGGTTTTTATTATTGGCAAAACCCAACTCTGCTTAAGAACAAACAATGGCTGCTTACAGCTCTGCTTACCCTGGTATCCGGAATCATGGTTTTCGTTCATTCTTCCTGGCTGGCTTTGTGGGCGAATGGTATTTCACTGATGTTGTTATCCGCAGTAAGCTGCAACCAGCAATCTTCTGTTATTTTCAACCTCGCTTTTAGCCTTTATTCCCTCCTTGGTTCCTGGATATTTTTTATGCTGCACCTAAACGATAGCAACAAAAATCGGGGTGACTTAAATGTGGTAAAAGGAAAAAAACAGCTCCTTACCTACCTTATTCCCTTATTATTGATTGTCATTTTCTTCCTTATATACCGTAGCGCCAATCCTCTGTTCCAGAAATACACCGAAAAAATTAATCTGAATTTCATCAGTTTTGCCTGGTGCATCTTTACCTTTTGTGGTTTTTTTATTATTTGGGGTTTAATTCGACATCAGCGTATTTCTTTTGTGGATATATGGGAAAACAATCAACCCCTTACCCTTAATCCGCATAAAACCTATAGCAGTAGTAAATGGAATGAAAAAACGTCGGCTACCCTCCTGTTTTTCGTACTGAACGTAATGCTGTTACTCATTAACCTGCTCGATATTAATTTTCTTTACCTGAATCAGGGCATGCCTGAAGGCATCAACCACGCTGACTTTGTACACAATGGTGTGGGTATGCTTATTCTATCTATAGTAATGGCCATCAGCATCCTGCTTTACTTTTTCAGGGGTGGACTGAATTTTGAAGAAAAAAACCAAAACCTGAAAAGGCTGGTTTATTTCTGGATTGCCCAAAATGTGCTGATGGTTATTTCTACCATGGTGCGCAATAATTTATATATACAGGAGTATACGCTAACCTACAGAAGAATAGGCGTTTACGTGTGGTTATTTATGGCAGCAATCGGCTTAATAAGCACAGCCCTAAAAATCATGAAAGCACGAAGCAATTGGTACTTGTTTAGGGTCAATGCTTTGGCAGCTTACCTGGTTTTGGTAGTGGCCTCCTGTATCGACTGGGACAGGTTCCTTACGGTTTACAATATTCACCACACTAAAAGCTTAGCCGCTCTGGATAAAACTTATCTGCTCAGCCTCTCAGAAAGCAATATTCCCGACCTCTTAATCATCAAAGACTTCAAGGATATTAACAAAGATTCCTCCTGGCATTACCGCTGGTATGACAGTGATAGTGAACTTTCTTTCAGTAGTGGCTCAAGACTGGTAAACAACAGCGGCAACATCGATTACAAACTTTATGAATACCTGCAAAGAACCTGTGATATGGGATGGAGATCCTGGAGCATCAGGCAATATACCATTTATAAAGCGGTGGCAACACTAAATCGTATGCGTAAAATAAAAGTGCTGGATTTAGGAGGGCATTCTATTAAGAACCTGAAACCACTTGCCATTGTTAATCAGGCAGAAGAGCTGAATCTGAGTCACTCAGGGTTATGTACACTGGAAGAAATTCGTTTGTTCCCTTGCTTGAAAAAACTGAATCTAAGTTTCAGTAATTCGTTAACAAATATTAAAGAGTTAAAAAGCCTGCCTGCACTTAACTCGCTTAATGTTGAAAACACCAGGCTAAACAGTATTACACCTATATTTGATAAGGTATTTTTAAAGGAACTTAACCTTAAAAATTGTGGTGTACACGAACTCAGGGGTTTGGAAAAATTAAGTAAACTCGAGTACTTATGGCTTTCGGCAGTTCAGGAAAAAGACATCCTTTATCTGAAACAATTAAAGGCACTTAAAACCCTTACTGTTTCGGCCTGCGGTGCTGATATAGTAGAAAAATTAAAAGCCGCCCTTCCAAACTGCAAGGTAAACCAAGACACTATTCAAGCAAATAACAACCGTTAAAAATTAAGTTATGACAGCTCCTAAAAAAACTACCGCATTACTCCTGCAACTCACAATGGTTTGTACAATAGCGCTGATCTACCGTATGCTCAGTACCGGTTACATTAGTTATATTTTCATGCTTTGGAATCTTTTCTTAGCCTGGATTCCTTACCTGCTCACAAGTTATGTCATAAAAGAAAACTCCGGTATAAAATTATTTTCCCGGCAAGCCCTGATGCTGTTCTGGTGGTTAATGTTTTTGCCGAATGCTCCCTATCTGCTCACCGACCTGGTACATTTATCCTTTAATTCCAACCGTGGATTCTGGTTCGATTTATTGCTCATTCTTTCGTTTGCTTTTACCGGTTTACTTTTATTCTTGTTCAGTGTACAGGATATACGCTACAAAGTATTGTCTGATTATCCCTTATGGTTACACAAAGGAATAGTTTACGGTATATTCCTGCTTTGTGGTTATGGTTTATACCTTGGCCGTTGCCTGCGTTTCAATAGCTGGGATGTGGTTACTAATCCTTTTGGTCTTATTCGCGGTGTTTTCGAATCCTTCTTTAATCCACTGCTGGTAAAAGAAACCATTGGCCTTAGCTGCTTATTTGCATTGTTTCTGTATTTTGGCTACAAAGTATTCACACATATTCCTTCGGTAAAAAATGTAGTAAACAATGAACCGGAATCCTTTAATTAAATTAATCCGCTCTTTTGGTTATGCACTCCAGGGTATAAAAACCGGATTGCGTACGCAGCCAAACCTGCTTATACATGTTGTGGCCGCAGGGCTGGCTCTTTCTGGAGCATACCTGCTCGGGTTTTCAGTTATCGAATTTGCCCTGGTATTGTTATGCTGCGCCCTGGTTATTGGTCTTGAATTACTAAACTCCGCACTTGAACTATTATGCGACTATGTTCAGCCCGATAAACATGAAGCCATTAAACGCATTAAAGACATGAGTGCCGGGGCCGTATTGGTCGCCGCCATTGTTTCCGGCATTATTGGTGTTATGTTGTTTATTCCTAAATTATTTAACCTGTATTAGATGGAACTGAAGCAATTATTGTTAGCCGAACATTCAAAGGCTCAAACCAATAAGATCATTCGCTTTGTGGGTAACAACAATAAGCGTTTTACAGAACTGGCTCAATTGTTTCTGAGTAAAGAGGCCCTGATTAAACAACGGGCTGGCTGGGCGCTGAGTTATTGCGTAATGGAGCATCCGGAACTGGCGCGCCCCTTCATGAGCAGGTTTATTCACCACCTGAAACAGGAAAACCTCCACGATGCGGTGAAAAGAAATACCTTACGCCTGCTGCAATTCTGTGATATTCCTGAAAACGATCAAGCCCTGTTGTTGGAAATATGTTATCGTTATATTTTGTCTAAAAATGAAGCCGCAGCTATTAAAGCCTTTGCGCTTACGGTTGCGTATCGTATTTGTGAAACTCATCCCGAGCTGCTAAAAGAGCTGATGTTACTGATCAATGAATTGCTCCTCCACTCCCATTCTCCTGCTGTGCTTTCGAGGTGCAGGAATATTCTTAAAACAGTGAAAAAGATGAGTCAGGATCCGGGCATTAGAAGATGAATATTCTTTTATAGGCTAAAAACAGCCTACGCAAAATCCACTCTCAGAACACCAAACTCTACTATCAAAATATATATCAGGCCAATTTTCCTTTCAGTCGATTGGTCTAAACATATTCATCCATCGGCATTTACCAACGTAATACTCGAAATCGTTTTTGAACTATTTCTCGTTAACATTGGCCTAACCTATTAATGCCCGCAAATAAAGTGCCTTCTTATCATTATCAAAGTCTGCAGCCAGCATTTTCCGCCGTTGTTCAATATGTTGCTCCGAAAAATTCATGGACATCAGCGTGTTAATAGCCAAGCCAATTGCCTCCGGGGTATCTGCCACAGTACATAACCCGTTCAGGTC